>Ga0209630_10000732_pt1 | contig 37261 bp, 26 predicted proteins | sample COG_01_FD_184745 | JGI IMG/M metagenome (GOLD analysis project Ga0209630, IMG submission 184745) | Pelagic Microbial community sample from North Sea - COGITO 998_met_01 (SPAdes) (version 2) | ecosystem: Environmental > Aquatic > Marine > Neritic zone/Coastal water | place: Helgoland, sampling...
TTCAACTTGTAGTTGATTACATAGAAGTATGTTCCTGCAGGACACTTTGTTCCTTTGTTCATGATTGTACCATCCCAATTAATGATTGGTGCATTATTCACAGACTCAGTTTTAAAGACAAGCTCACCCCATCTGTTGTAGATGTCGATACGGTATTCTTCGTATCCTTCTATATCAACAACAAATTCGTTGTTCAACGCATCTTCTTCATCTGGAGTAAATACGTTGTAAGGGATAAACTTAATAAAGAAGTCGTTCTCTATCGTTTTACAAATTGTGTCTTTACATCCTGCTTCATTTGTCGCGATTAAACAGATGGCAAACGTTCCAACTGTTTCGCCCCAATTGTAGCAAACTTGCTCGCTGAGGTCACTTGTGTATTCGTATGCCGTATCACGTACCTCTGTTTCAATTTGCCACTCGTACGTTTTCGCTCCGGTTGACGTGTTGGTGAAACAGAAATCAGGTTTGTCAACATCGATTATATCGAAATCAGCTGTTGGCTTAATAACAGTTACATAACCGGTATCAACATCTTGACAACGTGGTCCGAAATCACCAGGTGGGAGATCGTAATTTGGTATTAACTCAACTGTGTATCGACCAGGAGCTTTATAGCTATGGCTAACCACATTTACTGGATCGTTTCGCGTGGCAGTATCGCCATCACCAAATGACCATTGGTAATACTTATAGATAGTATCTGAGTTACTTGTAAATACAACCTCTTGGAAAGGACAAACTGTATCTGGTGCAATTTCCAATTTAGCTGGAGCAACTGGTTTAACAATTACCTTTATTCTACGAGGTATTTTACCATCCTTGGTACTTGTATCTGGGAATACGCGGAAACATCTGTTCGCTGATCCTTCAATCGTGTCTTCCATGTACATCAATAGATAGTATACACCTGAATCATTGTATTGGTGAGATAATATCTTATTCGGGTCAGTTGTTGAAGAAGTTGAATTCAACGAATCACCCCATGACAACACCCAATTTGGATTGTACATTGGATCAATACTCGTATTGGCCAGATGGACGGAATCTCCCACACATATTATTATGGAATCTTCACCCCAGACGCTGCCTCCGTCAAACTCAAACCTTGGTTGAGGTCCTTCAATGAATATTTGCTTCTCTACTGAATCTTCACAACCCAACAAGGTGTAAATTTTCAATTTGATTGTAAACCATCCACTAGACGTGTAATCGTGTGATGGGTTTTTCAGTACACTTCTTGTTGAACCGTCACCAAAGTCCCACTCATACCATACTACACTGTCACATGGCTCATAAACACCATTTGGACAAGTATCTCTTCCTCGACATGGATCAAATACCACTGATGAATCAAAGAAGTTAATGATTCCATCACATGGATCTCCGCCTACCGCTTGGTTGGTTTCGAAATTGGCAAGTGCCCCAGTCACAAACGCTGTTACAAAAGCCGTATCTGTACATCCAATTGAATCTCTAGTAGCAATAGCAACAACATATTCGCCAGCACTATCATATTGGTTGAAGAATGTAATCGATCTGTTGAAGTCATCAACACCATCGCCGTAATTCCAATCAATTGATTTAATCTCTAATTTTCCATTAGCGTATCGTACTGGATCTTCCCAGAACTTACGTGGATCGATAGGGTAATCATTCGGGAATGCGTCATCCCCATATTGCCAGTATCGAATACTGTCGTATAATTCGTGTACTTGATTTTTACAAACCGCTTGGTTTAACAACTCAAATTTATTGAGGTAACCAACATTCAGCAGTCTCGCACCACTCTTCTCACATCCCACTCGGTTGTTCAGGAATATCCCTGGAACCATTGGTCCGTTAGAATTCACCCAGAAAGTATCTTTCTTGGTTGGATCACAGAAATTCAAGCGAACCTCTGGATGACGGTACGTAAATTTATATACATCAGGTATAACTGCTCCACGCTTATAAACCGTATCTGTAGCAACTAGATCGTAAGGTGCAACAAGTGTGTCGAAACCTTGAATCGAAGAATCTCTAAAGTGAAATACCTCTTCAATAATTACAGAATCCGTTTTTCCGTCGTTTGTATACTGGTACTTGTATTGATCATGGAAAACTACGTTTTCGTCAATACCTTTTTTACCAATGATAAAGTACTCACTAATTCCAGTTGTATCGATACAACCTACTGTTCCATCTCCTAACATCAATGCAAAATCTTCGTCAGGTATATCTCTAATGTCAAGATTCAACTGCTTCAAAATATCTACAAGAATCTTGTCAGCTTGATACGTATTCACTTCGTAGTCCCAATCGCGGTAAATTCTTGTTACAAGCGTGTCGATTGTTTCGTCACCTAATAATTCATCTAGGTTGTGACGCACTACATAGTTATACAACCAAACGTCTTTACCTTGATTCCAAGTAGTTCCTTCATCATTACGTCCATTAACAGGACCTTTGTATTCTTGGAAGTATTGGAATTCTTCGTAGTATCCTGATAAACGATCAGGGTAACCCCAGTTCCATCTCAATGCAGCAATACTGTCTTGAATAGGGTTTAACATTCTGAAATATGCAGTTCCTCCAGCACATAGTGCCAATGGATCATTCTGAGGTAATAAGATGTCGAACTGAGCATCTAAGTATTGGTAACGGAACATGTCGCTATACCATGCTGTGTCAGTACACTCTGGTGCGATTGGATTTCCGTCTTTATCTGTTGCAGGTGGTCCGTTAGCAACGACCAAACCAATGGTAAATGAACCATTTGGACGTTTGCTTGGATCACTTCCTATCTCTCCAGAAGAATATCCTTTTACAAATTGAGTTCCCCACTGACCAATGATATCATACGGTAAGACGAATGGAATCGGTAACCCTGGAGGCGGTGGTGCTAATATTCCACCACTTTTGTAATTAATCCAGTTATCAGGACCAGTAAGTGAATCATAATTCACTTCAAACCATTGTTGTGTACAACCAGGCTTCGTTTCGTCCATATTGAACGTAAGGTAATAATTCAACTTATTCCCATCTAATGGACAAGGAATACCTGACTCCCATCGCAAGCCTCTTGCACTTGGTGGGATAAGTGCCAATGAAATATTGTTTGAACTTTCACACTTAAATGGGTGAACAGTGTCTTTATGGAATAATGTAACTGAGTTACAAGATGCCGTATTGTTATAGAAATAGTTTCTGTGGTATACAGAATCAACCAATACAACAGAGCGTTGAACTGTAGTTTCTACACCATTGATAACGGTGTCAATTAAAATATTACTTGCTCCAGCAATAACAACCCGCTCAGGATTGATAATCATTTCTGGAAGTGATACAATCGAATCCCCTTCATCAACTTCAAACTGGTAGTCTTTTTCGATGGTATGAACCTTAGGACCAGTTACTGTAGTAACCATTCCGTTTTGAAGGTTTTTCAGTCGAATAGTAACACCCGCTGGAATATAGTAATCATGGTCTTCCCATATTACCGTGCTGATTACCTCACCTGTATAGACAGCCTCAGGCTTCCATATTTTTAGGCGGTAATTATTTCTTTGTTGAAATTCTGGATACTTCTTCCATCCCAAAATTTCAATAGTGTCTGTTCTTGCAACACCCATTGAATCCGTGTAAGGGATGTAGAATGTTTTTGTTGTGTCTTTAGGCACAAATAAAACAACCTCTTGAGGTACTCTTGCGGTATCAGCAGGGTAAACCTGTACTTGGTAACATTGTCGCGCATGTCGGCTAAACAATGTTCTAGGTGCGGGGTTGGTATAAAACTGTCCGTTATTCCTGTATCTATAAATATCATCCCAAGGCGTATACCAGTGAACGGGTAACGAGTCTAAGGTAAAATTACAGTTTAGGTTAACGTTTTTATTTGCCTTTGTGTCGGTAGTACATGGGGGCGCAAAATTGTCTCCCAATGTCCATAAACGGTAAACGTGGTCTTTTCTTCGAATTGCAGGATCTACAGGAATTGCAGTTTGATCACCTGCTCGTGTATCCTCATTGAAGTTAAATACATATCGACGCTTTGAATACAAACCGCCCATATCTCGACCGAATTTAGTCGTGTCATTACCTCCGCTTGAATTCCCTATAACAACAACAAATGAGTCTAGGTCAGTATCAAAGTAAATCTTAGCTCCATCTTGATACAAAATCTCGCTTACAGCATATTTTGCCTTAAACGTATCTGTGTTTGTTTTCACATTACTATAGGTATAGATACTATCTACGCCAGTAACTCTATGCTTAACAATTCTGAAAGATTTTGGATAGAAATAGAAGAATGAATCTTCATCCCAATAATTTGGATCATCATGGTAAAAACTAGAGTTGTTTACAAAATGAACACTATCTCTGATTTCACATTGGTACTTCTCTTTTTCAAGAACACGTACAAATGGAACTTCAATAGTTGATGATGGACCCACTTTAGTGATTGTATCAAAGATCATGATATCACATGGGCCCGAAACGATTCGTAATGAAATCATCCAAGGACCACCACCGTATGAGTGACAAGGAGTCCAAGTTTTATCATCGAAGTTTAAGTTACCCGATGGAGGGTCACCAAACGTCCATAAGAACTGTGCTCCAGGTATTGGGCCTGTAGAAACACTGAAACAAGTTTCAGGGTCGCTCGTACAAGCCGAATCTTTATCCGCAATAATTTGAGGTCTTAATTTAATGTTGGTTGCAGCACCTTTATACGTAAACGTCTCAGAACAGCCAAAACGTGACGTCACAGAAAGTGTCGCATTGAAAGTACCATGTGTTCGGTACCAGTGTTCTGTAATTCCATCAAATGCTTCACCAGTCCAATATTTGGTATTGGTAACTGAGTCACCAATGACCACTTTAGGATCACCACCACCGAAATCAAAAACAAACTGAGCGATGTCTTTCAACCCGATAGTCGTCTCATTGTTGTTTTTCCAGTCGTTGTATGTTAGGTTGGTAATGGTTGCTTTCGTAGAGTCACACTTAGTTGGCGAGTTACTACTCAATCGAACATTTAACCTAGGGAATACTTGAATAAAATCATTAAAGTATGCTTCTGTAACACAACCGTTTTTATCTTCAAGCTCCATCTTCATGTTAAACCAACCACCTTTAGGGTCGATGATTGTATGGCAGATGGTGTCTCCAAATGTTGGATTAACCTTGTCGTAACGCTGACCATCCGAGAACAATATCGTTCTACGTACAATCTGGCTACCTGGTGCAGGCGTACTGCTATCAATTAGACAGAATTGATTCCCTTTAAAACACTGTCGATTAGGTGTAATTAGAAATGGAATTGCCTTTGGACTTGGCTTAATAACAATCTCAAAAGATTCTGTACAATTACCTGCAACACCTGAAGCTTTCAGGGTGATTACGTAAGTACCAGCCTTTGGAAACGGGAAAGAAGGATCTCGATCAGCCGAGCTCCCTATCACAGTTCCAGAAACTTTTTCTTTGTACTCCCAATCGTAGGTAGAGAATCCTGGTGCATTAGCTTTAAAGTTAATGGCCACATTTTCACACTCATTACCAGCCGTATAGCTTGGTTTACATTGAGCGTCAGCTGCATTTACTTGTCCCAAAAGCAATAGCATCGGGAAAAACAAATACATCAAAAACTTAGTTCTGTTCTTTGTCATTTTCATAAAATTCAATATCGGGTTATGTATAAGCAAGCCCGACAAATTCAAGCTTGCTATATTATCGTTATTTATTGGGTTTTTCAAATTAATTTTTTGCATCTGAAACCATTATTCTGTCCTGTTTTGTGGTGGTTTTCCCGTTACAACTATATACCAATCGGTAGATGTAGTAACCAACTGGAACCATTGCCCCTTCGTTGTCGTACTTACCATTCCAGTTTTGTACCTGGTTTTCTGTATCAAAGACGACCTTCCCGTCTTTTAGGTTGTATACGGTTAATCTATATCCTTCAACTTGTGGCATGTCGATGACAAAGTCATCGTTAATACCATCCTGATAATACGGTGTGAATATATTTGGCACCTTCAAATCACCAGCACAATTTGGCACTCTATCCACTTCCTGTCGTGCAGTATCACTGCAACCATTCAAGTTTGTAGCGACATGAACGATTACGTTTGTTTTCGTTTCTGCTTGATATGAAGTTGAAATTTGATTTTCTTTCACCAACACCTGGTTCACGTACCATTGGTTCGACTTTACTGGCTTCAATGAAGTTAAATACATCTTGCCATCTTTTTGACTTACCTTAAATGAAGCATCTGCCTCAATAACTTGTATATTTTGGTTAGCACTTAACTTATCTCCAGCAGAATTAGTAGCGTTCAGTTGAATTGAATGTACTCCAGCTTTTTCAAACAAAAAGCTCATGTACTTTCTATTGGAAACCACTGGTTTGCCATCTACAGTCCAATTAACATCTTTCAGCGCATTGGCCCCAAGTAAAGAAACGTCCACTTTTTGACCTTGACATATGGTTTCAGAAGATGCTGACAATGTCAGTGTGCTTGCAGATTTTGTTGGCTCACTATTACTTGGATTATTTACACTCGTCCCTGCCACATCATTATCAGAATAATCGGGTTGTATGACGTCGTTCGATGAAACTTCAAGCGCAACTGAATTGTTTGGCGTTTGGCTGTTGTTTTTTTCTTTTGAATCAACAGACACGTTACTTGCCGTTTCATTGTTAGGCAACTTATCAGTTGGTAAAACTACATCCGGCGATTCGTTCTTATCCGTTTGCGCATCAACAACTATTTCCGTTTGATTACTTGCCGTTTCTACTTCAGGTTGAGAATCTGACTGCTTTGTCAGTAAAACAGTAGAAGTAACAATTACGGCTACAGATCCTAAAATGGCTGCGCCCTTAATACCGAACAGTTTCGACAATAAGGATGCACTGGAAGCACCTGCAACTCCTGTTGTAGCAGCAGAAACACCTTCCCAAACACCAGGGGGCACACTCGAACTGGCGCCCTCAAACGTCTGTTTGAATAGCGAATCAAATTCCGATATGTTCTTTTCTTTACTCAATCGTTTCTAGTACTTTTTTCTGCAAAGCCAATCTGGCTTTATACAGCTGAGTTTTACTTGTGCTTTCTGTAACGCCTAGCATTTCGCCAATTTCTCTATGACTAAATCCATCAATCACATACAGGTTGAACACACTGCGATATCCATCTGGAAGTGCACGAACAAGTTTCATCAAGTCATCATATTTTAACTTTTCAAAACTTTTAGGATCTACAGGCAAATCTGGAAGCACCTCTGTAGAATTTTCCTTCATTCTACCTTTTTTACGTAATGCTTCTATAGCTGTATTTGTAACAATCCTTCTGCACCAACCTTCAAACGAGCCGTTGAATTTAAATTGTTTTAAATTCTTGTAAATCCGGATAAACGCCTCTTGCAACACATCTTGTGCGTCTTGATCTTGGTGCGTGTATCTTAAACTTACGGCGTACATTTTGGGTGATAATGACTTATACAACAGCTCGAAAGCAGAATGGTCTCCTTGCAAAGATTGCTTTACCAATTTCCATTCTGTATCTCGTTTGTCCGCTGTCATCTAAAGACATCATTCTTCTCGCTTTTCTTCTTAGATGAGAAGTTTCCGCGTTTGGTTGCCTTAACCCTTAATTTTTTTCGATTTTTTTCAGATTGTATTTTTTTGAAAGATAGTTCGACAAATTTTCTGCATAAAATCCGATGCTTTCTATAGGTTCAATCATCTCTACTCGATTAGCGCCTTCTAGCAATCTTTTAAATCCAATAGCCGCCATTGACTCCTCCATGTTAACGGTGAAGCTACCATAAAACATATGGTGGTTAATGTACAACACTTCTTCCATAAATTTGGCTTTATCAGCCTCACTATCGGGCAAATAACATACGGGCGCCACTACTTGAAATATTGCAGTTGGCTCATCTTCCTTAAAATACTCCCATTGATTTGCTTCTTGGGGTTGCCAAATGTCAATGAATATTTCAATTGGTTCTCTTGTAATAATCCACTGTCCTGGGTCTTCGCATCGTGTTGTCTCAGGGTCTACACCCAACGTTTTAATTGCGTCTTCTGCAATTTCATAAAACGGTTTTAAATCCATGCAGCAAAAATACTCAGCACACTTGTATTATGACCACTATCATTTACCAATCCGCTCAGTTCCATATATATTTAATAAATTTGGCTTAAGATCTTTAGATATGGTTCTACTGAAGCAGTTATTTACATATGCTATTGTCGCACTCATTTTTATAAGTACGGCAAGCCAAAGCAGTGCGCAAAATTCTAAAAAAGCCAAGAAGTCATACGACAAAGCCCTCAAGCTAATAGAGAAAGGTAAGTATGATGACGTTTTCTCACTCTTGTTAGGCGCTGTAATGGAAGAGAAAGAACTCGAAGAGGGTCAAGACAGGAAGTTTATCGGCGAAGTATTTGAACTTTATGCCAGATTTTTTGTGTCTGAAACGTACTATGGCGCAGCGTCACAGTACTTTTTTCTGGCGGCGTTAAACTACCAAAGAGGTGGGCACATTGAAGAAGCGCAGTCTGCCATACAACAAGTATCGTTCTTTGAAGATTCAGCAAGAAAGTATCAAAGTTTTTATGGCTTCGAAGGTTGGAATACAGAAAGGGAATATTCCCGATACCCGGTTTCTTCCATAGATAGAACTTCGGGAGATACCACTTGGTTTACTATGGATTTAGGCATGCGCGACTCCATAAGAATAGACCAATCCGGATGGTTTGTAGCCATATACGATGCCAATGACCCTGAACGGTATGTTGAAGCTTTAGGCGAAACCACCGTTGTGTCGGTAGATCAAGGACGATCACAGTGGTATATGGTCATGAGTGATGATGGGAAGGCAAGTGGTTTTAAGCCTCAAATAGGCGATCTCAATTATATGGAAGTTGGTGCCAATCCTGACGCCTATGATGGTTTGATCCAACAGCTAACGCGCTTTCATATTCCTTTTTTAAGTGACAAAAATTTACCACTATACAGCTACAAGGTTGCGCAACAAATCTCTTCAGAAACCAGTGAAGACGCGTTGATTGAAATGATGCGCGACATTATTGTCAATACAGCCAAATCATTGTATGATCCTGAAGAAAGTGACATGAACGAAAAAATAGATTCAGGTGCTTTTGCGGGTCTAAATATGTGGGAAGCCATGTTGGTAACAAAAACGACTGATGTAAAGGCATTTTTTAGATACGTAATAGAATACCCACATAGATATATGGGTCGCAAATTCCGTATAGATGAGGCCTATGCAACTTGGGTGATTAACCACACACCCACAAACGAAGACGAAGGGAATTTGCTTTCCGGTCTTTATAAAGATGTGATAACCGATGCAGACTGGGAGGCTTGGGAGACCAATTATGGTCGGTATTTAAAAGTGGCCGACTTTGATTTCTCAGAGATTCAGACAAACATCTATTCCGTAATCAATCAAGGTCACCTAGACAGTGCTATACAATTAGTTGACCAATGGTCCTCCTTAACGACTACATACAATTTCAGACAAGAATACCGTGATTTTGAATTGATTCGGGCTTGGATTTTCCAGACCAAACAACAGTATGCTGAATCTGAAAAAGTGTATCGTGCTTTACTTAAAGAAGTTCCTAAAGACTATAATATTCATTGGCAATTGGGTTTGATGTACCTGACATCGGAAGATTTGATGAAAGCCCTACCCGAATTTGCATTCGTGAAGGACAACATGTCTGAATATGCCTCCGGTCATGGTATGTACGGTTGGACTTTAATTAAACTAGGACGTTTTAAGGCTTCCGAAGAGCATACAAAAAAAGCCTATATGTTGGATAGTAACGATGCCACGTACGCTATGAATTATGGCCATTCGCTTACGTTGCTTAGGAAGTACACAAAAGCCAGAAAGTACTATATAAAAGCGCTTGAAAATGCAGGTGCAACTTCAGTATTTGACGAAGGTATCATTCCGGATTTCGATTTCTTTATAGAAAACGGTTGGGAAGTAGAACAAGTCGAGCGCGAAAAAACTCACCTAACAAATCAATGGAACAAGCACTATAAATATAAGGCCACCGGAAACGAACATTTTGTCAGAGGTCAGGGTCTCGAAAAACAAGAAGATTATCTACAGGCAGGAATAGCCTTTGATTCTGCAATAGCGTTTGAAAGCAGAGGCACGTTTGTTCGATATGGCCTGTTAAGGAATTACCATAGATGGAGCGCTTATAATTATTATATGCACAAGGATTATGTGACTTCGTTAGCTCGCTATACGACAAGTTGGAACATCAACTTAAAACATATTAATGATCCAGAACTAGAAATGAACGATCTTGAGATGATCAGTAATTTGAATGACTGGCTAGACAATGATGTGATGCAGGATATGTTTAATAAAATGAAGCTGGCTGCACGACGAAAAATTCAGAGTAATCAGCGCAGCAACGACCTCTATTTTATAAGTATTGGAACAAATGGTAGCAACCCCAACGGATACACCAATGCGCGTAACGACGCTCAATTGATGGCAGATGTTGTTGGAGAACGCGCAAAGAGAATATTTGACCAATCCCATGTGTATGTCTTAAACAAAGACATCAAGGATTCGGTACATTCAGCTTTCAAGGATGTTATCATCCACTCAAAACCTGGAGACTGTTTTATACTATATTATACCGGATACACCACAGACGACAAACTTATCGTAGGTTCTGACACCATCGACAATGAACAGATTTTATCTTGGCTGTCTTCTATGTCGGCGTCTAAAAAACTTTTATTGATTGATGCTGTAAATTCTAGTTTGATAGATCAATACGCTGCAAACCAGCGTGAAAATAAACACGAATTTTTGGCCGAAAGTATCGGATTTTTAGTCTCAGATGGTCGTGTTGAGATGCCCAAACAAGACATGAGTTTGTTCACGTCATATTTGACAGAAGGCTTTTCTGGAAATGCTGCAACATCTTGGCAAAGTAGTTTCCATAAAGACACAACTGCATCACTGGCCTATGTGACCTCTAAAAGCTTAGAAGGATATATGTACGGGAATATGTCTTCTGGCAATCTTCAGTTTGATTTAAAAAGTTACTCTTCCGGGGTAGATTTCCCATTGACATTTGTAAATGCATCTGCCAACACTACCGACACCACACCACCTATGATCTATATCCCTAACGTCATAAACTCTGATGGTAAGCGCGGCGGCAAGACAAAAATCGTGACGATTTCTAAAAATGTCGGCGGGCAAGCACTAGACGAAAGTGGTATTTCAGAAATACTGGTAAATGGGGTTAGTGTGGCATTTACTCAAAATGGCAAGTTTAATCTAGACCAAAATTTCACAAACACGTGGACAAAATTGGTTATTCAAGCCAAAGACGGAAAAGGTAATGTTGCCATGGACTCCTTCATAATTAATAAGTCGAGCGAAAAACTAGTTGACCCAAATGACATAAATACATCTCAAACCAATTATGCTTTACTATTTGCAACTAGCGAATACAATGAGTGGTCTGACCTCGCAAATCCGTTAAAAGACGTCGAGAAGATTGGCAATCTGTTAACGGAATTGTATGGGTTTAAGGTCGACATCAAAGTAGATCTGACAGTTGAAGAAATGGACGACGTAATAGCCCACTACACAGAAAAAATATCCTACGCGCCTAAAGATCAACTACTCGTCTTTTTTGCGGGTCATGGTCATTATAAGCCTGGCAAGGGGGGGTTCATAGTAGCCAAAAACTCAGAGTTAGATGGAAGTTTACGTAGCTATTTAAAGTTTACAGATATCCGCGATTACTTCAATGAGACATATTCCTGTAACCACATCATGCTCGTATTTGATGTATGTTTTGGAGGATCGGCATTTAACAAAACTGAGGTGAGAGACTATTCAGAATCAGACATGCTTTACATTAGAGACAGCACCGATAAATTTATTGAGGACAAGCTGAAAATAAAGTCTCGACTTTTTATTACAAGTGGGAGTTTAGAATATGTGCCGGATGAAAGCAAATTCGCAATGAAGTTTATAGAAACTTTGAGCTCTAAAGGAGCAAAAAAGGGGAACGTATTAACCTTTGATGACTTCATCGACAATCTACGTTTAATGAGTTCGTTAACCGATAACAGAATGCCAACGACACCTAAATACGGAGGGTTTGGAGACCATGACGACGATGGAGATTTCATTTTCCTTCATAAACCTGCAAAAGCCATAAAAGGATTTGAACCAAAAAGTGCCCCTTCAATGCAATAGTGGTAGGCAAAACATATTTTTGCACCCCTAAATACATTCATTGAATACCCGCGAAATATTAGCCCATTATGTCGAAACCGATAAGGTTAAGACTGTCTTAAATTGGCTGGAACAACCAAAGTCCCATGCACATATTTCCGGTATAGCGGGATCGTTTAAGTCCTTCTTAGTTTCTGCTGCCTTTATTGAGCTTAAACGCCCAATCGTTTATATTGCTTCCAACCCTGAAGACGCACGGTATGTCTTTCAAGACATCCACAACATTCTAGGCAAATCGGTTGCCATGTATTTACCTAGTTCGTTTAGCAAATCGTTTCAACCTGAAACGCCGTCCAATAACGCCATTCAAGAACGTTCGGAGATTTTGCTACAACTTAAAAAACTTGACAAGCCCACGGTGTTAGTCTCATCAATTGAAGCAATTGCCGAAAAAGTTATCGGACAAGACAACCTGGATAAAAACCAATTTGAAATTAATGTCGGTGAGATATTAGACTTTGATTTCATGATGGAAATGCTCAACACCTATGGCTTTAAAAGAGAGGATTTTGTTTACGAGCCGGGTCAATATTCCATGCGAGGCGGAATTATTGATATATTCAGTTATTCGCACGAGCTGCCGATTCGCGTTGAGTTAGATGGGAGAATGGTTGAATCGATTCGACAATTTGATGCGATAACGCAATTGTCGACAGCCGATCTTAAATTTTCTTCGATTGTGCCGAATATACAAGACGACGAAATTGCTGGTGAGCGTATTAGCATATTTGAGTATTTCAATAACGATGCAATCTTTTTCGGCGACCAGCTAAACACGTGTTTTGCCACATTAAAATCCCACGTAACGGAGGAAATAGAAGACCTATTTGACACAGATGACTTCTTCAAAAAACAATTGACAAAAAGGAGTGGTGTTGAATTCGGCCAAATTCCCCATTTCAGAAATATTGAACGTTTAAGTTTCGAACAGAGTCCACAAAAAACATTTGGTAAAAACTTCTCTCTTCTCATCGATCACCTTCAAGACAATGCACGTTTAGGCATCGGTCAACATATTTTTTCGGAAACTGGCAAGCAAATTGAGCGACTCGAAACCATCTTTCACGACATTGGAGCCTCTATAAAATTCAACCCGGTATATCTTGGTTTGTCTAATGGGTTTATAGACAAAGAACACCACCTTGCTATATACACCGAACATGAAATATTTGGCCGCCATTATCAGTTTAAAAACAAACACAAATACAGCAAAACACAGGCGCTAACACTTCGAGAATTAAGCAATCTAAAACCAGGAGACTTCATCGTTCACATTGATCATGGTGTTGGAAAATTTGAGGGATTGCAAAAAATTGAAATGGGTGGCCGTTTGCAGGAATCTGTGAGAATATCGTACAAAAACAACGATCTGCTCTATGTTAACATCGGTGCGTTACATAAAATAAGTCGGTATACAGGAAAAGAAGGCCATACACCTAAAATAAACAAACTAGGTTCGGACACTTGGGTAAAGCTAAAAAGTAAAACCAAGAAACGGGTTAAAGACATCGCTCGTGACCTGATTAAATTGTACGCCAAAAGAAAGGCTCAACCTGGATTTCAATTTGCCCCAGACAATTACTTACAAATTGAGCTTGAAGCGAGTTTCTTATATGAAGACACTCCTGATCAAAGCAAGGCTACCGAAGATGTGAAGAAAGACATGGAGTCTCCGCACCCGATGGACAGACTTGTGTGTGGAGATGTGGGCTTTGGTAAAACTGAAATTGCCATTCGTGCGGCTTTTAAGGCGGTATGCGATAGCAAGCAAGTAGCCATTTTGGTGCCCACAACCATTCTTGCGCAACAACATTATCACACGTTCAAAGAACGTATGGATGGCTTTCCTTGCCAGGTGGATTATGTTAACCGGTTTCGTACCCAGAAACAACAAACTGAATCCATAAAGAAACTGGCTGAAGGCAAAACGGATATCATTATTGGTACGCATAAACTGCTAAGCGACAAAATAAAGTTCAAAGACATTGGACTTTTAATTATTGATGAAGAACAAAAGTTTGGCGTTTCTGCAAAAGAAAAAATCAAGTCGCTGAGAGCGAACATAGACACGTTAACACTGACGGCTACTCCAATACCAAGAACCTTACATTTTAGTTTGATGGGGGCCCGGGATTTGAGCGTCATTAACACGCCTCCTCCAAACCGTCAACCGATAAAAACCCAACTACACACCTTTGGTACAGAGATATTTGAGCAAGCTGTTAATTACGAAATAGAGCGCGGTGGACAGGTCTTTGTCGTACATAATCGGGTTCGAGATATTCAAGACATTGCAACGATGATACGTTCTGTATCACCAAATGCGCGTGTAGTTGTTGGTCATGGTCAAATGGCTGGTGATGAGTTAGAAAACGTGATGTTGCGGTTTATCGAAGGAGAATACGATGTACTCGTTGCGACGACGATTATCGAGAGTGGGTTAGATATACCCAATGCCAATACCATTCTTGTCAATAATGCCCACTACTTTGGCTTAAGCGATCTACACCAAATGCGTGGACGAGTAGGACGAAGCAACAAAAAAGCATTTTGCCATCTTATTACACCTCCCCTGCATACTTTAACCGACGATGCCAGACGCAGATTACAAGCCATCGAAGAGTTTTCTGACTTAGGCAGTGGATTCAATGTGGCCATGCGCGACTTAGACATTCGAGGTGCTGGAAATTTATTGGGTGGAGAGCAAAGTGGTTTCATTTCGGAAATTGGTTTTGATATGTACCACAAGATTTTAGACGAGGCCGTACAAGAATTAAGAAACGACGAGTTTAAGTCACTCTTTGAAGACGATAAGAAACCATCCGAAACCAGTACAGATTGTCAGGTAGATACTGACCTTGACATTATGATTCCGGACCATTACGTTAGCAATATCTCGGAGCGTTTAAGTCTGTACACAGAGTTATCAAAAATTGATACAGATACGGACCTCATTAAATTCCGCGATAATTTAAAAGATCGTTTTGGAGACTTGCCCATGCCTGTAAAAGCCTTGCTTTATAGCGTACGTTTAAAGCATCTTGGGATGCGTTTAGGGTGGCACAAAATCAGAATTAAAAACGGCAAACTTCTGGGATACTTCCCTGACGAGAACAATACGCACTACTACAGTTCTGACTTGTTTGGCAAAATTATGAGCCAGGTGAATACGCACCATAACTTGTTCAGTTTAAAACAAAAAGGAAACCAACTTTTACTCGTTACAGAGCAAAACATGAATCAGATAAAAGACTTTGTGGCCTGTCTTCGGAATCTCCTATAAATGTAACTATACAACAAATCCACGAATGCTATTGTTTCATGACAATAGATTACCTACCTTTGCAATACTACTTTATTAACTATGTGCGTCTGAGGAAACGATTTTTCCATTAGCCCACATGATATAACAGTTTGATTTCAGCGTGATACACGTATGCAATCATCATAACGCCTTATCAATTAGATAAGCATGGTTAGTAATTTTAGTTCCAAGAACCCGGCGTGAGCCGGGTTTTTAGATTAATAGCTTTTTAGAATCTGACCAAAACGATAGATATCCATATACGAATTGTATAACGGAACCGGTGCCATACGAATGACGTTGGGCTCTCTCCAATCCGCAATCACGCCTTGTTTTGTGAGGTGATCAAAGAGGTCTTTTCCATTCTCTCCTGTTAATACAGATAGTTGGCAACCTCGTTCTTCTGGGGTAATGACCTCGAAGCTTAAGCGATCATTGCTCTTTGCAGCATCTTCTACAACAAATTGCAAATACCGGTTTAAAGGTTCCGACTTTTCATTGAGTTGTTTCATCGATACTTGGTCAAAAATATCGAGAGATGCACGGTGTACGGCCATAGACATTACCGGTGCATTACTGAGTTGCCATCCGGCAGCGCCGTATTCAGGAATAAAACCTTTTTTCATAAGAAACCGCTCGGCCTCTTCATGACCCCACCAACCGGCAAAGCGCGGTAAGTCAGGATTGTTGGCATGTTTGTCGTGAACAAAAACGCCCGAAACACCACCAGGACCACTGTTTAAATACTTGTAAGAGCACCAAACCGCAAAATCGACGTCCCAGTCATGCAATTGAAGGTCTAAGTTACCAGCAGCATGAGCAAGATCAAATCCAGCAAAAGCGCCAACTTCGTGTGCTTTCTTAGTAATTTTTTCCATGTCAAAAGCTTGACCTGTGTAATATTGAACACCACTAAACATAACCAAGGCTACACTATCGCCATGCTCTTCTATTACTTCTAAAATATCCTCCGTTCTTAAGGCGTATTCCCCTGGTCTGGGATTAACTTCAATGACAGCATCCTCATAGGCAAAGCCATGAAACTTGGCTTGAGACTCCATAGCATATTGATCAGACGGAAATGCCCCGCCTTCCATAATGATTTTATATCGCGATGCAGTGGGTCTGTAAAACGACACCATCATTAAATGAAGGTTCACCGTTAGATTATTCATAACCACTACTTCCTTTGGAGAAGCCCCTACAACTTTTGCCGTAGATTCTGAGAAAAATTTGTGATAATGAAACCATGGGTTTTTACCATCAAAATGTCCTTCTACGCCATATTGAGCCCAATCGTCGAGCTCCTGTTTTAGTTTGTCAATCACACTTTTAGGCTGAAGACCTAAACTATTTCCTGTTAGATAAACAGAATCTGCACCGTTGTGTTGTGGAATAAAAAATTGAGACCTGAATTGTGCCAAAGAATCATTTCGATCCATTTCTTGGGCAAATTCTTTGCTGTTTTCAAATTGCATGGGGCAAAGGTAACCAATGCACTCAATGGACTATAACAAACCTAAGTACACTTTTTTATTCGCCAGATATGCAAGTCCATCTGCAGTAATCAAATCGTAAATGAACGGATATTGCTCGCTATTCTCCGAATCAATCACGCCCCATTTAGACGCTTTCACAACAATAACAAATCGTTCAGAAACCACCTTTGGTGGATAATCAAAGACAGGTATCATCATTTCAGAACCAGAGGTATCAATTAATGTCCAATTCGAATCTGATTGAACCGCGGCAAAACCGTTCTCAAATGATTTTACACGACTATATTTTAGCGTACAAATTTCTTGACCAACATGATTTACAAATCCGTAGTCTCCGTCTTGCGTGTCTCGACTCACTGCCGCAAACCCATCTACAAAACGATCAACGTCAGCGTATACAAAATCTGTTACCGACCGGCCTAATGTGTCAATGTATCCATACAGGTTGCCTTTATTAACCCAGGCTTTGCCTTCATAAAATTCAGACACTTCTGTAAATATATAGGAGGTGACAAGTTCGTTTCCAACCTGTAGTGCATAATAATCTCCAGCACGTTTAAAACTACTTTGGCCAAAGGCAAAATGACAAGACACCAAAAGTAAACTCAGTGTGATTGTCTGTAGCCTTAACCGCATTGTTTAAGAATGAATTGCTCTATTGTCTGTCGCTGCAAGTGCAGCTTCCTTAGTTACTTCGGACGTTGTAGGATGTGCGTGGCACGTTCTAGCGATATCTTCGGCACTAGCTCTAAACTCCATCGCTACTGCAACTTCAGCAATCATATCTGCGGCCCTAGCCCCAATCATATGTGCGCCCAACACCTCATCTGTCTCGGCATCTGCCAATATTTTAACAAAACCGTCCAAATCCATACCTGCAACGGCTCGTCCGTTTGCTCTAAATGGAAATTGACCTGCTTTGTACTCAATTCCTGCCGCTTTTAGCTCTTCTTCTGTTTTACCAACAGAAGCCACTTCTGGCCATGTATAGACAACACCTGGAATCAAATTATAGTCGATATGCGGTTTTTCACCTGCAAGTTGTTCGGCAACCAAAACACCTTCTTCCTCAGCTTTATGTGCAAGCATTGCTCCTTTAACCACATCTCCAATAGCATAAATATTGGAAACGTTTGTTTGTAAGTGTTCGTTGACCTCCACACGACCGCGGTCATCCATCTTAACACCAGCTTTATCAAGGCCCAGTCCATCTGTATATGGTCGTCTACCAACAGAAACCAGACAGTAGTCTCCTTCTAGCACCACTTCACCTTTTTTCCCTTCGGCTTTAACAGTCACAACCTTTCCTTTGCTTGTTACCGAAGTTACTTTATGACCAAGGTGAAATTTCATTTTTTCCTTTTTCATTACCCGTGCCAATTCTTTACCCAAACCGGCATCCATTGTGGGGATAATACTTGGTGCATATTCAACAACAGACACTTCTGCGCCTAATCGCTTGTACACAGAGCCCAATTCCATACCAATAACCCCACCACCAATAACGATCAAATGTTTAGGAATTTCTTTTAAACTTAGGGCTTCGGTAGATGAAATTATACGCTTTTTGTCGATTTCCATTCCGGGCAAAGAAGCTGGTTTGCTTCCTGTCGCGATTATGATATTTGACCCTTCGAGAATCGTTTCTTCGTCGCCAGAAACTTTTACCTTGGTCGCACTTTCGAAACTACCCTTTCCTGTAAACACGTCGATTTTATTCTTCTTCATTAAGAAATCAACGCCTTTGGTCATTTGATCGACTACACCTTGTTTGCGTCCGATCATTTTGGCGAAATCAATTTTCGGCGTGCCAACATTTATCCCGTGTGCCTCAAACTTATGTACTGCATCGTGATATTGATGAGAACTGTCTAACAACGCTTTTGAAGGAATACATCCAACATTCAAACAGGTTCCACCTAGAGTACTATACTTTTCAACGATTGCAGTCTTCATGCCCAACTGCGCACAACGAATTGCACATACGTAGCCTCCAGGGCCGGATCCAATTATGATTACATCGTATTTCATCTTCTAAAATATTTCTTTGCCTTTACTTACTTTTATTCCGTGATTGTGTATCCCTTCAAGCGATTCTTTCCGCATGTATGGAACTACTTTAACCTTATACTTACCAAATTGTTTTAGTGCTAAATCCATGAAAATAGGGAGTTCGTAGCTATGCAAATCACCAAATCCCCCACCTAACCATTTTCCTGATTTATCGGTAATATCAAAACTCTTTATTTCCGTCATCTTCATTCCCTTAGGTCCGGTAAGCATAACTTTAAAATAAATATTGCTGTACGGATACAACGAATTAAATCTGGCTAAGACGAATATGTTGTGATAATGCTGGCTATCGGTTACCTGAAATGAAGCCATCAAGGTGTCTGTTTCTTCCCATACAGCCCCCTCAAGAGCCGAAGACTCGTTATAACATGTAGATTTATCGCATGCACCTAAGCTTAATACGAGTGCCGCAAATACTATTAGATAAGAGTTTTGAAAATTCACTGTACTACCCATCCTATTCTGAGGGGTCAAAGTTAATTTATTCCGCAGCGCCGTAATAGCAATCAAAAAAAAACTTACTCAACTACCAATTTCTGTGACAACAAGGTGCCGTTATAGTTTGCAGTCACCGAATACAATCCTGCGATTCCATCAAATTTTACTTGGTTAGTAAACCCTTCATGAACAAAAATCACTTGTCCAGCGTAATTGCGGATTTCAACCTTAGACACCATTTTCGAAAAATTGACCATCCCATTCTGTATAGGGTTTGGGTAAAGTAATTGAGGTTCATGCGTCACCTCTTCAACAGACAAAGGATTATAATTAAAAGTGGTTTTGTATGTTGATTCACACATATCTACGGTGCGAACCAACAAGGTGAAATCGTAATTTTTGCCATCTAAATAAGGCTGGACTTCCGCATAAAGAAACTTAGGTGTAATGTCGTTACTCTTGACAACCCCCGCTAAATTCCATTGGTAAAAATTGGTTGCGTCCGTGGTCGCTTGTGAAGCGATAATTACATCCTGTGTATTCCCCTTATTGTCTACATCCCAAGTAAAACTGGCATCAGGGTTTGGATATATCGTTATGAATGAAGAAGTACTATCCTTTTCTGAGGGTATTGATTTTGACTGGATGACTAATTTTACTTCAAATCGCTCTTCTTCACCTGGTTTCGTTTTTGTAAAAGTGTGTTTTGGAAATTGATCTGTTGACGTTGTCCCATCCCCAAAAAACCAGAAATAGTTCGCTCCTCCAAATTTAACAGGAACCTTGCTCGTATTCGTAAATACGGCTTCCACACCATCGCACACATCAACAACACTAAATTTGGCTTGAAGCGTGTCTTGTGCAAACACTTGGGAACTAAATAAAAAACATATAATTACTGTGGCTACTTTTTTCATTTGCTTGACTTTCGGTACACCAAAAGTACGATTTTATTTGTCACATGATTACAGACGACGCCTTTCACTATGAATTGTTCTATCTTTGATTCTTCATATGAAAATTCGGATAAAAGGAGATAGTATAAGACTGCGATTAAGTCAGACAGATGTTGCGAAAATAGGGGCCGGGAACGCTGTGCTTGAAAACACTCATTTTAATGATTCGGTTTTTAGTTATTTGCTTGAATCTCACACGGAACCGACAGCAGTTAAGGCAAATCTACAGGGAAGTCAAATTCGGATTTCAATAAATGACAATCTTGCGAACACTTGGGCAAATTCTGATCAAGTAGGCATTACCTCTTCTGATGATGTCAAGCCTTCAATTTTAATAGAAAAAGATTTCCAATGCTTGACTGTTAGAACTGGTGAAGATGAGTCGGACATGTTTCAAAACCCAAATACTGTTTGTTAAATGGCTTTGATAGATTCACATGGTAGAACCATAAATTATGTTCGGTTGGCCATCACTGACCGATGTAACTTACGTTGCACATATTGCATGCCTCAGTCGGGTATTGACTTCGTCTCAAGAGATGATTTGTTGTCTTACGAAGAAATGCTTCGATTGCTAAAAGTTTTCAAATCACTTGACGTATCTAAACTTAGGATTACTGGAGGTGAGCCTCTGGTTAGGAAGGGTATATTGGAATTTTTAGAAGAAATTAAAGCACAGCAAATTATGGATGGCTTTTATCTAACAACAAACGCCACCACAACTTTGTCTCATGTTGAAAGATTGGTTAACGCAGGCCTGAAAAGCGTAAATATAAGTTTGGATACCTTGGATAGGCAGAAGTTTATTGACATCACAAAAAGAGATCAGCTCGACAATGTTTTAGCGTCAATGAATGCGTTTTATCAGAGCGATGTTCGCATAAAAATCAACATGGTGGTAACCAAGGGTTCTAACGAGGCCGACATCGTGCCTATGGCTCAACTTGCTGAACATCGCAACATACAAGTACGTTTTTTAGAAGAAATGCCTTTTAACGGTCTGAATGAAATGAAGACCCAGTTCATGACGCATCACGACATTTTAGAAAAGCTGAAAACATCACTCCCAAACCTTACGTCAAAACCATTTGAACACGGCTCGACTAGTCAAAATTACACCGTCGAAGGATGGAAGGGTGATGTTGGCATTATCGCGTCCTATTCCAGAACGTTTTGTGGAAGTTGCAATCGTTTGAGGGTAACACCTACAGGCCAAATGAAAACTTGTTTGTATGGAAAAAATGACCTTGATCTAAGAGGTCTTTTGCGCGATGGAAGTTCCGATGAGGAAATAACCCAAGCCATAAAACATGCGGTAGCAAACAAACCAGTGGATGGAATTGCTGCTGAACGGTCACGGTTCTCGACTATTTCTGAAAGCATGGCAACAATTGGTGGGTAATGATATCAGTTAACGAAGCTTCAGATATAATAAATGGAAGGTTATTTAAACCGACAATCGAAGTTGTAGGTTTACACACGGCTCTAAACAGAATTTGCGCCGAAGAGGTGGTTGCGGACCGTGACTTCCCTCCATTCAATCGTGTTGCTATGGACGGCATTTGCATCCAATATCACGATTACCAAAAGGGGCAACGAGAATTTAAAATAGTGGGAACTCAGCCTGCTGGTGCCAAAGCTTTGGAGAATCAAAGAGGTTGTGCAATTGAAATCATGACAGGTGCAATGCTGTCAAGACATGCAGATTCTGTTATTCGTTATGAAGACCTCTCGATTGTAAATGGCATCGCAACAATATCAATCGACGATGTACGTCAGGGTCAGAATGTACACAAACAAGGTTCCGATCGAAAAAAGGGAGACATTCTGATATCTAAAAATTCGCTAATTACACCAACAGAAATTGGCGTACTGGCAACAGTCGGAAAACAAACAGTGCCGGTATATACTAACCCCAAGGTTGCCATTGTTAGTACCGGAGACGAATTGGTCAACGTCAATGAGACACCGCTGTCACATCAAATTAGGAAAAGTAACGTACACACCTTAAAAGCATTAGTCCAACAGCATGGAATTGAACCAGAATTGGTTCATTTGGCGGATGACAAAAGCGCGATAACGTGTAAAATTGGGGTGCTATTAAAAGATAAAGACGTCATACTAATGAGTGGCGCAGTGAGCAAAGGCAAGTTTGATTTCTTACCGGAAGTTTTAGCTGACTTAGGAGTAGTCAAACATTTTCACAAAGTTGAACAACGCCCCGGAAAACCCTTTTGGTTTGGGATTACAGAAAGCACCTCTGTTTTTGCGTTTCCTGGAAACCCAGTTTCAACCTTTACCTGCGCTAAACGATTTTTTGAGCCTTGGCTCAAAAAATCGTTACACCAAGATCCGCGTCAGCACTATGCTTTTTTAGCAGAAGAGGTGTCTTTTAAACCGAACCTCACCTACTTTTTGCAAGTTCTAGTTGAGAACAATCATGGAAAGTTAGTTGCACAACCGGTAAAAGGAAATGGCTCTGGAGACTTAGCTAATTTAACGTTGGCGAACGCGCTTATGGAATTGCCCGCCAATCAAACACACTTTGAAGAAGGTAGTGTTCATCCTATTTGGTGGTTTTAACAAAAAGCACACCGATATATTTGCTTTATTTGTTTGCATGAAAGTACTTCTTTGCCTGCTTCTATCTTCTCTTTATTTTCTTATCTCGGCGCAGATAACTGTTACCGACGGAGCAGTTGATTCATTTCTGCAAAAGAGGATTAATGAAATTAATGTTAAACTTTTTGAGGCAGCTATGGCACAAAAAATTCCTGTATTTGCCAACGACTCCTTTAGTCGCACTTTAACTCAAAAAGAAATCCGTGCGTATTTTAGCTATCAAAAAGTTGTTCAAATATCAGATGGTAATTATCCTGACGATCCCTATAACGTAATAGATTCTGTCATTAACATAGAAATGAATCCTGAAGAAGATTTTAAAGGATTTCGCATTTCATACAAACCACAGATCAATGTGGCTGATGGTCAAATTTCATATTCGCCTTTTGGAATCGGTCCACTATATATGCTACAGACCTCTGGCATTCAACTTGGCTTAAACTACTTGTTTCTATTGAAAATGAGCGATTTACCATCAGTTCTGAGCCCAAATGACATCTCGTTTATTACAGCTGTGATTGCTCAAAACAGTCAGTTTGGCGATTTCAGACTGTTCACATCACGTTACTATTCAATCGACTCGAGTGCTTTGCCATTTGAACTAGCTCAACGATCGATTCAGGTAAATACTAGATTTATCCCGGACAATGTAGATTTCAAAAACAAAACCAAAGTAATGGCGTCATTTAATCGACACGTAGCATCGGTCATTATGAGCCGGATAGCTACAAATCAAGAAACTAACTATCCGATTAATGAATGTCTTTTTAAAGATAGAAACCTCGGTGAACCATACATCGACCCCGAGAATGAGCTAGCTGGAGAGTTAATAACTTCTCTTATGGACGAATATGGAACTGTTGTCGATACTGTTTTGTTAGTCGGAGCGTCATTTTTTGACAGATACGACTATGTCATATGGGTTAAAGGAAGAGATTTTATTTTCGACTTCACTATAGAGCAATATGGGTATTCTGAAGATAATGGCCACATATATATGTCCTTCAATACGGTCAAAGAACTATTTCCGAAACAAGATCGAATCGTTTGGGAAGCTTTCTTAAATGACTTGTTCCAAGAATAAGTGAATGTGCCAAGCAGCATTATTCATTTTCAACTTTTCATTTTTAATTTTTAATTAAAACGCTCCGTTCCTCACTTCTCTCCTTCCGTTCCTAAAAACTAATTAGGAACAACCACTTACCTCGAGCCATCTTTACGTATAGATGTTTAAACAACATTATTATGAAAGCTGGATTCAACAAGCACCGTTACAGAAATTTTTTCATTGGTATAGCCATTTCATGTGGACTTACTCTTTTTGCCTTCACGTATAAAACCGATTACGTAGTAGGTGATATTGTTGAGATAACGCCAGACGAAGACGTTTACGGGGTGCAAGTGGTTAGTGTTAAGTTTCCTAAACCGAAACTGATAAAACAAAAGCCACGACCAAAAAAAACACAGCCATTCACTGTTAACGCTAAACTCAAATTAGTAAAACATGACATCATAACGCCAACCACAGTCGAACCGGCTATCCCTGCTGCAATTCCGGTAACTACTCCCCCAGTTGCGCCAATCACACCTACCACATCAAAAGTTGTTATGGGCGTTGATGTTAAACCTGCCTTTCCAGGAGGCATGGAAGCATTAAATCGGTATTTACGCGATAACTTGAGATATCCTGATGACTGTGAAGAGTTTGAAAAACAAGGCACCGTAAAGGTGATGTTCATTGTGGACGAAAATGGAAAAATAACGGATATTAAAATTATTGGGAATGAACTATTCCCAAGTGCTGGCGAAGAGTCAAAGCGGGTGATTAAAGGAATGCCTACTTGGACGCCCGGGATGAAAGGTGGTAAGCCTGTGAAAACGTACTTCATCCAGCCAATCCGATTCAGATTGTTTTAAATGTTTAATGTTGATTTATACTTGAGAAGAAGTGCCTTTCGGGGCACTTTTTCCGTTTGTAAAAGGAGTTATGCCGTTCGTTAACTCAGACCAAAAATCACCACATCGTTTTTTATCTTTACAAAAGAATTTTATGGTACACTTTATTTGTAAATATCTAATGGTTATCGGGGTTGTGCTTCTGGGCTTTCAGCACAATGCTTTTGCTCATGAAAAAGATAAAGACAAAAAAACAGATCAATCGACGGTTACCAGAACCGATACCGTAAAAATTAAAGTAAACCTTGATATCCAATCCGACGACACACTTGTATTTGATGACTTTGATGAAGATGGCGATGACGACAAAGGCGACAACAGCAGTATCGCCTTGACCCAAAAAAACAAGACATTCTCTTGTAATTTCCCGTCACAAACAGCCATTGATATACAAGAAAAATCAATTGATCTTCAGATTGTTCATGACGAGCCAGAAGAAGAAATAGATGGCTCTTTTGAGGCTGAACCGTTTGCAATGACATCACGTGTTTACCCCAACCCTGCAACAGCCGATGAGCAAAGCATATTTGTGGAGCACAACTTATCTGGTCATACTCAAATAACAGTTTACTCCATGTCGGGCCAAGTTGCCTTTAATACAGAAACTGACTCAAAACGGGTAAAAATAGACAGCCTAAAATCAGGCATATATATTGTCAACATAAGTGGAGTGGGTAACTCCGACTCCAAGAAGTTATTGGTTCAATAACCAATACGCTTTCAAGACATATCAAACCAAACTATCCAATCATTCACTACCAAAGTTTACCAAATCTTGACTTTTGCTTCAAGGTTTGGTACACTGAATTGAATTACTGAAATTGCATTTTTATGCCGAACGACAACCCACATATAGCCAATAGTTTACTTAATTCATTTAAAGCGTTTGTTGGGTCGCACTTTCTATTAAATATAATCAATGGAATTCAGTCCGATGTCATTCTAAAGGCGCACAAATCGGCTTTTGAAACGTTGCAGTTGTTCAACCGTGTCTACAAACTAGCTTTAAAACAAAGTAATGAGCAGTTTGCCAGTGTAGAAGAAACGCTGACCTTTCTCAAAGTTTATGGTGCCTTAGAACAAATCCGATTCCCTAATCGGAAATTCCCGACAATAAAACAAAGTGGAACTAACGCAGAAACCTCCGTTCCCACTTTTGTATTCCAGCCTTTCCTTGAAAACGCATGGCTACTGTTTTTGGAATCAAAGGCCAAGTCATTTAAAGTTTCGGTATCGACTGAAGAAGAGTCCTGCACATGTATGATAGACCTTAAATCGGACGCTCCTATTCATAGTAAATCGAAAGCTAAAATAGACTTAGCCATGAACCGCCTTGAATTACTTCAAGATTCTGGCTTGATAAATTATACCCTAGATTGGCATAAAAACGCATTCTTTCATTTAACCATACAAACCCTCTAATTATACGCCTATGCTCACCGCAATTATTATCGACGACGAACTTAAAAGCCGAGAAGGCCTTGAAGCCATGTTACATAACTTAATTGAAGGCGTTTCGGTAGTGGCAATGGCTGATTCCGTTACATCCGGAGTGAAGGCAATCGCTAAAAACAAGCCCGATATTGTTTTTCTAGACATTGAAATGCCGAGAAGAGATGGGTTTGAGTTATTTGACGCTTTTGACAAAATAGATTTCGAAGTAGTTTTCACTACGGCACATGAGCAATATGCTTCCAAAGCATTTCGCACCACGGCTATAGATTACTTGTTAAAACCGATAGACATAGACTTACTCAAAGAGGCCATTGAACGGGCAAGAGACAAACGAGATAAAGACAAAGTCAATAAGAACTTTGAAGTCTTTGTTAACAACATGAAGACCAACAAAAGCAACCAACAAATTGCTATTTCCAGTTCAGACGGACTGTTATTCATAAAAATTGACAACATTGTCTATTTAAGAGGCGATGGTGCGTATACATACTTCTTTTTGAAAACCGGGGAACGCATTACCACAACAAAAAATTTAAAAGAATACGAAGACCTATTGTCGGAGTATGATTTTTTTAGGGTCCACAAATCATCCCTCATTCATTTACACGAAATGAAAAAATACGTCCGCGGAGAAGGTGGCTATGTGGTGATGTCTAATGGCGATTCTGTCGATGTATCAAAACGACGTAAAGAAAACTTTTTAGCTGCATTGAGTAAATTGTAACATGCAAAGACTCTTCTCGATTTGTCTTTTAATCTTATTAAGTATTGGTGTTCAAGCACAAAAAGACATCATACATTTTGAGAATATTGGCCGTGTTGACGGACTCGCTCAAAGTACAATAACTGGCATTCTGCAAGGCAGTGATGGCTTTATGTGGTTTGCCACAGCTGAAGGCTTGCATAGATACGACGGGTATAGTTTAAAAATATTTAAGCATGAAATTAATGACTCTACGTCATTAGCTTCAAATCACATCACGTCAATCTATGAAGACAAAAAGGGTTTTATTTGGGTTGGCACGTTTGCTGGACACCTTGATCGCTTTGACAAAAAGACCAACCAGTTCAAACATTATGTATTCAAAGACAATACTGGCACCGCCAACCAATACCAAATAAATTGTATTGAAGAAGATGGTAATCAAAACCTGATTATTGGCACCGACGGCGGTGGTATGGCCATTCATAATCACTCAAACCAAACATGGGTTAATTACACGGAAGACAACAGTATTTTGCCTAGTAATTATGTTCGGTCTTTTTCCCTTGAAGCTAATGGTTTGGGAATCTGGGTTGGGACATTACAAGGTATTGTATTGTACTCACAAGAGAAGTTTAAAACTTTTCGATCTCTTGATGCATTCAAGAATCAATCTGTAAACGACATATTACACCATGGCAGCAAGCTTTATATTGTGACCAACGGGCAAGGATTACAAATTTGGGATACGAAGACAGACCAAGTGGTTCCAATCCCTTCTCCAAGAATTCGCGGTGCCAATTTTACCACGTTTGTTATGCACGATGGAGTGGGGAACTTATGGATCGGCACAGATGGGGCCGGCTTGTTAAAATTCACCGGCGACAAGTATGTTACCTACCACCACAATCCATACAACTACAGAAGCATCATTGGCGATGAAATTAACGTAGGTTTTCAAGACAGAGACGGCGCTTTGTGGTTTGGTGGTCGTGTTGGTGTCAGCAAGTTTGATCCAAGTCTAAAGCTTTTTAACTTATTTAATCAGTTTGAGATAAACGGAAAACCTACGAACAATAACCTGTACTCCATTTATGAAACGCGAGATAGTGCCATTTGGATTGGCACCTTAGGTGGTGGAATTGCTAAGTTTAACCCTTCGACAGAAGAATTAGAAATTATCCCACTAGTTAAAGATGGAGACATCGAAACTAAATCGATACGATCGTTTTATGAAGACAAACAAAACACGCTTTGGATAGGCACAAGAAAGGAAGGCCTTTTTTCTTACAACCGACAAACAAAACAATTTAAACACCACCCTCCTCAACGTCCAGAAATCAATGTGAACACAATCAGTCACATCATGGAAGATAGTGACGGCAGATTGTGGTTAGGCACAAGATGGGGGCTGGCCAGTTACGACAGAGACAGCCTGAAATATACGGTCTACCAAACAGGGTATCTTACCAATAATCAGATATATCAAATCGTTGAAGACAAAAAAAGGGAAGAACTCATTCTGGTCACTTTTAGATCCGGGCTACACATTTTCAATAAAAAGAACAGAAAATCCGAATTGGTTTTTCAGCATGATGACAAGGATTCAACTAGTCCTTCTTCAAATTCCATGATGTGTATTGAAGCAATGAATTCTGATTCCTTTTTAATTGGAACGTACAGTGGTGGATTAAACATTTTTGATAGACGCAACCTTACCTTCACATCAATCACTAGTGAAGACGGCTTACCAAATGACGTGATTTATGGCATACTTAAAGAAAATGATGATACCTATTGGTTGAGTTCGAACAACGGCTTGATCGAATACAAATGGAAAACAACCAAATTCACGTCGTACAATTTGAGTCATTACCTGCAAGACTTGGAGTTTAACGAAGGGGCTTATTTCAAAGCCAGTGACCAGACCATGTACTTTGGAGGCCAAAAAGGATTTAACTATTTCAAACCCAAAGACCTTAAACGGAGCTCCGTCCCACCAAGAATTGCCCTTACCTCGTTTAAAGTTGCCGATAAGGAAGTAGACTTAAAAACAGATATCAACTATCAGAACGAAATCAAAATATCTTACGACGAAAACTTGATCAGTTTTGGATTCAGTGCGTTATCCTACAGCAATTCAAAAGACAACCGATATCAGTACAAGTTGGTCGGTTTTGATGACGACTGGATTGATGCTGGCGCAAGACGAGAAGCTTTTTACACGCACTTGTCTCCAGGATCTTACACCTTCCGTGTCCGCGCATCTAACCATTTAGGGCAATGGAGCGTTATAGACAAACTGGTTAGAATTACCGTTGCCCCTCCGTATTGGCAAACATGGTGGTTTCGGTCTATCTTAGGTTTGCTCGTTATGGCCATAATTGGTTTAATTATTTGGATTCGAACAAGGAGTATTGCGACATCATACAAACACAAAATGGTTGATTTGGAGCTAAAAGCACTGCGAAGCCAAATGAATCCGCATTTCATTTTTAACAGTCTAAACTCTATTCAATACTTCGTATTAAAAAACGAGCCTAAAGAAGCCTATAACTATTTGACAAAATTTTCAAGTCTTATGCGCATGATTCTTCAAAATTCGCGCGTAAAATATATCTCGCTACAAGAAGAATATGATTGGTTATATACCTATTTGGATTTGGAAAAGCTTAGAATGGAAAACGAATTGGATTACAAAATCGAAATCGAAGATTCCCTTGATCCAGATCACTTGTATGTTCCCAGTATGCTTGTTCAGCCGTACGTAGAAAATGCAATTATCCATGGGCTCTTACCTAAAACTAGCAAAAGAGCATTGCGTATTGAGTTCAGCAAACACAGAGGTCAATTGCGGTGTACCATAGAAGACAATGGAATCGGGCGAAAAATGAGCGCCGAGTTGAATGAAAACAGGACCAAAAAGCATAAATCTCAGGGTATTAAAGTAACAAGCGAAAGACTCGAAGTGTTGACAAGAGACTTAACCGAATCCCCTGAATTCTTCATATTAGACTTGCACGACGACGAAGGCAATGCAATCGGAACCCGTGTCACTATTTTTTTACCGATAATTACCAAACTCAAAAACCCAGATGCTTAGATCAGTTGTTGTAGATGACGAGCTAAAAAGCCGTGAAGTAATTAAGACGCTGGTTGAAACTTTCTGCCCAGAAGTCGAAATCGTGGGTATGGCTGAAGACATCAAGGGGGCAGTTGAGGCTATAGAAACTTTACAACCCAACTTGGTCTTTCTGGATATTACGCTGAAGGAAGGTGATTCGTTTCAGATACTTCAAGCCTTAGATGAAATCAATTTCGAAATCATTTTTGTGACGGCGTATGACGAATATTCGGTTAAAGCCATTACATACTCTGGCATTACCTGTCTTTTCAAACCCATCGACATTGAAGAGCTACAACAGGCTGTAAAAAAAGTTGCTAAAAGCAAAACCAACATGACTACGGCATATCAAATGGTCAATGGAATTTTGAAAAGTAAGTTTACGAAAATACCTGTGATCACAAAAGCTGGATTGGTATTTACGTCCATTAAAAATATCACGTACATCATCGCTTCAGAAGCAGGTTCTACTATCTATTTTATAGACAATGAAAAAGTAGAAAGTAAAAGAAATATTGCGGAGTTTGAAGATGTTATTCTAAGTACCAAGTTTCAACGAATTGACAATAAAACCCTGGTTAATACGGCTCAGTTAAAACCTATTCAAGGTAAACTAAACCACCTGGAGTTTTTGAACGGTGTTGCGATATCTGGCGATTCGAAGATAGTTTCGAGAAACTCCAACACCAAATAGCAAGTGTTTTCTAACCGCTCATTGGGTTTTTAATATGTTGTTGTAGATATTACATTCGTGCAACCTTAGTTAAGTCAGGTAAATGGTATTCAGCGGATTAACTTTTCTTTTCTACTTCTTTCCGCTATTCTTTTTGGTTTACTTCCTTTTACCAAACAAGTTTAAAAACTATGGCCTACTGGCAGGTAGCATTTTTTTTTACGCATGGGGAGCTCCTAAATTTGTTTTCGTCTTACTTCTCTCAACAATTATTGACTACCATGTTGTCAATAGACTGCATCGAGCAGAAAAGAAGAATAAAAAGAAATGGCTTGCAACGTCGATATGTCTAAACGTTGGCCTTTTGATGTTCTTCAAATACGCCAATTTTTTCGTTGACAATGCGAATGTTGTTCTGACCAGCCTTTCGGTTGGATCTATTCCTTTGCCTGAAATTCTATTGCCAATAGGAATATCATTTTATACCTTTCAAACCCTCACCTATTCCATCGACATCTATCGTGGCGACAATAAACCGCTAAAATCGGCGACGGATTACATGTTGTACATAATGATGTTTCCTCAGCTGATAGCGGGCCCGATCGTTCGGTTCGGCGAGATTGCCAATCAAATAAGAACCCGAATTCATTCAAGCAAAAATGTTGTTGAGGGGTTTATTCGTTTTTGTATTGGCCTGTCAAAAAAAGTTTTGGTTGCCAATACCTTAGCCATAACAGCAGACAAAATATTTGCCCTTCCACCAAACGAATGGACTGCATCAATTGCCTGGTTTGGCATCATTCTATACACTTTTCAAATCTACTTTGATTTTGCAGGATACTCGGATATGGCTATAGGGATGGGTAAAATGCTTGGGTTCAAATTTCCTGAGAATTTTAATAGCCCATACACCAGCATTTCTATCACTCAATTTTGGCGTAAATGGCACATTACGTTAGGTCGGTTTATGAGAGATTATCTGTACAAACCACTTGGGGGCAGCTTTGTCGGTACAAGCAAAACCTATCGAAACTTGCTTATTGTATTTCTGTTATCGGGATTGTGGCATGGTGCCAGTTGGAATTTCGTTCTATGGGGTGCCTATCATGGCGCATTTTTAATCATTGAACGTATCACAGGGTTGGCGAAATCTAAAAAAATCCCGCTTGTAAGAACGTGTATCACGTTTATAATTGTTGTGCTGGGATGGGTGGTTTTTAGAATTGAACAAACATCCGAAGCGTTGTCATTTTACGCTGCGCTGTTTAGTTTTGACGGTATCACACCCATTTACTGCTACAACAACAAACTCTTATTTGTTCTGGGTGTAGCCTTGTTTTTTGGATTTCTCAGCGCGACCAAACTTGGTAAACAATGGCAAGACCATTTTTACAAGCAGGAGTTCACAAAACGATCATTGATTACATATTTCGGCGTGGCAGTGGTTTTATTTAGCTTGAGTGTGGCAAGTTTGTCAACCGGTTCTTACAATCCTTTCATTTACTTCCGATTTTGAGTTCGACACGCACATATCGTTTATTGATTGGCATAATTGGACTTATGTTTATCATGCCCTTGGTGCAACGGAACTTTCATTTATGGCATTTCGACTCTTTGAAAGGAGCACACAATCCGCACAAAAAACCGGCCATTACCTTGCAATCTTGGTTAGATGGTAGCTACCAAAAAAACGCGGATAAATATTGTACCGACTCTTTTGGCTTTCAAAGCCCATTGGTACGCACGATAAATCAAATTGACTACAGTTTGTTTGGTCAGGCAAACGCTCAATATGTCATTATTGGCAAAGACAATTACCTGTACGAAACACCATATATTGAAGCGCATCTTGGGATGGATTTTCTTGGTGATTCTGTCGTGAATCAAAAGGTCGCCATGTTCAAACAAGTGCGAGATACACTAGCCGCCTTAGGCACAAATCTTACTATGATTTTTGCCCCAGGAAAAGGAAGTTACTTTCCAGAATATATACCTGATTATTACCAAAAATACAGACAAGCCCGAACCAATTATGACGCATTTAAGCTTGGCTTCGATACCAAACAGCTTCCTTATCTAGATTTTAGCGCGTGGTTTAGGCAAGAAAAAGAAAATGCCTTAGCACCGTTGTTTCCACGTACTGGGATTCATTGGAGTAAATACGGGATGTTAGTCGCAACTGATTCTATTTTGAGATACTGGGATAGCCACTACAACCAAAATCTAGCAACCATTTCCTACACCATGCCTGACTCTACTACTCAAATAACTTCCGGCTCGGATGCAGACGTCGAAGATGGGCTTAATATTTACACCAGACTGCCTCATTTAGGTATGGCATACCCTTCTCACGAAATTATTAATAGTACCGACCAGATAAAAAGTGCAGTGATTGCTGACAGTTATTATTGGGGATTGTTTGATATAGGGTTGAGTACAATCGCCTGCGACTCTGGAGAATTCTGGTACTATTTCAAGCAGGTTTATCCGCAAAACTTTACCTCCGGATTAATGATCGAAGATCTTAATCTTCAAGCGGCCATGGAATCCAAAAACGAAATTATTATACTTCAAACCGACGCCACTTTAGACCGTTTTGGGTTTGGATTTATTGAGGCTGCCTATACCATTTACTTTAAATCGTAGTTCATGAAAAACTATCCCTTCACCTTTATTACTTTAATCCTGTATGGCTTGATTTCGTCTTGCAGTAATCAGACGACAACACAAACACAAGAAAGCCAGTATAAAGCGACAACTGTTGTTAAAGACACTCAATACCAAGGTGGCGGAAACGAACCTGGGTGGCATGTAATTCTTATGGAAGACAAATCAGGTGGATTGGAATACAGTCTGACCCTTGATTACGGAGAAAGGACGCTATTCGGCATTGCCGAGTTGCTGCCTGGTGCCAATCCGAATAAGGCTACCCGTTATATTTTACACGACGACACTAAACCCCTGATCCTAAACATTTCATATGAGCAATGCATTGATGACGGTGATCAACCATTTGAGACCAGCGTTACGTTGACAGATAAAAACTTCACGCTAAAAGGATGCGGCTCGTTTGAATAAGTGGAAAATGAAAATTGCGCTAGCTCAAATCAAACCAATAACAGTTATGAGTATTTTTTACAAAAAACGAAAGAAGCACATAGGATGAGTAAGTTCAGATTATTTATTGCAACCAGCATAGATGGTTATATAGCAAGAGAAGACGGCAGTATTGACTGGTTAGACAACATTGATCACCCAAAAGATGTAGATTATGGTTATTCGGCATTTATGTCGGAAGTAGACACGATAATCATGGGACGAAAAACATACGAAGACGTCGTCGGTTTTGACGTTGACTGGCCATATGCAGACTATACGTGTTACGTGATTTCAAGCAATAAAGGGCTACAGATTTCAACACCCAGTACCGAAGTTGTTTCAAGCATTAGCGACATCGACGTACAAAAAATGAAACAACACGCCAAGAAAGACATTTGGATTGTAGGAGGTGGAGTTCTAATTGCAAACTTCTTAAACAAAGGTCTAATCGACTCTATGCTCATAAGTATTATCCCAGTTGTTTTAGGAAATGGGAGACCGCTTTTTAAAGAAGGTAAGGAAACAATGTTCAAACTTTCAAGCACAGAATCGTTCGAAAGTGGTGTGGTCAATTTAACCTACACGAAATAATGTTACTGACTTAGCCAAACAAATACTCAGCGACTTCCATTATGTTCTTTACGCCAATGACTTTAATCGATTTTGCCGAATTGCCTTTCACAGAATTGGCACTGACAATGATTTCTTCAAAGCCCAATTTTTCGGCTTCCGCTATGCGTTGATCCATCCTGCGCGAAGCGCGCACTTCTCCAGACAGTCCAATCTCTCCAACAAATGCTGTTAAGGTGGGCAATGGTATGTTCTCGTACGAAGACAGTATCGCTGATGCAATTCCTAGGTCTGTGCCAGGGTCGTCTAGTTTGAGCCCGCCAGCGATATTTACGAAAACATCTTGTGAGCCAAGTTTAAACCCGCATCGTTTTTCCAACACGGCAAGCAGCATATTTAACCGCCTTAAATCGTATCCGTTCGAGTTTCTTTGCGGTGTTCCATACACCGCAGTACTTACCAAGGCTTGTGTTTCGATCATTAAAGGTCGAACACCTTCTACCGCAGCAGTTATTGATATACCCGATAACAATTGATCCCGATTTGAAATCAGTACTTCAGACGGGTTGGAGACTTCACGTAATCCTTCTCCGGCCATTTCGTATATGCCCATTTCTGACGCTGAACCAAAACGATTCTTTACAGCTCTAAGTATTCTATAGACGTGATGGCGATCTCCTTCAAACTGTAAAACGGTATCCACCATATGCTCTAAGACCTTTGGTCCAGCAATCTGACCGTCTTTGGTAATATGACCTATCAAAAACACAGGTGTATTTGTTTCTTTGGCAAACCTTAAAAGTTGGCCCGTACATTCCCGAATTTGAGAAATGCTTCCTGGTGTTGACTCTATAGACCGACTAAATAGGGTTTGAACAGAATCAACAATAAGAATTCCTGGTTTGAGTTTTTTGACTTGCTTAAATATTTCTTGAATCTCAGTAGCAGATAAAATATAACAGGCCTCGTTTCGTATTCCAATGCGATCGGCCCTCATTTTGAGTTGTGTTTCACTTTCCTCTCCACTGACATAAAGCACCTTCTGATCGCTTTGCAAGGCCACCTGTAGCATTAAAGTCGACTTTCCGATACCTGGCTCTCCTCCCAACAACACAAGACTCCCAAAAACAACTCCGCCTCCCAAAACCCGATTCAATTCCGCATCTGTGGTTTCAATGCGCTGTTCAGGTCCAGATTGTAAACTCGTAATAAGTTTAGGGCTACTCTTTTTAGCCTTTTCCTCTTGATTGTCTACCCAAGCAGGTACGCTCTGGGTACTTGATTTTTCTACAACTTCCTCCACATAGGTATTCCATTGTTTACATGAAGGACAGTTCCCAATCCACTTTGGCGATGAAGCCCCGCAGTTTTGGCAAAAAAATACCGTTTTTGATTTAGCCATTTCCGTTTGTCAACTCAATCCGTTTATTCCTCAAACATAAAGCATAAATCGACAATAAAAACGTAGCATTACCATTGTATTAGTGGCAAAAAGGATAAAAATAAATTGATTTTTAATTGATAAGGTTAATATCAAAGTTTTTCTATTTTTGCCAGTAGTCACAATATCTTATAAAAGATCTGAAATAATGAAAAAAACGATTGTATTGATTTTAGCATTTGCGCTATTCGTAGGAATGAACCTATCCGCTTATGCTCAGGAAACAGCGACAGAGCCTGAAACAACTGAAGTTGAGAGCGCTGATGCACCAGAGGCAACAGAAGCAGCATCTGAAGAAATAGTTACAGAAGAAACAGCTCCTGAAGAAGGTGAGGCTGTAGCTGAAGCTAGTGAAGAAGTTGTAGCAGATGACGAAAAATCTGAAAAAGGTGAAGGAATCGCGGTAATCCGTGATAAATTTATCGAAGGTGGTGCTGGATTTATGGCCCTCCCTTTATTATGTCTAATTCTAGGTTTAGCGATCGTAATTGAAAGATTATTATCATTATTCTCTGTTAGCTCTAATTCTGAAAAGTTCATCAAAAAAGTGGAAGACGCTTTGGTTTCTGGCGGCATCGAGTCTGCCAAAGACGTAGCAAGAAGCACTCCTGGACCAGTTGCTAGTATTTTTTACCAAGGTTTGGACAGAGCCGATGAAGGCTTAGATCACGTTGAGAAATCAGTTGTATCTTATGGAGAAGTTCAGATGGGTCAACTTGAAAAAGGTCTTGTTTGGATCTCATTGTTTATTGCACTTGCCCCTATGTTGGGTTTCATGGGTACAGTAATTGGTATGATTAAAGCCTTTGACGATATTCAAAACGCAGGTGATATTTCTCCAGCTATTGTTGCAAAAGGTATTAAAGTAGCCCTTTTAACAACGGTTGCAGGTCTTATAGTTGCGATTATCCTGCAAATCTTTTACAACTTATTGGTATCAAAAATTGATTCCATCGTTAACAACATGGAGGATGCATCTATTCGTTTGGTTGATATGTTGATCAAAAACAACATTGTAAAAACAAGCTAATTAAAG
>Ga0209630_10000734_pt1 | contig 37222 bp, 32 predicted proteins | sample COG_01_FD_184745 | JGI IMG/M metagenome (GOLD analysis project Ga0209630, IMG submission 184745) | Pelagic Microbial community sample from North Sea - COGITO 998_met_01 (SPAdes) (version 2) | ecosystem: Environmental > Aquatic > Marine > Neritic zone/Coastal water | place: Helgoland, sampling...
TCCGATCTGCAGGACGCGCGGCGCGACGTCGATCCGGGCGTCGAGGAGGCGATGCTGCAACGCTATCGCGCGGCGACCGGTGCGGGCGAGGACTTCATGGCGGCCTATCACGTGCTCGGCGCGCAGCGGAACGCCAAGATCATCGGCATCTTCACCCGCCTGTGGAAGCGCGACGGCAAGCCGCGCTATCCGACGCTCTGCCCGCGGGTCTGGGCCTATCTGGAGCGGGACCTGTCGCATCCGGTGCTCGGCCCCGTCGCGCGCTGGTTCGACGACAACGTACCGCCCGAACTGCGCGGCGATCCTGCGATGCTGGCCACCGCCGCGGAGGCAGGGGCATGAACCGGCAAAGGTCGCTGCGCCCCGATCCGGGCGGCGTCGTGCCGGACACGGCGATGGTGATGGCGGCGGGCCTCGGCAAGCGGATGCGGCCGCTGACCGCGACGCGGCCCAAGCCGTTGGTCGAGGTGGCAGGCAAGCCGCTGATCGACCACGTCTTCGACCGGCTGGCCAGTGCGGGCGTCAAGCGCGCGATCGTCAACGTCCATTATCTCGCCGACACGCTGGAGGCGCACGTCACCGACCGGTTCGAGGGGATCGAGGTGATCGTCAGCGACGAGCGGCGTCAGTTGATGGAGACGGGCGGCGGGCTGGTGCAGGCGCGCGGCCTGCTCGGCGATGCGCCCGTGCTGGTCATCAACAGCGACAATTTGTGGCTCGACGGGCCGATCGACGCGATCAGGCTGCTCAGCCATCGCTGGGACGATGCGATCATGGACGCGCTGCTGCTGGTCGTGCCCTATGCGCGCGCCAACAATCATCACGGTCAGGGCGATTTCCGCGTCGCTGCCGACGGGCGGATCATCGGCCGGCGCAAGGAGGGCGCGACCGCGCCGTTCGTCTACACCGGTATCCAGATCCTTCATCCGCGCATCATCCGCGACTGGCCCGAGGGGCCGTTCTCCACCAACCTGTTCTGGAGCCGCGCGATCGAGGCGGGCCGCGCCTATGCGCAGGTGCATCAGGGCCTGTGGTTCGACGTCGGCACGCCCGCCGCCATTCCGAAGACGGAGGCGGTCATCGCCAATGGCTGAGGCGCGCAAGCCCCGGCTGTTCACGATCCCCTCGCACAAGGCGTTTGCCGATACGCTGGTCGCTGGACTGATGCGGCGGACCGCGGGCGACGCGATGGCGCTGGCCCGCGGGCTGGTGCTGCTGCCCAACAATCGCGCCGCGCGGGCGGTGACGGCGGCGTTCGTGCGGGCGAGCGGCGGCGGGCTGTTGCTGCCGCGGCTGGTGACGCTCGGCAGCCCCGATCTCGGTGAGGCGGTGGGCGCGGCGCTCGACCCGGTCGACGATCCCAGCCCGCCGCCGCCCGCGGTCGATCCGATGCAGCGACGGATGATCCTCGCGCGACTGGTGTTCGAGGAGCGTGCCCGCGCCGGTGCGTCGATCGACGCGGCGGAGGCAGTGCGGCTGGCGGGCGAATTGTGCCACACGCTCGACCAGCTGCTGGTCGAGGAGGTCGCGCCCGAGGCGTTGCGGGATATCGACCTCGCCCCCGAACTGACCGAACATTGGCAACGCGCGCTGTCGACCTTCGCGATCGTGCTCGAACGCTGGCCGGTCGAGCTTGCCGCGCTCGGCAGGATCGATGCCGCGACCCGGCGGCGGATACTGCTCGACCGGCTGGAGCAACGCTGGCGTGCGGCGCCGCCGACGGGCTTCGTCTGCGCGGCGGGCATCACCGATCCTGCGCCCGCGGTCGCACGGCTGCTCCGCTGCGTCGCGGAGGCGCCGCAGGGGATGACGGTGTTCGCAGGGCTCGACCTCGCGATGCCGCAGGAGGAATGGGACGCGCTCGGCCCGCATCGTCCCGATCCCGTCACCGGCCATATCCGCCGCTCGATCGAAACGCATCCGCAGTTCCACCTCAAACTGATGCTCGACCGGATGAGCGTTGGTCGCGGCGAGGTGGCGAACTGGCCCGGCACCGCCGGTCCCGATGCGGGCGCGGTGCGCGGCCGGGCGATCGCCAATGCGCTGGCGCCGGCCGCCTTCACCGGCAAATGGACCGACCTCAAGGCAGAGGACCGGCGGCTGACCGGCGTCGTCGCCGCCGAACTCGCTACCCCGGCGGAAGAGGCGCAGACGATCGCGCTGGCGCTGCGCGGCGCGCTGGAACAGGAGGGACAGACCGCCGCGCTGGTGACCCCCGACCGTGCGCTGGCGCGGCGGGTGGCGGTGCACCTCAAGCGCTGGGGGATCGACGCCAACGATACTGCGGGGCGGCCGTTGTCGATCCTGCCGCCGGGAACGTTGCTGCTTGCGCTTGCCGAAGCGGCGGCGCAGCGCTTCGCGCCGATGGCGTTGCTGGCGCTGTTGAAGCATCCGCTGGTGCGCAACGATCCGGACGACCGGGCTGTTCGTGGCGCGTGGCTCGACGGTACGCGCGGCGTCGATCGCGGCCTGCGCGGACCGCGGCCGGCTGCGGGGCTGGACGGGATCACCGGGCATCTGCTGACCAACCGGCGCGACCGTGCGGCGGCGTGGTTCGGCGAGGCGGTGGCGCTGCTCAAGCCGATCGAACTGGTCTGCGAACAGGGCGCGCAACCGCTGCCGGCGCTGCTGGCGGTGCTGCGCGAGACGGCACAGGCGTTGTGCGGCGACGAATTGTGGTCCGGGCCGGCGGGGCGGGCGGCGGCGGATTTCCTCGACGCGCTGGAACGCGAGGCGGCGATGGGGCCGCCGCGGGTCGCGCCCGATGGACTGGTGCCTCTGCTGCGCGGGTTGATGGACGAAGTCGCGGTCCGCTACGGATCGCGCGTCGGCCATCCGCGTATCGCGATCTATGGCCTGCTGGAGGCGCGGCTGCAGACCGCGGACCTGATGGTGCTGGGCGGGCTGAACGAAGGCGTATGGCCCGGGCGTCCGGCGCCCGACCCGTGGCTGGCGCCGCGGATCCGGGCGACGCTCGGCCTGCCGGGGCTGGAACGAGCGGTCGGCGTGGCGGCGCATGAATTCGGGCAGGCGCTGGGCGCGCCGCGCGCCATCGTGACGCGGGCACGGCGCGATGCTGCTTCCCCCGCGCTGGCGTCGCGATTATGGCTGCGATTGCAGGCGATGGCGGGCGACCGGTTCGTGCGGGCGCACGATCTGGAGGGCTGGGCGCGGGCGCTCGACGACCCGCAAGCGCACGAACCCGCGGATCGGCCGGCGCCGATGCCCGTACCGGCACTCCGCCCCAGAGTGATTTCGGTGACCGAGATCGACCGGCTGAAGGCGGACCCCTATGCGTTTTACGCCCGCCGGGTGCTCGGGCTGATGCCGCTTGATCCGGTCGACGCCGATCCCAGCGCAGCCTGGCGTGGCACCGCGGTGCACGACATCCTCGAACAATGGTGGAAGCTGGATCGGTGCGCCGCCGATGCGCTGATGGACCGCGCGACCGCGATGCTGGAGGACGAACGGACGCATCCGATGATGCGCGCGCTCTGGCGGCCGCGGCTGGTCGAGGCGATCGACTGGATCGCGCGCACGGTCGCCCAGCAGGATGCAGAGGGCCGCAAGGTCGCTTCTGCGGAGGGACAGGGACATATCGAGATCAACGGCGTCAGACTGTCGGGCCGCTACGACCGGGTCGACCGGCTCGCCGACGGCAGCCTTGCGATCGTCGATTACAAGACCGGCAAGCCGCCATCGTCCGCCGCGGTGCGGGCGGGTTACAGCCTGCAACTCGGGCTGCTCGGTGCCATCGCCGAGCGCGGGGGCTTCCCCGACGTCGCGGGCCGGGCCGGCGGGTTCGAATATTGGTCGCTCGGCAAGAAGCGCGACCAGTTCGGCTATATCGAAAGCCCGGTCGATGCCGAGGGCCGGCGCGAGAAGATCGTGACGGGCGAATTCACCACGATCGCGGTCGCCAATTTCGTCGATGCCGCGGCGAAATGGCTGACCGGCGACGAAGCCTTCACCGCCAAGCTGGTGCCGGAATATGCGCCTTATGCCGAATACGACCAGTTGATGCGCAGGGACGAATGGTATGGCCGGGACTGACCTCGCCACCCTGCCGCGGCTCAAGGGCGCGCAGGCCGCGGCCAGCGATCCGCAGGCGCACGTCTGGCTGTCGGCCTCGGCCGGCACCGGCAAGACGCAGGTGCTGGCCGCACGCGTGTTCCGGCTGCTGCTGGGGGGAACGCAGCCCGGCGCGATCCTGTGCCTGACCTTCACCAAGGCAGGCGCGGCGGAAATGGCGCAGCGGATCAGCAACCGGCTCGCCGCCTGGGTACGGATGCCCGGGCCGCAGCTGGCTGCCGATCTGGAGGCGCTCGGCGAGCGTGCGACGCCGGACCTGCAGGCGCGGGCGCGCACCCTGTTCGCGGGCGTGCTCGACGCGCCGGGCGGGGGGCTGCGCATTCAGACCATCCATGGTTTCTGCCAGAGCCTGCTCGCCGCCTTCCCGGTCGAGGCGGGGCTGACCCCCGGTTTCCGGCCGTTGGAGGCGCGCGAGGAGGCGGTGTTGGCGCGCGAGACGCTGGCGACGCTGCTGGTGGAGGCCGAACGCGACGGTCGCGGCCGTCCGATCGAGACGATCGGCGCGCTGTCGCTGCGGATGGGCGAGGGCGGTGCCGAGGGGTTTCTGCTCGCCTGTGCCCGCTCGCTGGCGGCGCTGGAGGCGCTGCCGAGCGGGATCGGACCGTGGCTGCGCCGCGCGCTCGACCTGCCGCAGGGCAATATCGGCGAGGCGCTGGCGTCGGGCTGCGACGATATCGACGAATCGCTCGTCGAGCGGCTGGCGGCGGCGAACATGGCATGGGCGACCGCGACCGGAGTTGGCCATGCCGAAACGCTGAACCGCTGGCTCGCCGCGGCGCCGCAGGATCGCGCGCTGACGCTGTCCGATCTCGCCGGCGTGGTGCTGACCGGCAAGAACGAGCCGCGCAAGGCGTCGAAAAAGCTCGTCGATCTCGAACCGGACTATGCCGAACTTGCCGGTGCGCTGGGTGCGCATTGCCTCGACCTGCTGTCGCTGACGCAGCGCGCCGCCTACGCCGACCTGCTCGCGGATGCGCTCGACGTCGGCCGCGATTATGCGCGCGCCTATGCGGCGGCAAAGCGGCGATCGGGGGCGGTCGATTTCGACGATCTGATCGGCGTGACGGTGCGCCTGCTCGAACAGCCCGGCATCGGCGAATGGGTGCGCTACAAGCTCGACCAGGGGACCGAGCATGTCCTGATCGACGAGGCGCAGGACACCAACCTCAACCAATGGCGGATCGTCACCGCGCTGGCCGGGGAGTTCTTTGTCGGACGCGGCGTCCACGCTCCCTCGACACGGACGCTGTTCACGGTCGGCGATTTCAAGCAGGCGATCTTCGGCTTCCAAGGGACCGACCCGATCAACTTCCGCTGGGCGGAGGGGCATTTCGCCACCCGTGCCGCCGAGGTCGAGGGCGAGGCGGACTGGCCCGAAGCCGAGCGCGGCCTGCCGTTCCAGCGATTGTCGCTCACGCACAGCTTCCGTTCGACGCGGCCGATCCTCGAATTCGTCGACGCCGCTGTCGCCGCGGCGGGCGAGCCGGGGCTGGGCGCGATCGGCGACGTGCAGGAGCATGCCAGCGAGGTGCCGGGCCCGGGCACCGTCGAACTGTGGCCGCCCGTCGTCGCCGGTGGCAGCGACGAGGATGAGGAAGCGTGGATCGACGACACCGTGCGCGAACAGGCGGTGCGCGTCGCCCGCGCAGTGCGCGGCTGGATCGACGGCGGTCTGATGCTCGAGAGCAAGGGCCGGGCGCTCCGGCCCGAGGATGTGATGATCCTCGTCAAGCGGCGCGGCGACCTCGCCTCGCTGATCGTCGCGCGTTTGTATGCGGAGGGCGTGCCGGTCGCCGGCGTCGACCGGCTGCGGCTCAACGCGCCGCTGGCGGTGCAGGACCTGCTCGCCGCGGTGCGGTTCGTGTTGCAGCCGGAGGACGATTTGTCGCTGGGCTCGCTGCTGGTGTCGCCGCTGATCGGCTGGACGCAGGACGAGCTGATGCATGCCGCGCCGCGCGACCATGGCAGCCTGTGGCGGCATCTGACGCTGACCCAGACCGACGAGCTGCTCGCGCCGCTGCGCACGATGCTGCTGCGCGCCGATATCGCTACCCCCTACCAGTTCCTCGAGGAATTGCTGTCGGGACCGCTCGACGGACGGCGCAAGCTGCTGCGACGGCTGGGGGCGGAGGCGCGGGACCCGATCGAAGAACTGCTCAACGCGGCGCTGTCGTTCGAGACCAGCTCGACCCCGTCGCTGCAGCGCTTCCTCGACTGGTTCGATCGCGGCGATGTCGAGATCGTGCGCGACCCGTCGGCGCCGCTCGACGCGGTGCGGGTGATGACCGCGCACGGGGCCAAGGGCCTGCAGGCTCCGCTCGTGATCCTCGCGGACGCGACCGTCGATCCGACCGCGGCGCCGCGCGCGCTGGTGCGCTGGGCGCCGGAACCGGGCGCGCAGCCGATCCCGATCTTCCGTCCGCGCGCCGCCGAACGCGGCGGGCCGCTCGACGAGGCGATAGCGACGATCGAACGGCGCGAACTGGAGGAGCATTGGCGGCTGTTCTACGTCGCCGCCACGCGCGCGGAGGAACGGCTGGTGATCGGCGGCGCGCTGGGGCCGCGCGCCAAGGGCGAGCCGCCGCTTTCCAGCTGGTATGCCGCAGCGGCGCGCGCGCTCACCGACCTCGGCGTCGCGGTTGAGGGCGTGCGGACCTTCACCGGCAAGGCTGTGCACGCCCCCGTCAAGCCACGCCCCGCCACCAGGGCTGCGGTCGCGGAGGGGATCGCGCTGCCCGACTGGGCGCATCGCGATGCACCGACCGAATCGCGGCCGTCACGGCCGCTCGCGCCGTCGCAGCTCGGCGAGGATGAGGTCAGCGATCCGCCGCCCGGTCCCGCCATGCGCGCCGCGGCGGAACGGGGGCGGCTGATCCACGCATTGTTCGAACGCCTGCCACCAGTCGCGCCCGCGGATCGTGCAGCGAGTGCGGAGCGCTGGCTGGCGCTGGCGGGCGGCGTCGCCGATGCCGCCGTGCGGGCGGAGATCGCCGGCAGCGTGCTTGCGATCCTCGACGATCCGCGCTTCGCGGATCTGTTTGGTCCGGACGCGTTGGCCGAGGCGCCGATCGCGGCGACCCTCGCCAACGGGCTCGTCGTGTCCGGCACGGTCGATCGGCTCTTGATCGCCGACGACCACGTCCGCGTCGTCGATTTCAAGACCGGTCGTCGCGCGCCCGCGACGATGGCGGATATCCCGCGCTATCATCTCGACCAGATGGCGGCCTATGCCGCGGCGCTGGCGATGATCATTCCCGGGCGGCGGATCGAGGCGGCATTGCTCTATACCGGCGGCCCGACGCTCCACCCGCTCGACGCGGCGACGCTCGAACGGCACAAGCCGCGCTTTCGGCCACGGGAGCAAAGCTAGGCCGCGGACGGTTGAGCCGGGGTCCGCGCCATCCTAGATGGGCTGCAAAGGAGAATATCGATGGCTACCAAGGCAATTACCGACGCCAGCTTCGACAGCGACGTGCTCAAGGCCGACGGCCCCGTGCTCGTCGATTTTTGGGCGGAATGGTGTGGCCCGTGCAAGATGATCGGGCCGAGCCTCGAGGAGCTGTCCGAGGAATTGGGTGAGCAGGTGACGATCGCCAAGCTCAACATCGACGAAAATCCCGACGCGCCAGGCCGTTATGGCGTGCGCGGCATTCCGACGATGATCCTGTTCAAGGGCGGTGCACCCGCCGCGACCAAGGTCGGTGCCGAGCCCAAGGGCCGGCTGAAGGCGTGGCTCGAAGGCGCGCTGGCGTAATCGCCTTTCCATGAACGCCCCTTCCCTCAAGGGGAGGGGCTTATTCTTTATCTCAGTCGAACAGCGCCTTCGCCGCCTGTTCCCACAGCGCCGGTGACGCCGCGGCGATCATGCCCTGGCGCTGGTCGCCGACGCGATAGTCGGTGCCGTCGGGCCGGCGGACGACGCCGCCCGCCTCGCGGAGGAACAGCGATCCGGGTGCATGATCCCAGGGCAGCGTCTTCTGGAAGAGCGCGACGTCGTTGGTCCCGAGCACCAGCCGTGGGTATTGCTCCGCGGCGCAACGCGGCATTGGCGTGACCGTGAACGCCATCTCCGCCCGGGCGATCAGCGCCACCCGCGCCGCATCGTCAAGATGATAGGTGGCGATCACCGACGACGGCCGCGCCGCGCCGCTCGGTCGCGTATGGACGCGGGCACCGTCGATATAGGCGCCGCCGCCCAGCACGGCATGGCATAGCCGGTCGCTCACCGGATCGAGGATCCAGCCCGCCTGCGTCTCGCCGTCCGTGACCAACGCGATCATGATGCCGAAGGTCGCGATGCCGCTCGCATAATTGTTGGTGCCGTCGATCGGATCGATGATCCACACCGCGCCGCGATCGATACCGTCGACCAGCGCCGCGTCCGCCGCCACCGCTTCCTCGCCGACCACGCGGATCGCGGGATCGAGCGCCGCCAGCCCCGCGGTCAGCGCCGCTTCGCTCAGCCGGTCGGCGACGGTGACCATGTCGTCCGAGGCCTTCTCCTCGATCTCGTCCGCGGCGAGGTTGCGGAAGCGGGGCATGACGATGTCCGCCGCCACCCTCCGCATCAGCACGACGACGGCGTCATGGTGCCGGTGCTGCATGTCAGCTCCTGTAATCGGCGTTGATCGAGATATAGCCGTGGGTCAGGTCGCAGGTCCAAACCGTCGCCTCGCCATCGCCGAGGCCGAGGTCGACGCCGATCTCGACCTCTTGCCCCTTCAGATGCGCGGCGACCGGCGCTTCGTCATAGCCCTCGACCGCAAGGCCGTCGCGCGCCACCTGCGTCTCGCCGAAGCGGATCGACAGCCGGTCGCGCTCGGCCGGTTCGCCCGCCTTGCCGACCGCCATGACGACGCGGCCCCAATTGGCGTCCTCACCGGCGATCGCGGTCTTCACCAGCGGCGAATTGGCGATCGACATGGCGATGCGGTGCGCGCTGCGGTCGCTTTCCGCGCCGGTGACCGCGATCTCGATCAGCTTGGTCGCGCCCTCGCCATCGCGCACCACCAGCAGCGCCAGTTGCCCACAAAGGTCGGCGAGCGCCGCGGCAAAGGCGTCCGCGCCGTCGCTGTCCGGGCCCGTCAGCGGCGCATTGCCCGCCGCGCCGGTCGCGAAGGCGAGCACCGTGTCGCTGGTCGAGGTGTCGCCGTCGACGGTGATGCACGAAAAGGTATTGCGGTTGGCGGCGTTCATCGCGGCCTGCAGGAAGCCGGGCTCGACCGCGGCGTCGGTGAAGACGAAGCCGAGCATCGTCGCCATGTCCGGCGCGATCATCCCCGAGCCTTTGATGATGCCGACCAGCGTCACCGTCCGCCCGTCGACGATCGCGGACGTCGTCGCGCCCTTGGGATAGGTGTCGGTGGTGCCGATCGTCTCGGCCGCCGCCTGCCAGTCGCACGGGCTGGCCGCATAGGCGGCGTCGAGCCCCGCCTCCGCCTTGTCGATCGGCAGCGGCACGCCGATGACGCCGGTCGAGGCGACGAACACGTCGGACGGCTGGCAGCTGAGATGCTGCGCGGTGCGCGCGGCGATCGCCTCGACTGCGGTGCGCCCGCGATGGCCGGTGAAGGCGTTCGAATTGCCCGCATTGACCACCAGCGCGCGGGCGGCGCCGAGGGTCAGCGCCTTGCGGCACCATTCGACTTCGGGCGAGGGGCAACGGCTCTGCGTCAGCACGCCGGCGACGGTCGTCCCTTCGGCGAGCGTCACGAAGGTGAGGTCGCAGCGATCCCACGTCTTGTAATGCGCGCGTGCGACATGCGGCACGACGCCGGGGATGGCGGGCAGGGCGGGAAAGGGGGTGGCGAGCGGCGAGATGGACGAGGACATGGCGGTGCCATAGGCCGGTTCCGAGACGCTTCCAAGACAGCGCGCGGATGGTGGATCGGGCCGTGGCGGTGGCGAGCGAGGTCGGTTGATCGCGCCATTCGGGCATCGTGGCGCTACACGCGCAGTGGACGCGCCCGCCGGTCCGCCTTATGGCCGGGGCCGTGAACCTGCTGCTGCTCCTGTCCGCGCTGCTGTCCGCCATCACCGGCGGGGCATCGGCGATGCGCGCGCCGACGGCGGCGCATGCGGTTGCGACCGCCGCCGCAGCGGTGCGGGCGGAGGTCCGCTCGGCGCGGATCGCCAGCCGTCCGCAGCAGCCGCTGCCGACGCTTGCACAGGCGTCCGTGCCGTCCGTGCCCGTCCTGCTGCCGCTGGTCGCGATCGAATCGCTCTACGCGAGTCGCCGGCGCGAATAGCGCGCACCCGACGTTGCACCGGCTGCGGCCGATCAATCAATCCGTGACCAACGACGCTGCGCGCCCCCGTGATCGACCGGGCCGCGCGCTCTCCAGATCCAGGAATACGCTTATGTTCGGCGGCATTGCCAAGTCCCTGTTCGGTTCGTCCAACGACCGGTACGTCAAATCCCTCAACCCGCTCGTGGCGAAGATCGCCGCGTTCGAGCCGACGCTGCAGGCGCTGTCCGACGAGCAGCTCGCCGCGCAGACCACCAAGTTCCGCGAGCAGTTGGCGAACGGCACCAAGCTCGACGACCTGCTGCCCGAAGCCTTTGCGACGGTGCGCGAGGCAGCGGTGCGCGTGCTCGGCATGCGGCATTTCGACGTGCAGATGATCGGCGGCATCGTCCTCCATCGCGGCGAGATCGCCGAGATGCGCACCGGCGAGGGCAAGACGCTGGTGGCGACGCTCGCCACCTATCTCAACGCGCTGCCCGGCGACGGCGTCCATGTCATCACCGTCAACGACTATCTCGCCGCGCGCGATGCGGAATGGATGGGGCAGGTGTATCGCTTCCTCGGCCTGACCGTCGGCACGATCATCCCCAACCTGACCGACGAACAGCGCCGCGCCGCCTACAACAGCGACATCACCTATGGCACGAACAACGAGTTCGGCTTCGATTACCTGCGCGACAACATGAAGTACGAGCGCAGCGCGATGACCCAGCGCGCCTTCGCCATGGCGATCGTCGACGAGGTCGATTCGGTGCTGATCGACGAGGCGCGCACGCCGCTCATCATCTCGGGGCCCACCGACGACAAGTCGGAGCTGTACATGAGCGTCGATGCGATCGTGAAGCAGCTGAACGACGACGATTACGAGAAGGACGAGAAGCAGAAGTCGATCATCCTGACCGAGAGCGGCACCGAGCGGATCGAGCGGATGCTGGAGGCGGCGGGCCTGCTGGAGGGCGCGAACCTCTACGATTTCGAAAACACGCAGGTCGTCCACCACGTCAACCAGTCGCTGCGTGCGAACATGATGTTCAAGGCGGACACCGATTATATCGTCAAAGACGGTAAGGTCGTCATCATCGACGAATTCACCGGCCGTATGATGGACGGGCGCCGCTGGTCTGACGGCCTGCACCAGGCGGTTGAGGCGAAGGAGGGCGTCAATATCGAGCCCGAGAACCAGACGATGGCCTCGATCACCTTCCAGAACTATTTCCGCATGTACCCCAAGCTGTCGGGCATGACCGGTACCGCGGCGACCGAGGCGGCGGAATTCTACGACATTTACAAGATGAACGTCGTCACCATCCCGACCAACGTCGGCGTCCGCCGCGTCGACGAGGAGGACGAATTCTACAAGGACACCAACGACAAGTTCCGCGCGATCGCCAAGAAGATCCGCGAGCACGCCTCGCTCGGCCAACCGGTGCTGGTCGGCACGGTGTCGATCGAGAAGTCCGAACTGCTCAGCGAATTCCTGACGCAGGAGGGCGTCGAGCATAAGGTGCTGAACGCGCGCTACCACGAGATGGAGGCGCATATCGTCGCGCAGGCCGGCCGCAAGTCGGCGGTGACGATCGCCACCAACATGGCGGGCCGCGGCACCGACATCAAGCTCGGCGGCAACCTCGAATTCCGCATGCTCGACGAGCATCCCGAATTCGACGAGGGCACGCCCGATTACGAGGCGATCGCCGCGCGCATCCGCGACGAGATCGAGGTGGAGAAGCAGGAGGTGCTCGCCGCGGGCGGTCTGTTCGTGCTCGGCACCGAGCGGCACGAATCGCGCCGCATCGACAACCAGCTGCGCGGCCGTTCGGGCCGCCAGGGTGATCCCGGCCTGTCGCGCTTCTACCTCAGCCTCGACGACGACCTGCTGCGTATCTTCGGGCCGGACACTTTGTTCGCCAAGATGATGCGCAACAATATCGAGGACGGCGAGGCGATCGGCAGCAAGTGGCTGTCGAAGGCGATCGAGACCGCGCAGAAGAAGGTCGAGGCGCGCAACTACGACGTCCGCAAGCAGGTCGTCGAATATGACGACGTGATGAACGACCAGCGCAAGGTCATCTACGAACAGCGCGCCGACATTATGGACGCCGATGCGGTCGGCGACGTCGTCAGCGACATGCGCGCCGAGACGGTCAATGTCATCGTCGGCGGCGCGTGCCCGCCCAATTCCTATCCCGAGCAATGGGACATCGCCGGCATGAAGACCGGCCTCGCCGAAATCCTCAACCTCGACGTGCCGGTCGACGACTGGCTGAAGGAAGATGCGATCGACCCGGAGGTGGTCGAGGAGCGCGTCCGCGAGGCCGCCGACGCCGCAATCGCCGCCAAGGCGACCGAGCTGGACCCCGAGACGTGGACGCAGGTCGAAAAGTCGATCCTGCTCCAGAACCTCGACCATCACTGGAAGGAGCATCTGGCGACGCTGGATGCGCTGCGTCAGGTGGTTCACCTGCGCGCCTATGCGCAGAAAACGCCGATCAACGAATACAAGCAGGAGGCGTTCTCTCTGTTCCAGCGCATGCTCGATGCAATCCGCGAGGATGTGACCAAGACGATCGCGCATGCGCAATTCCAGCTGCAGGCGCCGCCGGAGCTGCCCGAGCTGCCGGACTTCATCACGACGCACTTCGATCCGTTCACCGGCGAGGACAATTCGAACGACATCGACGCCGGCACGATGGGCCGGATCACGACGCAGATGCCGCCGCTCCAGATGATGCAGCCCGACGTGCCGAGCGAGCTCGGCGACAATCCGGAGCATTGGGACGGCCGCGTCAACCGCAACGCCCCATGCCCGTGCGGGTCGGGCCGCAAGTACAAGCATTGCCACGGTGCGGTGACCGCCTGAGCGGGGGCTCACCTGACCGCATAACGAAAAAGGCCGGATCACCCTGCGGTGACCCGGCCTTTTTCATGCGAGACGCGATCGGTTTACTTCGGCAGAACGACGCTCGGCCCGATGCTGTCGACGACCGCGCGGGCGTTGAACGCGCGCAGATTGTCGCGCGGGATCGGACCCTTGCGCATCACGATCTCCGCGGTCGCTTCATAGCGGTCGATCGTGCGGATATCGAAGTCGTTGCCCCAAGGACCGAAGCCGCCGCCGAACCACGGGTCCCAGCTGCGCCAGCCGAAGCCACGGCCATAATAGCGCCACGACGGACCCCAATAGCCGCCGAAGCCGCCATAGCCGAAGCCGGGGGTGCTATAGGTGCGCGATTGCAGGTCGGTGTCGCGATTGGCCATGACGAAATAGTCGTAGCCGCTCTGCAGCGTCAGCTCCGCGGCACGGAACAGCAGATAGCGCTCGACCGTGTCGCGCGAGGTGACGCTGTTGCCAGCGAAGCTGACGAGGAAGCGGTTCGGTTCGACCTGACGATCGCTATAGCCGGTACGGTTGAAGCCCTGTCCGGTAGCGGGGCGGTATGTGGTTTCGGTCGCGCAGCCCGCGACCATCAGGGTGGAGGCGGCGAGGGCCGCGACCACAGCCTTGCGGCCTAGATGCATCATCACTCCAATTCTCCATTCGCTCGCGGATGCGGCGAACCGTGGCGCGTCTAACCCATCACAGTGGAACGAGCGATGAACGACTTGGCTCCGTCAGGCAACGGCTTGCCGCGCGTCATTCGCCGATCAGGTGGAGCGCCAGCGTCCGGCGGTGCGGGCTGGTGCGGTGTTCGAACAGATAGAGGCCCTGCCACGTGCCGAGCGCCATCGCGCCGTTCATCACCGGTATCGACAGCTGAACGCCGGTCAGTGCGGTCTTGAGATGGGCAGGCATGTCGTCCGGCCCCTCGTCGTCATGCTCATAGGCGCGGCTTTCCGGGGCAAGGCGATTGAAATAGGCCTCCATGTCGCGGCGCACCGCGGGCGCGGCATTCTCCTGGATCACCAGCGCTGCCGAGGTGTGCCGACAAAAGATCGTCAGCAGGCCGTCGCGCAGGCCCTGTTCGCGCAGCCAGTCCTGAACCGTCGCGGTGATCTCCACCAGCCCCTGTCGTCGCGTGTCCACCGCCACCATGCCGAGCGCCTGTCGCATCACCACCCCTTTGCTGCGTCGCGCCATCAACCAACGGCGACGCGATCGCGATCCGTCGTCGCGCCGCGGGCAGTCAGCTGTCGAGGGCGAGCGCCGCGATCGCGGCGGCGTTGAGCGTGCGGCGGGCGCTCGGCTCCGGGCCTTCGAGCACCAGATAGGCGGACGCCTGCGCCGCGCCATCGAGCCGGCGCCAGCGTTCGATACATTCATGCACCGACGCCCGCCACGGCTGATGGATCGAGGCGACGAGCTGTGCGGAAAGGATACGGGGCGACGGGTTCACCGGGCGGGTCCAGGGCAAGAGGGCGTGATCTGGTCACCCCCCTATACAGGAGCCGCTAGCGTCCCGTTAACATCGCTGTGGGGGAGGGCGGGTCAGCCCGACTGGCGCTCGCCGGCATCGCTTTTGCGGCCGGTCACCGCCATCAGCACCGGCACCGCCAGCAAGGCCGCGGCCATCGCGCCGATCGCCACTTCCCGAAAGATCATCATGCATCGCCCTCCAGCGGGAGCGTCAGCGCTCCTCGTCATGGTGCCGATGATGTCGGGTTGTACGAAGGGCTGCAAGCGCAAACTGATAGGCGCGCCCTAAGTCACTGACGATGCTGGAGGAAATGGCTCCCTGAGTAGGATTCGAACCTACGGCCGCTCGATTAACAGTCGAGAGCTCTACCGCTGAGCTATCAGGGAACGTCGTCGTGGAGGGGGTCTATACCCGGCAAAAATCGCGATGCAACCCCGTTGTCATGCTTTTTCGAAGGTTCGGGACCGGAAAGGCGATCAGGCGACGAACTGCTCCATCGTGATGCGATCGTCGAGCGCGTGTTCGGGGTCGAACAGCAACGTGAGCTCGCGCGCGCGATCGATCCCGATCGCCACTTCGGCGACGTCGCGGAATTCGCGCTGGTCTGCAACGGCCGACACCGGCCGCTTCGCGCCGTCGAGCACACGCAGCGAGATGCGCGCCTTGTCGGGCAGTATCGCACCCCGCCAGCGGCGCGGGCGGAACGGGCTGATCGGGGTTAGCGCGAGCATGTTGGAACCCAGCGGCAGGATCGGGCCCTGCGCGGACAGGTTATAGGCGGTGGAGCCTGCCGGGGTCGCGACGAGGATGCCGTCGCAGGCGAGTTCGGGCATGACGATGCGATCGTTGACCGACACCTCCAGCTTTGCGGTCTGGCGCGTCTCGCGGAGCAGCGACACCTCGTTGATCGCGGGCGCGTGATGGATGCGCCCGTCCATTCCGGTCACCGTCGCGGCGAGCGGCGTGACCTTGAACGGCTTGGCACGGTCGAGGCGCTCGCCGATGCCGTGGCGGCGCCATTCGTTCATCATGAAACCGACCGTGCCCAGGTTCATGCCGAACACGGGCACCGTCGGTCGCCGTCGGTCGAGCAGGCCGTGCAGCGTCTGGAGCATGAATCCATCGCCGCCCAGCGCGATGATGACGTCCGCGTCGGCGGGGTCGACCCAGTCGGCGGCGTCCGCCAGCTCGGCCGCCGCTGCCTGTGCCGGCGCGGTGGGCGAGGCGACCAGCGCCCGCCGCTCGTACTGGCTCATCCGCCGGTGACGCTCATGTGCCGCGACACCGCCGGCGCCGCGCCCGCCTCGATCCGGAAATCGTGGCGCGCGGGCTTGCGGAGCAGGCCGCGATCGATCGCCGCGTCCAGCCCGACGATGCCGCCGTCGCGCAGCGCACCCTTGAGGTCGACCTGGTCCTCATGGCCGAGGCACAGGTACAATTTGCCCTCGGTGGTCAGCCGTACGCGGTTGCAGCCGTCGCAAAAATTCGCGGTGAGCGGAGAGATCAGGCCGAGCTTCGTCCCCGTCCCCTCGACGCGCCAGTAGCGGGCCGGGCCGCCGGTGCGGTGCGCGTCGCGGACCAGTGGGAATCGCGTCTTGAGATGCTCGAACACGCGGGTCAGCGGGACGAAGCGGTCGGTCCGGTCCTCGTCGATCGCGCCGAGCGGCATCGTCTCGATCAGCGACAGGTCGTGACCCTCGTCGATGCACCATTGTAGCATCGCCGGGATCTCGTCCTCGTTCAGCCCGGCGAGCGCGACCATGTTGATCTTCACCGCCAGCCCCGCGGTCTTGGCGGCGGCGATACCGCCGAGCACCTGCGCGACGTCGCCATGGCGGGTGATGTAGCGGAAGCGATCGGCATCGAGGCTGTCGAGACTGACGTTGATCCGACGGATGCCGGCGTCCGCCATCGCCTGCGCATACACGTCGAGCCGTGTCGCATTGGTCGTCATCGTCAGCTCGTCGAGGCCGGCGCCGACATGCCGCCCCAGTCGCCGCATCAGATCGCCGACGTCACGACGCACCAGCGGTTCGCCGCCCGACAGCCGAATCTTGGTCACCCCGCGCGCGATGAAGCGTTCGGCGATGATCGCGATCTCGTCGAGGCTCAACAATTTGGCGCGCGGCAGGAAGGTCATCTGCTCGGCCATGCAATAGCGGCAGCGCAGGTCGCAGCGGTCGGTGACGGATATGCGCAGATAGCGGATGGTGCGACCCTGGGGGTCTACGAGCGGCGGATCGACCGGGCGGTCGACCAGCGGCTGATCGGATTGGGGAAGGACGCTGGTCATGTCTAGGAGCTAGGCGGTCAACCGTCCGCCGACAAGTCCGTTCCATCTGCGGTACGATGGCGACCGTCTCCATTGCCGGTTAACGGTCTGCGGCCTAGGTTCAAGTCGATGAAAGACCAGGCCGACCGCAGGACGCTGTTCATCGTGTCGGCCCGCGCGGGCGACGCGCTTGCCGCCAGCGCACGCGACGCCGGATGGCGCACGATCATCGATGGTGGTGGCGAGGATGTCGCCGCGCGCGCGCTGGCGAGCCGGGCCGAGGTGCTGTTGGTCGACGCGCGTCGCGATGGGGTGGACGACGTGCAGGCGCTGGGCGGTCTGGCCGCGGCGACGGGATGCGCGCTGATCGCGCTGACCGACGACAGCGCCAAGCTGGACGAGGTGCACGCCGCCGGCGCTACCGATTTCCTGATCGATCGCGGCGATGCCGACGAGCTGCGCCAGACGATCCGCTTCGCCGCGCGCCCGTCGCTGCGCGACCAGAACGAGCGGCGCGGCCCCAGCTTCGGCGACAGCGTCGATCCGGCGGACATGGGCGAATGGATCGATGCGCGGCTGCGGGCCGGCGAGCATGTCGGCGTCTCGATCATCGCGCTGTCGCGGCTCGATATCCTCAATGCCGCGCGCGGTCGCGCGGCGGGCGATGCGCTGATTGCGGAGGCGCGCGTGCAGGTGGAGGCGGTGGTGCGGGCGCTGCTCGGCCCCGCGGCGATCATCAACGCGCCCGGTGGCGGCGACATGATCGTCGCCTCCGCCGCATCGCCGGCCGTGCTCGCCCGCCTCGCCGCCGCGCTGGATGCCGCGCTGGCGCGTCCGCTGGCGATCGGCGGACGGCTGGCGGTGCTCGGCAGCCGCTGGGGCATGGCGGAAAGCGGCACGGCGGACGATGCCGCCAGCCTGTTGCGCCGCGCCGGCGAGGCTCTGGTCGCGGCCAAGGCGAGCGATGGCGCGACGGTACGCGTCGCCGGTCCCGAAGGCGCCGCCCCGCTCGATTCGCTGGCGATCGACCTGCACCTCGCGATCGAGCGCGGCGAGATCGACGTGCTGTTCCAGCCGCAGGCGCCGATCGACGGCCGCCATGTGACGGGGGTGGAGGCGCTGGCGCGCTGGCGGCACGGCCGGCTCGGCCCGCTCGGTGCCGATGCCCTGTTCGCCGCGGCGGACCGCGCCGATCTGGGCATCGCTCTGTCCGATCATATCCAGGAACTGGTGCTGGCGCGGGTCGCGCGCTGGCCGCGACCGCTGGCGGGGCTGCGCATCTCGCTCAACCTCACCGCCAGCGACCTCGGCCGACCCGGTTTCGCGGCGCTGTTCCTGGATCGCGTCGCGGCGAGCGGCGTGCCGTTCGACCGGCTGACGGTGGAGATCACCGAAACCGGGGCGATCCGCAATCTGGAGGCCGCCGCCGCGGTGCTCGCCGCGCTGCGTCAGGCGGGTGTCCGCGTGGCGCTCGACGATTTCGGCACCGGCTATTCCAGCCTTGCCTATCTGACCGCCCTGCCGCTCGACTATCTCAAGCTCGACAAGGCGCTTGCCTGCGGGATCGAGGCGACGCCGCGGCATCGCGGCGTGATCCGCGCGGTGATGACGCTGGCGCGCTCGCTCGGGCTGGAGGTGATCGCCGAGGGGATCGAGACGGAGGCGCAACGCGCACTGCTGGCGGCGGAGGGATGCGCCTTCTATCAGGGGTTCCTGCTGGCCGAACCGCTGGACGAGGCGGCGTTGACTGCGTTGATGGAGACGGAACGATGCTGATCCTGCCGCTGTTGCTGACGATCGTCGCGCCCGCGGCCGAGGTGCCGGAGGCGGCGATCCGCGCGGCGATGGAGGACAGCGCGGCCGGCTGGAGCACGGGCGACATGGCGCGTTTCCTCGCCATCTATGCCGACGAGGCCGTCTTCGTCACCAAGGACGGCCTCGTCCGCGGCAAGGCGGCGATCGCCGCGCGCTACGACCGGAACTATGGCGCGGACGCGGCAAAGCGCGGGCGGCTGTCGTTCCGGATGCTCGGCTTCCGGCGTATCGATGCGACGCACCAGATGGTCTGGGCGCGCTGGACGCTGGATTACGACGGCGGCAAGCAGTTCGGCGGCATGACTTCGCTGCTGTTCGCGCGGCAGGCCGGCGGCTGGAAGATCGTCTCCGACCACAGCAGCTGAACCGGCCTGCGCGCGCGGCTCACCCAGCCGCCTTCGCCAGCCCCTTCGACAATTGCAGCGCCCCGTGCAGCCGCGACTTGGCGTCGGGCCAGGCGCGTTGCAGCACCAGCTTGCTGTCGGGGCGCAGCTTGGCGACGCCGTTCAGCCGGTCGACATAGGCGAGCAGGCCCGCCACGTTCGGCGGCGTATCGTCGTGGAAGGCGACCAGCACGCCGCGCGGGCCGACGTCCATCTTGGCGATGCAGGCCTTTCGCGCGTTCAACTTTATCATGATGACGCTGATGAGGTTTTCGGTCGCATCGGGCAGCGGGCCGAAGCGGTCGATCATCTCGGCGGCGAACGCCTCGATCTCGCGATGCTCGTCCAGTTCGTTGAGGCGACGATAGAGGCCCATGCGCAGGTCGAGGTCCGGCACGTAATCGTCGGGGATCAGGATCGGCGCATCGACGGTGATCTGCGGGCTGAAGTCGCGCGGGCGGGTGGCGAGGCCGCCGGCCTTGGCGTCCATGATCGCCTCTTCCAGCATCGCTTGATAGAGCTCGTAGCCGACCTCTTTGATATGCCCCGATTGTTCGTCGCCGAGCAGGTTGCCGGCGCCGCGGATGTCGAGGTCGTGGCTGGCGAGCTGGAAGCCGGCGCCGAGCGAATCGAGGTCGGACAAGACCTTGAGCCGCTTCTCCGCCGTTTCGGTCATCTGCCGTTCCGGCGGGGTGACGAGATAGGCATAGGCGCGGGTCTTCGACCGGCCGACGCGGCCGCGCAGCTGGTACAATTGCGCAAGGCCGAAGCGGTCGGCACGGTTGACGATGATCGTGTTGGCGGACGCGATGTCGATGCCGCTCTCGATGATCGTGGTGGAGACGAGCACTTCGAACTTCTTGTCGTAGAAGGCGCTCATCCGCTCCTCGACCTCGGTCGGGCTCATCTGGCCGTGCGCGACGACGTAGCGGATCTCGGGCACCTCGTTGCGGAGGTATTCCTCGAGATCGGGCAGATCGGCGACGCGGGGGGTGACGATGAAGCTTTGCCCGCCGCGATAATGTTCGCGCAGCAGCGCCTCGCGCAGCACGACCGGGTCCCAGGGGATGACATAGGTGCGCACCGCGAGGCGATCGACGGGCGGGGTCTGGATCACCGACAGCTCGCGGATGCCGCTCATCGCCATCTGCAAGGTGCGCGGGATCGGCGTCGCGGTCAGCGTCAGCATGTGCACGTCCGCCCGCAGCGCCTTCAGCCGTTCCTTGTGGGTGACGCCGAATCGCTGTTCCTCGTCGACGATGACGAGCCCCAGCCGCTTGAAGTCGATGTTCTTCGCCAGCAGCGCATGGGTGCCGATCACGACGTCGACGGTGCCGCCGGCCAGCCCTTCCTTGGTCGCCTTCGCCTCGCCCGCCGGGACGAGCCGCGACAGGCGCCCCATGTTCATCGGGAAGCCTTCGAACCGCGTCGTGAAATTGTTGTAATGCTGGCGCGCCAGCAACGTCGTCGGGCAGACGACGGCGACCTGCTTGCCCGCCATCGCAGCGACGAAGGCGGCGCGAAGCGCGATCTCGGTCTTGCCGAAGCCGACGTCGCCGACGATCAGCCGGTCCATCGGCTTGCCCGCCGACAGGTCGCCGAGCACGTCGTCGATCGCGCGGTCCTGATCGTCCGTCTCGGCATAGGGGAAGCGATCGACGAAGCTGGGATAGCCGCTGGCGTCGGGTTCCAGCACGTCGCCGGGGTGGAGCGCGCGCTCGGCGGCGGTCTTGATGAGCTCGCCCGCGATCTCGCGGATGCGCTCCTTCATCCGCGACTTGCGGCGCTGCCATGCCTCGCCGCCCAGACGGTCGAGCGACGCGCCTTCCTCGTTCGAGCCGTAGCGCGATAGGACCTCGAGATTCTCGACCGGCACGAACAATTTGTCGCCGCCGGCATATTCGACCGCGACGCAATCGTGCGGACTCTTGCCGACCGGGATCGAGGTCAGGCCGAGATATTTGCCGATGCCATGGTCGGAATGGACGACGAGGTCGCCCGGGGTCAGCGCCGCGAGTTCGGCGAGGAAGGCGTCGGCGGATTTCTTGCGCTTGGCGCGGCGCACCAGCCGGTCGCCGAGCATGTCCTGTTCGGTCAGCACCGCGACGTCGGGCGCGGTGAAGCCGTGGTCGAGCGGCAGCACGACCAGCGCGACGCCGGCGCTCTTCGCCGTATCGGCGACGCCGAGCGCCTCCTGCCAGCTGTCCGCCGCCTTGCCGCCGTGGAGGCCGTGGTCCTTGAGCAGATTGCCGAGCCGTTCGCGCGCGCCGACCGAATAGCTGGCGAGGACCGGCTTCTTGCCCGCCTTGCGCAGCGCCTTGAGGTGGTCGACCACCGCTTCGTAGACGTTGGCGCTCGCCGAGCGTTCCGGACCGAAGTCGCGCGGGCCGTCGACCCCGAAATCGAGGACGGTGGCGCTTTCGGGCTCGTGGAACGGCGTCGTCAGATGCGCATGACCCGCGTCGAGGCCGGCGGCCCATTCCTTCGCGTCAAGGTACAGGGATTTCGCCGCGAGCGGGCGATAGCTGCCGGGCTGCGCAGCCTCGGCGCGCTGGCGGTTCTCGTAATAGTCCGCGATCGATTCCATCCGCGCATCGGCGGCGCCGGTCACGCCGAAGTCGCGGACGATGACGTCGTCGGCGGAAAGATGGTCGAACAGGGTGGCGAGCTTGTCCTCGAACAGCGGCAGCCAATGTTCCATGCCGGCCAGCCGTCGCCCGTCGCTGATCGCCTGATAGAGCGGGTCGCCGGTCGCGGTCGCGCCGAACTTGTCGCGGTAGCGGCTGCGGAAGCGCTTGATCGATTCCTCGTCGAGCAGGGCCTCGGAGGCGGGGAGCAGGGTGAAGCCCTCGACCCGCCCGGTGGTGCGCTGGTCCTCGGGGCTGAAGGTGCGGACCGTCTCGATCTCGTCGCCGAAGAAGTCGAGGCGCAGCGCCTGTTCCTCGCCGCTCGGATACAGGTCGACGATGCCGCCGCGGACGGCATATTCGCCCTGGTCGTGGACGGTTTCGGTGCGGACATAGCCGTTCGCCTGCAACAGCCGGGCGAGGTCGTCGCGGTCGATGCGCGCGCCCGGCTCCAGCGTCGCGACGAGCTGGCGGATGCGGAACGGGGTCAGCACGCGCTGGGTTGCCGCATTCGCCGTCGTCAGGAACAGCTGCGGGCCCCTGGCCTTTTGTTGCAGGCGATAAAGCGCGGCGATGCGCTCAGCCATGATCCGCAGCGTCGGGCTGGCGCGATCATAGGGCAGGCAGTCCCAGGCCGGGAAGCTGACGATTTCCAGCTCGGGCGCGAAGAAGGCGGCGGTGGCGGCGATCGCCCGCATCGCGGCGTCGTCGGGCGCGATGAAGACGGCGCGACCGCCCTTGCCGGAATGCGCGGCGGCGCGCGCGAGATCGGCGAGCAGCGCGGGTTGGAACCCGGCGGGGGCGCCCGACAGGGTGAGCGGGGCCTTGGCGCCGAGGATGGTCTTCAGGTCGGGCATTTTATCGTTTTCCAACATGCTCACCATCCCGTCGTCATTCCCGCGAAGGCGGGAATCCATACGGGCTGGCCTGTCGCCTCAATCGCTGCCGTCACGCTTATGGATTCCCGCCTGCGCGGGGATGACGGGAACGGGGCGGGGGCGGATTGTGCCGTGTTACCCGTTCAGCGCGGCACCGGCACGTAGCTCAGCGAGCGCATCGCTTCCATCATCGGTCCGTCCCATTCGGGCGGGCAGGGCAGCGATCCGATCGCCCAGCCCATGATGTCGACGTCCTGCTCCTCCAGCAGCGCCTCGAACCAGTCGAGCTGGTCCGGGGTCCAGCCGGCGCCATGCGCGTCGAAGAAGCCGCCGATCATCAGATCGGCCTCCTTGGTGCCGCGATGCCAGCTGCGGAACTTCAGGCGTTTGAGGCGGATGGCGTGATCCATGCGGGCGTCCCATGCAAAGCGCCCGGTAACCGCTGGCGGCGGTTACCGGGTCGGGTATAGCGGTCATGTAGTCATGCGCCCCGATATCCTCAATCCGCTGTTCGCCGAAGTCACCGCCCTGAAGGGCGTCGGCCCCGCGCTCGCCAGGCCGCTCGACCGGCTGGGGCTGGCGCGCGTCGTCGACGTCGCCTTTCACCTCCCGAGCGGCTGGATCGACCGGTTGCCGCGCGAGGAACTCGACATGGCCGACGCCGGCCGCGTCATCGCGATCACGCTGACCCCGCGCGACTATCGCACCGGCAGCGGGCGCGGGCCGACGCGGGTGCAGGCGACCGACGCCAAAGGCAATGTCGTGTCGCTCGTCTATTTCGGCGGATCGTCGGGCTGGGTGAAGAAGCTGCTGCCGCTGAACGAACCGCGCCGGGTGTCGGGCAAGCTCGAAAGCTATGGCGAGACGCTGCAGATCATCCACCCTGACATTGCCGGTGCAGGGGGGGGCGAACCGGACGAACCGTTCCGCGAGCGCGAGGCGATCTATCCGCTGTCGGAGGGGCTGACCTCGCGCCGGCTCGGCGGGTTCGCCGCGCAGGCGCTGGAGCGCGCGCCCGACCTGCCCGAGTGGATCGAGCCGGGGCTGAAGTCGAAGCGCGGCTGGCCCGACTGGCGCGCGGCGTTGCAGCGGATCCACGACGACCCCGCCGACAAGATCGCGCGCGAGCGGCTGGCCTATGACGAGATCTTCGCCAACCAGCTGGCGATGACCCTGGTCCGTGCCGACACGCGCAAGCGGCGCGGGCGGGCGCTGGTCGGCGATCGCCGGCTGCGCGACCTGCTGCGGCTGCCCTATGCGCCGACCGGCGCGCAGTCGCGGTCGGTGGCAGAGATCGAGGGCGACCTCGCGCAGACCGCGCCGATGCTGCGACTTCTGCAGGGCGATGTCGGTTCGGGCAAGACGCTGGTCGCGGCGATGGCGCTGCTGATCGCGGTGGAGGCAGGCGCGCAGGGGGCGATGCTGGCGCCGACCGAAATCCTTGCGCGCCAGCATTACGAGACGCTGCGCAAGATGCTGTCCGGCCTGCCGCTCAACATCGCGGTGCTGACCGGGCGCGACAAGGGCAAGGCGCGCGAGGCGACGCTGATGGCGCTCGCGGCGGGCGAAATCGACATCCTGGTCGGCACGCATGCGATCTTTCAGGAGGCGGTCGGCTATCGCGATCTCGCGCTGGTCGTGGTCGACGAGCAGCATCGCTTTGGCGTCGCCGAACGGATGATGCTGCAGGCCAAGGGCAAGGCGCCGCCGCACCTGCTGGCGATGACCGCGACGCCGATCCCGCGCACGCTGACGCTGGCGCAGTATGGCGAGATGGACGTCAGCCGGCTCGACGAGATGCCGCCGGGCCGCGAGCCGATCGAGACGCGGGTGGTGTCGGAGGACCGGCTGGACGAGGTGGTCAATGCGATCGGTCGCCATATGGCCGACGGCGGCCAGGCCTATTGGGTGTGCCCGCTGGTCGAGGAGAGCGAGAAGAGCGATCTCGCCGCCGCGGAGATGCGCGCCGAATCGTTGCGCGCGCGCTTCGGCGACCGGATCGGCGTCGTCCACGGGCGGATGAAGCCCGCCGAAAAGGACTCCGTGATGGAGGCGTTCGCGGGCAACCGGCTGAGCGTGCTGGTCGCGACGACGGTGATCGAGGTCGGCGTCGACGTGCCGAATGCCACGCTGATCGTGATCGAACATGCCGACCGCTTCGGCCTCGCCCAGCTCCACCAGCTACGCGGCCGGGTCGGGCGGGGCGGGGGCCTGTCGCGCTGCCTGCTGCTGCGCGGCAATGCGCTGAGCGAGACGTCGCGCGCGCGCCTGGCGCTGATGCGCGAAACCAACGACGGCTTCCGCATCGCGGAGGAGGATCTGCGGCTGCGCGGCGGCGGCGAACTGCTGGGAACGCGCCAGTCGGGGGAGGCGACGTTCCGGCTCGCCTTGCCCGAGATGCTCGGCGACCTGTTGCAATGCGCGCAGGACGATGCGCGCTTGCTGATCGATCGCGACGGCGGGCTGGAGGGGCCGCGCGGGCAGGCGGCGCGGGTGGCGCTGTATCTGTTCGACCGCGATGCCGGCGTGGCGCTGCTGCGATCGGGCTGAGCGTTCCTCCGATCGGGCTGACCGATCAGCCGCCCATCGCGGCGAGCACCGCATGGTAGCGATTCGCAGGGATCGGCTTTTCGAGCTGACAGCCGATTCGGCCGCCGAGCGCCCAGCGCACCGCCGCCTGCATCTCGCCGACCAGCGGCAGCTGGATGCGCAGCCATTCGCCCGCACTGACCGGCACGTCGCTGCGAATCATCAGCCCCTGCGGCGACAGGTTGACGATCAGCACCGGCACCGTCCGCCGGTCCGCCAGCGTCACGCGGCTGCGATGATGCACCTCGTCGCGCGGTTCGGCACGATCATCGACCGAGAACGAAGCTCCTGGGGCCAAGACGCAACTCCTTATGGTCCCGACGCCGGACCATTTCGGACTTTTTTACGTCCAACCCGTTTACAGAGACTTACCGGGACGGGTTGAGCAGGCCGTGGTTCTTCTTGCCGGCGGAGATCCGCACCGGCTCGCTCCCGACCGGAATCGCCAGCGCGTCGTCGTCGACGCGGTCGCCATTCACCTTCGCGCCGCCGCCCGCGACGAGCCGGCGCGCCTCGCCCTTCGACTTGGCAAAACCGAGCGCGATCAGCGCATCGACGATGCCGATCGATCCGCCGTCGACGGTGATCGCGGGCAGGGCATCGCCGCTGCCCCCTTCCTCGAAGGTGCGGCGCGCGGTTTCGGCCGCCTGCTCCGCCGCGTCCTGACCACGGCACATCGCCGTCGCCGCATTGGCGAGCACCTTCTTCGCCTCGTTGATCCCGGCGCCCTCGCGCGCTTCCAGCGCGGCGATCTCGTCCAGCGGCAGGTCGGTGAACAGCCGCAGGAAGCGGCCGACGTCGCGATCGTCGGTGTTGCGCCAGAACTGCCAGTAGTCGAAGTGCGACAGCTGGTCCTCGTGCAGCCAGACCGCGCCGGCCATGGTCTTGCCCATCTTGCCGCCGTCCGCAGTGGTGATGAGCGGCGTGGTGACGCCGAACACCTCGGCCCCGTCCATCCGGCGTGCCAGTTCGATGCCGTTGACGATATTGCCCCATTGATCGCTGCCGCCCATCTGCAACCGGCAGCCGGCGCGGCGCGACAATTCCAGGAAGTCATAGGCCTGGAGGATCATGTAATTGAATTCGAGGAAGCTGAGCGACTGTTCGCGGTCGAGCCGCAGCTTGACCGAATCGAAGCTGAGCATCCGGTTGACGCTGAAATGCTGGCCGACGTCGCGCAGGAACGGGATATATTCCAGCGCGTCGAGCCATTCGGCATTGTCGAGCATCACCGCATCGGTGGGGCCGTCACCGAAGATCAGGAAGCGTTCGAAGATCCGCTTGATCGACGCGACATTGGCCTTGATGCCCTCTTCGCCGAGCAGCTTGCGCGCCTCGTCCTTGAAGCTCGGGTCGCCGATCTTGCCGGTGCCGCCGCCCATCAGCACGATCGGCTTGTGGCCGGTCTGCTGGAGGCGGCGCAGCAGCATGATCTGGACGAGGCTGCCGACGTGCAGCGACGGCGCGGTCGGATCGAAGCCGATATAGCCCGGCACGACCTGCTTCGCCGCGAGCGCATCCAGCGCGGTCGCGTCGGTCAGCTGGTGGATATAGCCGCGCGAGGCGAGCGTGCTGAGCAGGTCGGACTGGTACGTCATGCGCGCCGGTTAGCAAGCGCAGCGGGCGACGTCACCTGTCGACGCGCGGGTCAGCGGCGCGGCAGCTGCCCGAGCGGATCGACCGGCGTGCGGCCCCTGCGCAGCTCGAAATGCACCTCGGGCCGGTCGGCGAATCCGGAATCGCCCGACAGCGCGACCGTCTGGCCGCGCTTCACGCTCTGGCCGCGCTGGACGAGCAGCTTGCTGGCGTGGCCGTAGACGCTGGTCCAGCCGTTGCCGTGGCGGACGATGACGAGCCCGCCCAGCGCCGCGATGCCGTCGCCGGCATAGGCGACCACGCCGTCCGCGGTCGCGTGGATCGGGGTCGCGACCGGCACCGCGATCTTGATCCCGTCGTTGCGCTCGCCGCTCTTGCCGGGGCCGAAGCGGCGGACGACCTGTCCGTCGGCGGGCCAGACGAAGCCGCCCTGCAACCGCGCCGGCGCCGCGACCACCGCGGTCGGCGGCAGCACCCGGCGCGGGCTCGTCACCGGTTTGGCGGGCGCCTGGCGCGGTGCGGGCGCCGGTTCGCCGCCGGTCAGGATGTCGTCGATGTCGAGGCGGAAGGCGGCGGCGCGATCGGCACGGCTCGGTGGCTGCGCCGGATCGCCGGGGATCAGCACCCGCTGTCCGGCGCGCAGCACATAGGGTTCCGCGAGCTGGTTGGCGCCGACGATCCGCGACCATTCGACGCCATAGGCCCGCGCGATGGCGATGCCCGTCTCGCCCGGACGGACGAGGTGATAGCGGCCGCCGGGGATCGCCAGCGTCTGGCCGGTGCGGATGGTGAAGGGCGGCGCCAGTCCGTTGGCGCGCGCGATCGCCTCCGACGCGGCGCCCGTGCGCTCGGCGACGCGGCGCAGCGAATCGCCCGGGGCGACGGTGTAGGTCTGGCTGGCGACGACCTGCGCGTCCGGGCGCACCGGCCGCGCCTCCCACGCCGGCCGTGCGGTGCGCGGCATCGCGACGTCGCCGCGCTCGACCATGTCGCGGCCGGGGATGTCGTCGGCCGGCCGGTTCGGGGACGGCGTCGCGGCCTGAGGCGGATCGCGCCGCGGCGGCGGGGCCGCGCCGTCATAGGTCGGCGCATAGTCGCCGCCGTCGATGCTCGGGATGCAGCCGGACAGCGTCAGCGTGGCCAGCGCCGTGCAGCCGATGATCCGCCAGCCTCGCATCCCCGCCCTCCTAGCCGCGCGGCGCGAGCCGGGTCAGCCCGCCGAGATAGGGCTGCAGCACCGCCGGCACCGCGACCGATCCGTCCTCCTGCTGATAGTTTTCCAGCACCGCGACCAGCGTCCGGCCGACCGCCAGACCCGAACCGTTGAGCGTATGGACGAAGCGCGTCGCCTTCTCGCCCTCGGGCCGATAGCGCGCGTTCATCCGCCGCGCCTGAAAATCGCCGCAGGTCGAGCAGCTCGAAATCTCGCGATACGTGTCCTGCCCGGGCAACCAGACCTCGAGGTCGTAGGTGCGGCGCGCCGTGAAGCCCATGTCGCCCGCGCACAGGAGCATGCGGCGATACGGCAGCTCGAGCGCGTCGAGGATGCCCTCGGCGCAGGCGGTCATCCGCTCGTGCTCGGCGTCCGACGCCTCCTCGGGAACGATCGACACCATCTCGACCTTGTCGAACTGGTGCTGGCGGATGTAGCCGCGCGTGTCCCGGCCCGCCGCACCCGCTTCCGAGCGGAAACAGGGGGTCAGCGCGGCGAAGCGCAGCGGCAGCTCGCCCGCCGGCAGGATCGCCTCGCGCACGATATTGGTCAGCGACACCTCCGCGGTGGGGATCAGCCAGCGCCCGTCGGTCGTGCGGAACAGGTCCTCGGCGAACTTGGGCAGCTGGCCGGTGCCGAACACCGCCTCGTCCTTGACGAGCAGCGGCGGTGCCACCTCCTCATAGCCGTGACGCTGCGTCAGCGTATCGAGCATGTACTGGCCGAGCGCGCGTTGCAGCCGGGCGGCGGGGCCGCGCACCAGCGTGAAGCGCGCGCCGGCGATCGCGACGCCGGTTTCGAAATCGAGGCCGATGCCCGGGCCGATCGCGTCATGCTCCTTCACCGGAAAGGCGAAGCGCGGCGGCGTGCCGCGCTCGTGGACGACGACATTGCCGCTCTCGTCCTCGCCTTCCGGCACGTCGGCGGCGGGACGGTTGGGGAGGGCGGCAAGCGCGTCGGCCAGCGCCGCCTCCGCCGCGGCCTCCTCCGCCTCCAGCCGGGGCAGCGCGTCCTTGAGTGCGGCGACCTCGGCCATCAGCGCCTGCGCGCGCGCCTCGTCCTTCTGCGCCTTGGCCTGGCCGATCTGCTTCGACACGTCGTTGCGGCGGGTCTGCGCGTCCTGCGCGGCGGCGATGGCGGCGCGGCGCGCATCGTCGAGCGACAGCAGGCCGGCGGCCGGGGCGGCGACGCCGCGGCGGGCGACGGCGGTGTCGAAGGCGGCGGGATCGTCCCGGATGACGCGGATATCGTGCATGGTCCCGCGGCTATGGCGGCGTGCCCGGGCTGGCGCAAGCCGGCAACCCTCTCGTGCCCCGCTGCGTTGAGCCCCCGATTGCAACGATCAGGAGTAAGCGACGATGCAGGTTCCCCATAACGCGTTCGTGCTGGTCGCGGATGGCCGCAAGGCGCTGTTCTTCCGCAACGAGGGCGATGCCGAATATCCCAACCTGCAGGTCGAACATGCCGAGGAACAGGCGAACCCCGCCGACCGCGACCAGAAGACCGACGCCGCCGGCGCCGCATCCTCGACGCGCGGTGGCGGCCAGTTTGCATCCGGCGGCGGGTCGATGGGCGAAACCGACTTCCACCAGCAGGAGGAGGATCGCTTCGCCGCCGAGACCGCGGACATGCTGAAGCGCCGCGCGCTCGCCAACGATTTCGAGGCGCTCATCATCGTCGCGCCGCCCAAGACGCTGGGCGAGCTGCGCAAACATTACCACAAGGAGGTCAGCGACCGCCTGACCGGCGAACTCGCCAAGGATCTGACCGGGCATCCCGTGCCGGACATCGAGCGCGCGCTGCGCTCGGCCTGATCGCGGCGACGCCGACGAAAAAGGGCTGCCTCACCCCCGGGTGCGACAGCCCTTTTCATGTTCACCGCTTTCAGGCGGCCTGCGGTCTGGCGAGCCGCTTGCGGGCGACCAGTGCGGCGGCCGCGGCGCCGAACAGCAGCACCATCGGCGGCGCCGGCACCGGTGCGGGCGGGCCGCCCGACGATCCGGTCGAGCCCGTCGAGCCGTGATGCCCGCTCGACGTCCAGCCGCCGTTCGACGACCAGCCGCCGCTGGTGCTCCAGCCCTTCGAGCTCGATCCGTAAGACGAGCTGCTCGACGAGGTCGAGCTGGAACCCGACGACGATCCGCTGCTGCTCGACGAGGAGGAGACGTTGCCGCTGGAGGACGAGGACGACGAGGTCGACGACGACACGTTGCCGCTCGACGAGCTCGACACGTTGCCGCTGGACGATGACGAGACGTTGCCGCTCGAGGACGACGTGCTGCTGACGTTGCCCGACGACGAGGTGCTGCTGACGTTGCCGCTTGACGTCGAGGAGGTGCTGCTGACGCCGCCGGTCGAGGTGGACGACCCGCCCGTCGACGTGGACGATCCGCCGGTCGAGGTCGAGGAACCGCCGCTCGACGTCGACGAGGACGACCCGCCCGACGAGGTCGAGGACGATCCGCCGCTCGAGGTGGACGAAATCACGACGCTGCCGCTCGATCCCGACGATCCACCCCCGAAGAAGCCGCCGCCGAACCCTCCGCCGAAGCCGCCACCCCAGCCGCCGCTGCCGCCGACGACCACCGGCACCGCGCCGCCGCCACCGCTGACGAAGCCGTCGGCGGCGGGCAGGGGGATCGGAACCGGTGCGGCCTGGGTGGCGACGGTGACGACCGTCGGATCGCACGTCGTCCGGGTGGTGGTGACGATTCGCCGCTTCACGCCGCGATGCACGGCGGCGACCTGCCGACGGACGACGACGCGCTTTTTAGCCTGTTTGACATAGGCCGGGCGGTTCGGTCGCTCGGCGACATGGACGGCGCCCCCGCCGATCAGCGCTCCCCCGCATGCGCAGGCGCACAGTTTTGCCAATGCCATCCGTACGGACATAACGTCACTTTCTCTTTGCCGGCGTCGCCGCCCGGATATGCCGGGTTTAGCGGAGCCTCGCTGCCTTACGACCAAGTGCAAAACAAACGATGAAGCGCAACAGCGTTAATCATCTTCTGCGTTGATTCGTCCGCTTTTCTTCATGTGGCGGTGGGGTGATTGACGTTAACGTGCCAGAGTGGAACACAAGCCATGGCTATGGTTAACGACCGCGGCAACCCGGGGTTTTGGTGCCGGTGGGACATAAATGACGCTAATCGCAACAAAAGGTCGCATCTTTGTTCGATTCGGCAACTCTCATCGCTTGTGGTTCTTTTCGCGCACGATTATAGGCGCCTTCACCATTTGGGGGCGGCCCCGAGGTCATCATGGGGCCGGAGGGAGAGTGGTATGGCAACGCAAGTCAGTCGCGTACACGATGTGAGTTCGAACCCGATGCCGGCAAACGATGCGGGGGCTTTCGACGACGATGGTTATCGGCCGGGTGCCGACGAACCGTTCATGAGCCTGCGTCAGCAGGCGTATTTCCGTAACAAGCTGCTGCGGTGGAAGGACGCGATCCTTCAGGACGCGGCCGGCACGCTCAACCAGCTCCAGCTTGATTCGCTACGCGAATCGGATCTGACCGACCGGGCATCGAGCGAGACCGACTGGTCGATCGAGCTGCGCACCCGCGACCGGCAGCGCAAGCTCGTCTCCAAGATCGAGGCGGCGGTCCGCCGCATCGACGAGGGCGAATACGGTTATTGCGAAGTGACCGGCGAACCGATCAGCCTCGGCCGGCTGGAGGCGCGTCCGATCGCGACGATGACGCTGGAGGCGCAGGAGCGTCACGAGCGCAACGAGAAGATCTCGCGCGAGGATTAGGCGGCGGCGCGCGGATTAAGGAATTCGCTACCGATCCGCGGCTACGCGCGGACGCTATCGTCGGTGGCCCGGTGGGCGCCGACGATCCGCCCATGCCGACAAGCCGGCGAACGAGAGTGGCTTTGCTTATGGATAGCTTTTCCTACGACCCGTTCGCCAAGGCCGACGAGATCGGCGGGTCGCAGCGTAGCCGTTCGCGAGACAGCCTGTTCCTGATGGCCCAGCTCCAGTTCGTCGGCGACGCGAAGATCCGCGAGGTCCGCGTCCGCAACCTGTCGGAGGGCGGGCTGATGGTCGATTGCACCTCCGTCAAGGAACCCGGCACCGCCGTGTCGCTCGATCTGCGCGGAATCGGTACGGTGTCGGGCAAGGTCGCCTGGTGCACCGAGGGGCGGATCGGCATCGCGCTCGATCGACCGATCGATCCCAGGAAGGCGCGCAAGCCGGTCGTCCAGCCGCGCTGATACGAAAAGCCCCTCCGCGAAGGGAGGGGCCGGGTTGCGCCTAGAGGCCGGTGAGCGCTTCCTTGAGCTTCAGTTTCTGCCGTTTCAGGTCGGTGAGGATTGCGGAGTTGGGCATCGGGCGGTGGGCTTCGTCGGCGATGCGGCGGTCGAGCGCGGCATGCTTGGTTTCCAGTGCCTGTTGATGCGTCGTCTGCATTTCGGTGTACCTCCTGATGCATGCGTGTTGGGGGGAATGAGTAAACCACCGACGCGTCGAAAAGTCCTCATCGAAATCGTCCGAACGCGATTAGCCGACCTATATCGTGCGACGACTGGGGGGCGCTCCTGCCAATCGATCGATCGTGCCGCGACGCGCTTGGTCCGGCGCTGCGGCTGGGGTAGGGGGACGCAGGCTCTGGGGGTATTGGCATGGACGAAGCGCAGATCATCGCCCGGCTCGACCTGTTGCGGACCGAACACCGCGATCTCGACGCGGCGATCGACGCGCTGGCGACCAACGGCATCCCCGACCAGTTGCAGATCGCCCGGTTGAAGAAGCGCAAGCTGCGGCTGCGCGACGAAATCTTCAATTGCGAGGACCAGTTGATCCCCGACATCATCGCCTGACCATGAGGCGCACCGCCGATCGGTTCGCTTTGGTACAACCCGCCGCGACGTGCCGCTGTGCAGCGCCGCACCGCTGTGCCACCAGCATCGCATGACCGGCCGCAGCACCGAATCCCGTATCCACCGTCGCCTGATCGACTCGCTCTATACCGAGGCGATGCTGCTCGCCGACGAAGCGCGCGCCTATTTCGACGAGGCGGGCCGCGCCGAGCGCGAATCGCTCGATCCGCTGATTCGCGTCGGCTTCTCATGCGAATCGCTGAAGGTGACGACGCGGCTGATGCACGTCATCGCCTGGCTGCTGACCCAGCGCGCGGTCGATGCCGGCGAACTGCGCCCGCGCGAGGCGCTCGATCCCGCGCGCCGTTTGGGCAGCGCCCCGCAATTCGACGCGAACCTGATCGACGCACTGCCGCCGCGTGCGCGCACGCTGGTCGAGGCGAGCGCCAACCTGCACCGCCGCGTCGGCCTGCTCGACGCCGCGCTCGAGGTGCAGCTCGCACCCAGCCCGGTCCATCGCCTCCACGACCGGCTGGCGCTCGCCTTCTAGGCGGCGGGGCAGGCGACCACCCCCGCGTCGTCACGCGGCCATCCGCCGCCGCCGACGTAGTGCCCCGATCGCCTCAGCCGAGCAGCCGCGCCTTCGCCGCCGCATATTCGGCGGCCAGCCGCGCGACGCGATCGGCGACGCTCTCCACGCGGTCGACCACGCCGATCCCCTGACCCGATCCCCAGATGTCGCGCCACGCCTTGGCCTTCGAGCCGTTGCCGCCGCCGAAGTTCATCGTCTTGAGGTCCCCCTCGGGCAGGTTGTCCGGGTCCAGCCCCGATGCCTCGATCGAGCTGCGCAGGTAATTGCCGTGCACGCCGGTGAACAGGTTGGAATAGACGATGTCCGACGCGCGGCTGGCGACGATCGACGCCTTATATTCCTCCGCCGCATTCGCCTCGGTCGTCGCGATGAAGGGCGAGCCGATATAGGCGAAGTCCGCCCCCGTCGCCTGCGCCGCCAGCACCGCGCCGCCGGTCGCGATCGATCCGGACAGCGCGAGCGGCCCGTCGAACCACTGGCGGATCTCCTGCACGATCGCGAAGGGCGACAGCTTGCCGGCATGGCCGCCCGCACCCGCCGCGACCGCGATCAGGCCGTCCGCGCCCTTTTCCACCGCCTTGCGTGCGAAACGGTCGTCGATGACGTCGTGCAGCGTGATCCCGCCCCAGCCGTGGACGGCGGTGTTGAGGTCCTCGCGCGCGCCCAGCGAGGTGATGACGATCGGCACCTGCCACTTGGCGCAGGTTTCGAGGTCGGCCTCCAGCCGGTCGTTCGACTTGTGGACGATCTGGTTGACCGCGAACGGCGCCGCCGGCCGGTCGGGATGGTCGCGATTGTGCGCGGCCAGTTCCTCGGTGATGCGATGCAGCCATTCGTCGAGCAGTGTCTGCGGCCGCGCGTTCAGCGCCGGAAACGATCCGACGATCCCCGCCTTGCACTGCGCGATCACCAGATCGGGACCGGAAATGATGAACAGCGGCGACCCGATCACGGGCAGCGCCAGACGGTCGAAGATCTTGGGTGTCATGGTGTCGGCATCCTCTCGAGATCGGTTGTTTACCGAAACCGATCTGCCTGTCCAGCGCGTGCGAGGCCGGTTGCGAACCGCCGATCCCTTGCCGTTACGGAACAAAGGCGTATGGCCGCGGCCATACACCCGATCCGGAGTCGATCCCCCCATGAAGCTTGCTGTCGTCACCGCCCTTGCGCTTACCGTATCGACCCCGGCGCTCGCCGCGGGCAGCCTGCCGACCACTGTCGTCCCCGTCGTTTACGACATTTCGGTGACCCCGAATGCGCAGGCGATGACCTTCACCGGCAGCGAGACGGTTGAGATCGACGTCAAGGCCCCGACCGCCACGATTACGCTCAACGCCGCCGATCTGGCGCTGTCGGCGGCGACGTTCGACGGCAAGCCGGTTCGCTATGCGCTCGACAAGGAGAGCCAGCAGCTCACCCTGACGCTGCCCGCCGCCGCGCGCGTTGGCCGGCATACCGTCGGCTTCCGCTGGAGCGGCAAGATCGGCCAGTCCGCCGCCGGCCTGTTCGCGATCGACTACACCAATCAGGACGGGTCGAAGGCGCGGATGCTCGCCACCCAGTTCGAGGCGCCCGACGCGCGTCGCTTCGCACCGATGTGGGACGAGCCGGCGTTCAAGGCGAAGTTCCGGCTGAAGGCGGTGGCGCCCGCCGGGCAGCTCGCGCTGTCGAACATGCCCGTCACCTCGGTCGCGAAGCAGGCGGACGGCACCCAGCTGTACAGCTTCGCCGAAACGCCGATCATGTCGAGCTACCTCCTGTACCTCGGCATGGGCGATCTCGAGCGCAAGACGGTGAAGGCGGGCAACGTCGAGATCGGCGTCGTCACGCGGCGCGGCGTGTCCGACCAGGGCGATTACGCGCTGGAGCAGGCGAAGCGGCTGCTGCCCTATTACAACGACTATTTCGGCCAGCCCTATCCGCTGCCCAAGCTCGACATGATCGCCGGCCCCGGCTCCAGCCAGTTCTTCAGCGCGATGGAGAATTGGGGCGCGATCTTCTATTTCGAGCCCGAACTGCTGTTCGACGCCAAGCGCGCCACCGAAAGCGGCCGCCAGCGTATCTTCACCGTCGTCGCGCATGAAATGGCGCACCAATGGTTCGGCGACCTGGTCACTATGCGCTGGTGGGACGACCTGTGGCTCAACGAGGGCTTCGCCTCGTGGATGGAGAACAAGTCGGCCGCCGATCTCAATCCGGCGTGGCAGGCCGACGCCGCCGCGGTATCGTCCGATCGTGAGGCGGCGATGGGGATCGACGCGACCGCCGCGACGCATCCGATCATCCGCAAGATCGACACCGTCGACCAGATCGGCGAGGCGTTCGACGGCATCACCTATATGAAGGGGCAGGCCGTCATCGGCATGCTCGAATCGACGTTGGGCGCCGAGGCGTTCCGCGACGGCATCCGCCGCTACATGGCCAAGTACAAATATGGGAATACGGTGACCGAACAGCTGTGGGCGGAACTGTCCGCCGCGGCGGGGCAGCCGGTCGCCGACATCGCGCACGGCTTCACGTTGCAGGGCGGCGTGCCGCTGGTGACGCTGACCGGCGCGCGCTGCGTCGGCGGCGCGACCACCGCGACGCTGGCGCAGGGGCGGTTCGGTCTCGATGCCGCCTCGAAGGCGCCGCAGACGTGGAAGGTGCCGCTGGTCGCCGGCACGCTCGGCGGCGGCGAGACGCGCAGCGTCGTCACCGGCCCGGCGACGACGGTGTCGGTGAAGGGCTGCGGCACGCTGCTGCTCAACAAGGGCAAGGGCAGCTACACCCGCGTGATGTACGACCAGCCCGCGCATGACGCGCTGGTCCGCGATTATGTCCGCCTGCCGCTGCCCGACCGGCTCGGCACGCTAGCCGACGATTATGCGCTGGCGGCGGGTGGGTATCAGGATCTGTCGCGCTTCTTCGCGTTGATGGCGAAGGTCGGGCCGGACGCCGATCCGCTCGAATGGTCGCTGGTGTCGGGTCGCCTCGGCGGCCTCGCCGGCACGTTCGAGGGCACGCCGGTCGCCGCGCCGCTCGGCCGCAAGACCGCCGCGATCCTCGCCCCGGTGCTCCAGCGGGTCGGCTTCGCCGCGACGCCGGGCGAATCGCCGCTGGTCGGCAATCTGCGCGAGGGGCTGATCGGCGGGCTGGGTCGCAACGGCGATCCCGCCGTGTTGCGGCAGGCGCGCGATTATGTCGCCAGACTGGCCACCGACCCCACCGCGATTCCGCCGGCGATCCGCCAGCCGATCCTCTCCACCTTCGCGATCCATGCGACCCCGGCCGAATGGGACCAGCTGCTCGCACTGACCAAAGCGGAGACCAATCCGGTCGCGAAGAACCGCTTCGTCTCGCTGCTCGGCGCCGCGAAGGACGATGCGATCGCCACCCGCGCGCTCGGCCTGCTCAGGACCGACACGTTCACCGCCCCGCAGAAGGCGGCGCTGCTGCGCGCGGTCGCGGGCAGCCATCCGGACATGGCGTTCGACTGGGCGGTCGCCAACCGGCCGCTGGTCGATGGCTTCATCGAGGAAAGCAGCCGCTCGGGCTATATCGTCGGTCTGGGGGCGGGATCGAAGGATCCGGCGATGCCCGGGAAGATCGAAGCCTTCGCCCAGACCTTGCCCGAAACCTCGCGCGGCGCCGCGCGCCGGGTGATCTCGGGCATCGCGGTGCGCAAGGCGACCGCCGACCGGCTGCGTCCGGCGGTCGAGGCATGGGTCAGGTAAGTCGTCTCGGGGCGGGG
>Ga0209630_10000735_pt1 | contig 37213 bp, 33 predicted proteins | sample COG_01_FD_184745 | JGI IMG/M metagenome (GOLD analysis project Ga0209630, IMG submission 184745) | Pelagic Microbial community sample from North Sea - COGITO 998_met_01 (SPAdes) (version 2) | ecosystem: Environmental > Aquatic > Marine > Neritic zone/Coastal water | place: Helgoland, sampling...
GAGACGCCGTTGAAAATTTGAAATATACAATGAAGCTCATTCTCCAGCTTTGCTATTCTTCATTTGTAACAGTTTCTTTATCTGCACTAGTAGGGCTCTCCACAGATTTGGAATCATAATCTTCTGCTCCAGCCATGAAATCCTCTGTCTTGGCTTCTGCATCTTCTGCATCTTCAACCTTCTCAAAGACTTCCTCTGCCTTGATCTTGGCCTGGGCCTCTTCTTCTTCTTCTATTGACATAACAGCGTGGCCAATTTTCGCTTGAATTTTAGCTTCTTCACTGGAGCGTGCAACATTGGCAGTAATGGTAACTGAAACTTCTGGGTGCAGGGTTACCTGAACATCATATAACCCCAGAGCCTTGATAGGTTGTGCAAGTTCGACCTGTTGTCGGGTGATAGTGAACCCACCATCAATAACCTGATCTGCAATATCACGGGCATTGACAGAACCATAAAGTTGCCCTGACTCGCCGGCCTGACGAACTACAATAATATTTAGGCCATCGAGTTTTTTGCCTACCTTTTCAGCTTCTGTGCGCATTTCAAGGTTAACAGCCTCAAGCTGAGCGCGTTGGTCCTCGAACTGTTTACTGTTCTCTGTTGTTGCGCGAAGAGCCTTTGCTTGCGGTAGTAAAAAATTGCGGGCGTAACCTGGTTTTACTGAAACTACATCACCCATTTGGCCAAGTTTCTCTATCCGTTCTAAAAGAATTACTTCCATCTTTAGTCTCCTAGCCCATTTAGGGGCGCTTGATTGACGTCTTCAGCGACGTCAGGTTTCACATTAGTCGTTTATGTTCCGGCTTTAGCCGGGATTTTCAAAGTATCGGCGCAAACCGAACCATTGTTCTATTATTCCCGTTATAATGACTACCAGTGCTATCCAGCCGGAAAGAAACAATGCCACATAAATTGCTGTTAGTAACATTCGCGGAAAAGCTGCATGAGAAGCTAATTTATGGAATACCGCGAGACCAAGAAAGAAAAACGGTACGGCAAGGATTAAAGTAAGATTTCTACTAAAAAACTCCAATTCCTCTTGGCTCAATAGCGCAATGCTGGCTGAGACTACTATAAACCAGGACATCCAGTCTGGTAGCATAAGATTAGCCAGTTTTGACTTTGGCCTTTCGGTACGATCAAAACGCGTCAATATCGCCAATGCAATGGAAGCGTTAAAGACCACCATTAAGACCCATGATGTTCCCATGTATCCGGGAAACAAAGGAACCATTAATTGAACTAGGTCACCTCGCAGAACATCATCCACTGGCATCACGTAGGTGAAGACTTGATCCAAATAGGATTTGATGAGGCCTCGCAGACCCCCTACTTCTCCTTGTGACCAAACTATAATCATCATTAATATGCCTGAACTAAATACTGACAAAATACAAAGAATGGATCCTGCTGGATACCATTCCTTATTTTTAGTGTCTGGCGCTGAATATTTTAACAAAGCGTGTCTCACAATAATCCATGCTGGAAATGCATGAATTACTGTAAACAGCCCACCTGAAAGCATAGTTCCCGCAACAGTTGAGGTCACGATGCCGCTAACACCTGCAATGGAAACGGCTTTGATGCCTTGATCGAGGCCAACCAATAGCAACGGTAGGGGGGCTAAATAGACCACTAGCAATGCTCCAGGCACTCCTGATAAAAAAGCCAGGGAGGCGAAGCCGCTTATGGCTCCTGCACCAACGACTATCAGCATGTCCTTAGACATCAGGACCTCCTCACTTTAGCTGGTCAGCATCAACTTACTTAACCACATAAGGCATCAATGCGAGGAATCGCGCACGCTTGATCGCTTTGGCCAGTTTGTGTTGCATTTTCGCAGAAACCGCCGTAATGCGGCTTGGTACGATTTTGCCACGTTCAGAGGTATAGCGTTGCAACAATCGAGGGTCCTTATAGTCGATTTGTTGCGCCTTAGAGCTGGAGAACGGGCAACTTTTACGACGCCTCAAGAAAGGACGACGTCCGCCGCCATCACCAATTGGGTCTTCACTTGAAGGGGCCATACTCATAGTGTTGTTCCTTCAGTATTGTCTTCGCCAGCATCACTGGCATTTTCCAAAACTGGAGCCACTTCTTCTTCCGTAGCTATAGTAGCTTCTTCAGGAGATGGGGCATCCGTGGTTTGATTTGAATAATCATTATCATGATAGCGCGGGCGTTCATCACGTGATCGCGAGTTCATCATCACAGATGGACCTTCTTCGAAGGCGTCTATCTTGATAGTCAAGTAACGCAGGACATCTTCATTGATACGCATTTGACGTTCCATTTCATGAATGGCACCGGCAGGTGCATCAATGTTTAACATCACATAGTGCCCTTTACGATTTTTTTTGATTCTGTATGCGAGGGTACGAAGGCCCCAGATTTCTGTCTTTACTATCTTGCCGCCATTGTCGCCAATGACCTTTGTAAGGGTCTCAGTCAAACCTTCGACTTGTACTGCAGATATGTCTTGACGTGCAATAAACACGTTTTCGTAATAAGCCAATTTATTTCTCCCTCTGGCTTTTCTCATCCCACATCAACCTGATGTTGATTAGGGCATAGCCGGGCCACATGGCCTAGCAAGGAGTTGAAGGCGCGAAATATACACGAAAAGACTTACTGTGCAAGCACAGAAGAGGCTTGCTTAAACTGTTAGTTTTTACGCGCTTGATAAAATAGTTAGGCGTTTAATGATATTAGTTGTCCGCTGTGTCTGTTTGTATTTCAACTTTTTACAATTTGACTGTAATATTTAAATATAATTTTAGCCTTTCAATTTTTTAGCTGTTTATCGGCTCCTTGCTCATAGGGCGCACTTTGAGGTAGATAAGCGTCCACAAATATTTTTTTATTACATACGGGGCGGATATTCCATGACATTTGCTTTTGTTTTTCCTGGCCAAGGCTCACAAGTCGTTGGCATGGGTCAAGAGTTAGCTGCTGCTTTTCCAGTTGCAGCCGAAGTGTTCGAAATGATTGACAATGCCTTGGGTAAAAATCTGACGAAAGTTATGTTTGAAGGGCCTGAAGACGTTCTGCAATTAACTGAAAATGCACAACCAGCGTTGATGGCCGTATCCTTGGCCGTTGTGAGTGTATTAAAAGGCGAAGGCGGTCTCGATCTGAGCAGGCAGGTTAAGTTCGTGGCAGGACATTCTTTGGGGGAATATTCAGCGCTAGCCGCTGCTGGGACTTTTTCATTGCCTGATGCGGCCAAGTTGTTAAAGGCAAGAGGCCGCGCTATGCAGGAAGCAGTTCCTGTAGGCGAAGGTGCCATGGCAGCCCTGTTGGGACTTGACATGGATATCGCCAGCAAAGTTGCTAACGAAGCAGGACAGGGCGAGATCTGCACTACTGCCAACGATAATGCTAGCGGACAAGTAGTTATTAGTGGAACTAAGACAGCGGTAGAAAGGGCCATACTTATTGCTAAAGACTATGGTGCCAAGCGGGGCGTACTTTTGCCCGTTAGCGCCCCATTCCATTGCGCCTTGATGGCACCGGCAGCGGATATTATGGCGGAGGCACTTTCTAGTGTCCGTATGAATACCCCTGTCATACCGCTTGTTGCCAATGTCACTGCCAGGGAAGTTAGCGATGCCGCTGAAATTCGACGCCTTTTAGTTGAACAGGTAACAGGTATGGTGCGCTGGCGAGAGAGTGTTTTATTCATGCGAGCCAATGGTGTTGATCAGCTAGTTGAAATTGGAACTGGAAAGGTCCTTAGTGGTCTGACCCGGCGAATTGATCGTGAGATGACGAGCCAAAATATTGGCACGCCCACAGATATTGAAGTTTTTTTCAAATCACTTTGATATTATTGTGTACATAATAAATTATCAGCCTTTAGGAGTATCTGAATGTTCAACTTGTCGGGAAAACGTGCGCTGATAACCGGAGCATCCGGTGGGTTAGGTGGTGGTATTGCTAAGGCGCTACACGCTCAAGGTGCGGAGGTTGTCGTGTCTGGAACCCGCATGAAGGTGCTAGAATCTCTGAGTCTGGAGCTGGGTTCACGAGCTCATGCGGTGCCGGGAAATTTAGGCTCACCTGAGGGACCAGCTCAGCTTTTTAGGGATGCTAGTGAAGTGATGGGCGGTGTTGATATTCTTATTAATAATGCTGGCCTGACCCGAGACAGCCTTGCAATGCGGATGAAAGATGAAGATTTTCAACAAGTGTTAAATATAAACTTGAGTGCTGCATTCAGACTTTCCAAGCTGTGCCTTCGCGGTATGATGAAAAGTCGGTGGGGACGGATCATTTCGATTGCATCCATCGTTGGAGTGACTGGAAATCCGGGACAGGCAAACTACGCAGCATCAAAAGCCGGATTAATAGGTATGTCCAAATCTCTGGCCCAGGAAGTGGCTTCACGTTCGATCACTGTTAATTGTCTTGCGCCGGGATTTATCATTACCCCGATGACTGATGAACTGACAGATGGGCAAAAAGACAAGCTTATGGAGGGCATCCCCAGCGGCCGTTTAGGCGAAATTGAAGATGTTGCTGCCGGTGCCGTCTACTTGAGCAGTGAGGAAGCCTCCTACGTTACCGGACATACCCTCCACATCAATGGTGGTATGGCGATGATATGATTGGGCAAAAGTCTTTTTTTTGGCCTCTGGTAACCTTAAAAAAAGTATGTTAGTTAACAAAAGTTTTTTGAGTTTAACCCTTACACACCACCTTAGGCAAATTTTCAAGGCTTGCAAAGAAGCCTCAACAAGGGTCTGCTTCGTAAGGGTTTAAAGTTAACAAGTAACTTTAAGGAATGAGTTGAAATGAGTGATGTCGCTGACCGTGTAAAGAAGATAGTTCTAGAACACCTAGGAGTTGATGATGCGAAGGTAGTTGAGAATTCTAGTTTTATTGATGATCTTGGTGCTGACAGTCTAGACACTGTTGAGCTGGTGATGGCCTTTGAAGAAGAATTTGGCTGTGAAATTCCAGACGATGCCGCTGAGAAAATTCTCACTATTAAAGATGCAATCGTTTTCATCGAGGCAAATACGTGATTGCCTTTGGGTGATCACTAGAGTTGTACCTCAATGATGAGACGTGTGGTAATTACAGGTATGGGTGTGGTCACGCCGCTGGCTTGCGGCCTTGAACATTCGTGGAAACGTCTAATCAACGCCCAATCTGGAATCACAGCTATAAAATCATTTGATGTCTCTGACCTTCCTGCAAAGATAGCGGGTCAGATCAAAGAGGGTGGGGACGAAGGTCAGTTTAAATTTGATGATTTTCTTAGTGCTAAAGAACGCCGCCGCGTAGATGACTTTATTGTCTACGGGCTAGCAGCTGCCCAGGAAGCTGTTGAGGATTCTGGTTGGATGCCGGCAGGGGAAGAGGATCAATTTCGCACTGGTGTTTTGATAGGCTCCGGGATTGGAGGCCTTCCTGAAATTTCAAGAGGGTCGCTTACCGTGGATTGTGAATCTGGGGGGGGCGTGCGTCGCCTTAGCCCATTTTTTATTCCTGCCAGTTTGATCAATTTGATTTCTGGTCATGTTTCCATCAAATATGGCTTCAAAGGCCCAAATCACGCAGTTGTCACGGCCTGCTCAACTGGTGCTCATGCAATCGGTGATGCTGCACGCTTGATCATGTGGGAAGATGCCGATGTTATGATTGCCGGTGGTGCAGAAGCTGCCTGTTGTCGTGTCGGTATGGCTGGGTTCTCACAATCTAAAGCCCTCTCAACTCAGTTTAACGATACTCCTGAAAAGGCCTCACGCCCGTGGGATAGAGATCGGGATGGTTTTGTCATGGGAGAAGGTGCGGGTGTAGTTGTCCTTGAGGAGTTGGAGCATGCGAAAGCCCGGGGAGCAAAAATATATGCTGAAGTTGTTGGCTATGGCTTAACAGGGGACGCCCACCATATTACTGCGCCAACGCCCGACGGTAACGGTGCTTTTCGTTGTATGATGGCTGCAATTAAGCGATCCGGCCTGAATCCTGAAGATATTGATTATGTTAATGCGCACGGTACATCGACGATGGCTGATGTTATTGAATTAGGTGCGGTCAAGCGCGCCTTTGGTATCGCTGTTGAAAATATTTCAATGTCGTCAACAAAATCGGCTATTGGTCATTTATTGGGAGCGGCGGGAGCTGTTGAATCCATTTTTTCGATTTTGGCTATTAGAGATGGTGTCGTGCCGCCAACCCTTAATTTGGACAATCCGGCAGAGGGTTGTGATATTGATCTTGTACCTCATCAAGCCAAGGAACGTTTGGTTCGAGCCGCATTGACTAACTCTTTTGGTTTTGGTGGCACCAATGCATCTTTAGTGTTCAAGGCTTACGAATAGAGTAAGCTAAAAACATGCGGCGCTTTACTTTTTTCATTTTATTTTTTTTTCTGCTGACGGGGCTTGTCGGCGGAGGAGTTTTTGTTTGGGGCTTCGCCCAGTATATTAAACCAGGTCCAACCATTTCTGAGAAAACAGTATATATTCCTGAAGGCTCCAGCGTTGGGTCAATTGCCAATATCTTGGAGAGTGAAGGGGTCATCGACAATGCAATGATTTTCCGATTCGGTGTGCGTTTAAGCCGTGTTGACAAGGGGCTGAAAGCTGGAGAATTTGCCTTTTCTTATGGCGTCAGTGCTAAGGGTGCTGCAGAGACTCTGATCAATGGTACGACAGTGACCCGCCGCTTGACTATTGCTGAAGGCTTGACGGCCTTTCAAGTTTTTGATCAATTAGTTGCAACAAATGGACTTGAAGATACTTTCGATGTTCCCCTTGAAGGTTCAGTCTTACCTGAAACCTATTATTTCTCTTACGGTGATACGCGCTCAGAATTGATTAAGCGTATGGTTCGCGCGATGGATAACAATTTGAATCGTCTTTGGCGGGAACGGGCTTCTGGGTTGCCCTTCAAAGAGCCGAATGAGGCTTTGATCTTGGCATCCATTGTTGAAAAAGAAACGGGTGTAGAGAAGGAAAGAGCACGTATTGCAGGTGTTTTTATCAATCGATTGAATAAAGGTATGCGTCTGCAGTCTGATCCGACAGTTGTCTATGGACTCAGTAAAGGAGATGGACCACTGGGTCGCCCGCTCAAGCGTGCAGATCTAAAGAAGAAAACCCCGTACAACACATACACCATTAACGGGTTGCCTCCGGGGCCCATATGTAATCCCGGTTTGGCTGCAATTCGTGCGGTTTTGAACCCTGAGTATACCGATGAGCTTTATTTTGTAGCCGACGGCAAGGGTGGTCACGTTTTCACAAATAACCTAAAAGAGCATAATCGTAATGCCGCCAAGTGGCGAAAAATAAGAGATGCTAATTAATTCACAAGCCTGTTTTTTGAATTATTAGTATCTCTTCCAGCCCATTTAATATTTGTTTTAGAAAAAAAGCACACGAAGGAAACCGTGTTGATTTTCCTTGTTATACTCGAAAGTTAGCGAGGATTACCGTTTGGGTGTTATCTGAGAAAGTATTTTATTAGCTAAATGTGAGGTTAGAAGGCTCATACACCACATAAAAAGGACAAAGGGCCATGGAAAAGCGATCAAAATTTGATTTTTTTCTAGTCCCTTGCGGATTTTTTGAGCTGCCTTTGAAGCGCTCATTATTAATGGCATTGAAAAGGCGTTTTTGTCAGTGATTCGGCTTCTGACAAAGCCAGGGCAGATCACAGATACTTCAACTCTGTCTTTCTTAAGAACGCCGTGCAAGGCCTCTCCATAAGCTTTGACCATTGCCTTAGAGGCAGAATAAGCCGGCGCGCTGGGTAGCCCATGAAATCCAGCAATGGAGCTGACAAGAGCGAGTTGGCCTTTTCTTCGCTGACGCATATTTTCAATTACAGGAAAGATTGTGTTTAATACTCCAAGCATATTCACGTCAAATATATCGCGGGTCAGTCTTTCGTTCAAATCACTGCTTCGAGCGCCACTGTCTCCTGCAATACCAGCATTTGCTATGATTAAATCAAGCGGGTGTTCTGAGTTTGTAGCTTTGATCCATTCAGCCATTGCGCCTCTGTCAGTGACATCAACTACTTGAGTATTAACTATTACGCCCTTATTTCGGCAATAGTTTGCCACAGCATTGAGGCGCTCTCGGTTGCGACCGCTCAGAGCTAAAAAGATTCCGGGATTGGCGTATTCGCGGGCTAGGGCCTCGCCAATTCCACTGGAAGCACCGGTAATCAGAATTGAACGGGGGTTTTTCATAACACACTTATAATGGAAACTGGTGATTAAGGGCAATTCTGAGCTATAAGCTTGTATAATTTATTTACCAAGGAGAGCCCATTGCCTGTTTATTCCATGACCGCATTCGCTCGAACCGAGGATTATAATAAGCATTGCTCGTGGACATGGGAGGTGCGTAGTGTGAATGGTAAGGGGCTAGATGTGCGCAGCCGTGTGCCCAGTGGTTTTGAAAATTTAGAATCTACTGCCCGTGATCAGGTAAAAAAAAGCTTTAGTCGCGGAAATATTTCAATTTCCTTGAGTGTGGAATGGATCCGCAAGGGCCAGTCTTTTGCTATTAATGAAGATATCCTAAATAACTATGTGAATTTGTTGCCCCAGTTATCACGGCGTGTTCCTGATGCAACCCCGGTTTCTTTGGATAGTTTGTTGAACCTTAAGGGGGTCATTGAATCCAGCGATCATTCCATAACTGAGGACGCTCAAATAAAACTAGAGATAGCCCTGCTTAAGAGTCTTGATGAAGCCTTGATTAGCCTGCAAGCCATGCGAGCCGCTGAAGGAAAAATCCTTGGCAATATTTTAAACCAACAAGTAAATGCCATATTATCGTCATGTAAAGCAGCAACCAAGGTGGCGGCGACCCAACCTGATGTTATTCGCAAACGCCTGAAGGGTCAGGTTAGCTCTTTACTGGAAGACATTTCATCTCTGTCTCCAGAACGCCTGGAACAAGAAGCTGCTCTGTTGATGACTAAGGCCGATGTCAGCGAGGAGTTGGACCGCATAGGTGCACATGTGGTTGCCGCTCAGGATCTATTGAAATTGGACAGTGCTGTTGGCCGCAAGCTTGATTTTATCTGCCAGGAATTCAACCGCGAAGCCAGTACCCTTTGCTCTAAGTCTGGTGATATGGAGTTGACCCGCATTGGCCTAGAAATGAGGGCCACAATCGAGAAGTTTCGAGAGCAAGTTCAAAATGTTGAATAAAATTTTTTTGATTATTTATACAATTTGGATATGGGTTTTATCCCATCCGGACGATATCACTCAGCATTACAGTCTCTAATCAAGCATCATAGGCATAGATTTGGTCTGGTGCAGTTATCTTTTAGTCAACTTGTCAAGGTGCAAGTGAGCGTTCAATAACACGTGCCACATGAACTGCATCCCGCATGGCGCCATCCTTAATCTGGTGTCGACAACTGGTTCCATCCGCAACAATGGTGGTGGTTGGGTCTGACGCTCGGATAGAAGGCAAGAGAGCATCTTCAGCCATTTTCATGGAAACGTCATAAGTTTCTGCCTGATAGCCGAAGGCTCCTGCCATGCCGCAGCAACTCGATGATATCATTTCGACCTCAAGACCAGGAACCAGCTCGAGAACTGATTGTACCGAGCTCATCACACCGTGCGCCTTCTGGTGGCAGTGGCCATGCAATAGCACCTTGTCTGGGCCATTGTTGCTGAAGGTAAGATCGAGGTGTCCAGCCTCGTGCTCTGTTGCCAGAAATTCTTCGAATAGGAAAGAATTTTTCGCAACGGCATCGATTCCTGAGCCTTCCATCATTACGGGAAATTCATCTCGTAGTGATAGCAGACACGACGGCTCTAGACCGATGATCGGAATTTCTTGTTCAGCGTAGGGGGCAAGTACATCAATTAAACGTTTGGCCTCAGCTTTTGCCTCGTCGACAAGTCCGGCTGACAGAAAAGTACGTCCGCAGCAAGCAGGACGATTGCCGTCAACAGACTTTGGCATATGCACATTATAACCAGCGGCTTGCAAAACTCTTAGCGCCGCGCGAGCATTTTCTGGTTCGTGATAGTTGTTAAAGGTGTCAACCCACAACACTACTTCGCGGCCATTTGTTTCAACTGCACCAAAGCTAGCGTCGTCGTTTCCCATGAAGGGTGCGGCGTGCCAAACTGGCAACGGACGTTTGGCACTGAGACCGAGAAGCAATTCCGAAAGCCAAGGCAGGCCGGGAATTGTGTCGCGCAGGTTGAATAAAATACGCAATCGACTGGCCCAAGCAGCATAACGTGGCAGATAGGCGATCAGCCTCTCGCGAAGCGAAAGTCCGTGACGCTTGACATAGTGGTACAAGAATTCCACCTTCATCCGTGCCATGTCGACACCGACTGGGCATTCACGTTTGCAACCCTTGCAACTGACGCAAAGTTCCATCGCTTCATACATTGACTTCGAGGTGAAAGCTTCTGGTCCCAATTGTCCAGAAAGGGCTAGTCGCAACGCATTTGCACGACCGCGTGTGAGGTGTTTTTCTTCGCTGGTGACGCGGAAGGACGGGCACATGACTGCCGCGTCACGCTTGCGGCAGGCTCCGTTGTTGTTGCACATCTCGACGGCACTGGGAAAGTCCTCCCAGCCTGACCAGTCAAGTGCCGCTTCTGGCATATTTGTCTTATAATTAGGTTTGTATCGGAACAGGGTACGGTCATCCATTTTTGATGGATTGACAATCTTGCCAGGGTTCATCAGGTCGCCAGGATCGAGCAGGCGTTTCACTTCGGCAAAGTTTTCCACCATCCGGGTGCCAAACATGACTTCATGGAACTCAGAGCGAACTAGACCATCGCCATGTTCCCCAGAATGAGACCCCTTATACTCACGCACCATGGCAAAGGCTTCTTCGGCCACAGCACGCAATTTTTTTACGTCCATTTCCTGTTTCAGGTTTAGGATGGGACGAACGTGAAGACACCCAACTGATGCGTGGGCGTACCAGGTGCCAGTGGTACCATGATTTGTGAAGACTTTGGTTAAACGGTCCGTATAAGCGGCTAAGTCGGTAAGATCGACGGCACAGTCTTCTATGAAGGAGATCGGCTTGCCATCGCCCTTCATAGACATCATGATATTCAGTCCGGCCTTGCGAACTTCCCATACGGCCTTCTGAAAAACCGGATCAAGTACCTCGACCACACCATCTGGGAAACCAAGGTCGCTCATTTTATCAACGAGTTCTGCAAGTTTTCCGGGCAGTATGTCTTTATCCTCGCTAGTGAACTCAACTAATAGCAGTGCTGCTGGGTCGCCGCGAACTACTTTATCCACAGTAGCGCGAAACATTGTGATTTCACGTGATAACCCGATCATGGTGTTATCAACCAACTCAACTGCAGCAGGGTCCAGTTTGACTAAATGTTGTGCGGAATCCATCGCTTCATAAAAGGTTGGAAAGTGACATATCCCCAACACTTTGTGCTTTGGTAGCACAGAAAGCTTGATCTTTATTTGCTTGCTGTAGGCTAGCGTACCTTCAGAGCCGACGAGTAGATGCGAGATATTTATCGGCTTATTAGATGGGACTAAAGCGTCGATATTATAGCCGCCTACTCGACGCATCATTTTGGGGAATCGGGCATCTATTTCTGCTGCTTCGCGCACTCCTAGTGCTAACAACGCGTTAATAATATCACATTGTTCTGGGTTGAAGCCTGCTTTGGCTATGTCAGAGGGCAGTTCACCGAAATACATTTCGGTACCGTTTGCAAGGATGGCTTTAATGGCTATAACGTTGTCACGCATGGTTCCGTAGTGCAGAGATCGAGCTCCACAGCTATTATTACCAGTCATGCCACCGATGGTGGCCCGAGAACCGGTGGATACATCTACTGGAAACCACAGTCCGTGGGGTTTTAGGAAGGCATTTAGTTCATCAAGAACGACACCTGGCTCTACCCAGGCTGTTCGTGATTCTGGGTCAAACTCAACGACTTGGTTAAGATGCTGACTGACGTCCATGACTACTGCATGACCAACGGTCTGGCCACATTGTGATGTACCCCCGCCGCGGGGCAAAACGGACACGCCGGCCTTGGAAGCGATAGCCATGACTTTCCTGATATCATCATCACTGCTTGGTATGGTCACTCCAATGGGATCAATTTGGTAAATCGATGCATCCGTTGCGTATCGACCCCTTGAAAAAGAATCGAATAGTACGTCTCCAACGATCTCAGACTTTAATTGAGAAGCTAGTTGTTCGCTGTGTGATGTGGTCGTTAATATTGGTTTCATCAGATCCCTACAATACAATGACAACGTTTATAAATGTCCATTCACATATTTTATAAGAAACTTAATTGATGCTTTACACTTTTTACTGGTTTACCTTTTTGCAAAAAGCAAGTTATAGACAGTCAGGAAAAAATACATGTACTTAGAACTATTGAAATTAAAAACGCATGCTAGATATGGTTCTCTATTTAAATGTTAACAATAGTTTTTTGTGATAATAAAAAAAAAGAGCTAGTTGATCTGCCTGAAACACATCTTCATAATGTTAGAAACCACAGATTGAGTAAAATAAAATGACAGAATTGATTCTGTCGCAGCTGAGAGGGCTTTTTTAAATATGGTCACACATACGGGCCGACATTTTTTGCAAATTCCGGGACCAACGAGCGTTCCTGACCGGGTACTTCGCGCAATTGATATGCCAATTATTGATCATCGTGGCCCCGAGTTTGCCGAACTAGGAATACAAGTTCTGGCTGATATAAAAACTATATTTAAAACTGATAACCCAGTGATTATTTTTCCGGCATCTGGGAGTGGAGCATGGGAGGCGGCATTGGTTAATACTCTATCGCCTGGCGATAAAGTGCTGATGTTCGAGACAGGGCAATTTGCAAATCTTTGGGTAAAAATGGCCAAGAGATTTGATTTGGATGTTGAATTAGTGCCTGGTGATTGGCGCACGGGTGTAGATCCTAGTGTTGTTGAGGAACGTCTTCGCAATGACAGCAACTATAGTATTAAGGCCGTTTGTGCTGTCCATAACGAGACCTCCACCGGCGTCACCAGTAGGATTAAGGATGTGCGCGAAGCAATTGACGCAGTCGGGCACCCGGCGTTGTTCATGGTAGATACCGTCTCTTCGCTGGGCTCCATCGACTACCGCCACGACGAATGGAAGGTCGATGTCACTGTTAGTGGTTCGCAAAAGGGGCTCATGTTGCCGCCAGGGCTTGGTTTTACTGCTATTAGCGACAAAGCTATAAGTGAGGCTGAAAATAGCAAGATGCATCGAGCTTACTGGAGCTGGAAAGAAATGCTTGAGGCCAACGAGACTGGGTTCTTTCCATACACGCCAGCAACCGGTCTTTTATATGGATTGAAAGAGGCCATCGCTATGCTTCATGAGGAGGGACTTGATAATGTTTTTGCTCGCCATGCTCGTTATGGCGAGGCGACTAGACGCGCTGTGAACGCATGGGGACTTGAAAACTTGGCGATTAACTCAGATGAATATTCCAATGTAGTGACAACTGTGCTGATGCCTAAAGACTATGATGCAGATGTTTTTCGTAGGCTAGTCCTTGATAATTTTGATATGTCACTGGGAACTGGTCTTGGTAAAGTTGCTGGTAAGGTGTTCAGAATTGGGCATCTTGGTCATTTTAATGATCTGATGTTGATGGGTGCACTGTCAGGCGTAGAAATGGGATTACGGCTTTCTGGATTACAAGACGCCAAAGGTGGTGTTGAAGCTGCAATTGAATACTTGGCTGAACAGGCCGCTTAAGTAGGTGATTGAGAAAAAAGGCCCGGCGATCAAGATCGGCCAAAAAAAATTAACGAGTTGCCTTTCCGAAAATCGGTGGGTTCAAACATAGAAAACAGGGAATAGATAATATGTCTTTTATTAAATTTATAAAAACAGCCAGTTTGGTCGTTATAACTACGCTATTTGTTGCTGAAGTATCGGCCAGCGAAATGGTTTTGAAATTTGGCCATGTTGGCAAGCCAGGATCGCTTTTTGAGGCATCGGCTAACGAATTTGCAAAGCGTGCTAATGCCAAACTAAAAGGTAAGGCGCGGGTTGAGGTTTTTGGTTCTAGTCAACTGGGCAAAGACAAAGAACTGCTGAAAAAACTGAAACTAGGCACTGTGCAATTTGCCCTTCCCTCGTCTGTTATGGCGTCAAAGGTTGATGAATTTGGCATGTTTGACATGCCATATTTGGTAAAAGACCGTACCCATATGGCAAAGATTGAGAAAGAAATAGTTCGCCCAACTTTGATGCCAATTGCTGAAAAGAAAGGCCTGAAGATTCTGGCGCTCTGGGAGAATGGCTTCCGTCATATCACTAACAACAAGAAGCCAATCGACGTTCCTGCTGACCTTGCAGGCATTAAATTGCGTACGCCCAAATCTACCTGGCGTGTAAAAATGTTCAAGGCTTATGGAGCCAACCCATCGCCGTTATCTTTCTCAGAAGTATTTGTTGCTTTACAAACGGGAACATTTGATGGGCAAGAAAATCCATTCGCACAAATAGCATCAGCAAAATTCCAGGAAGTGCAAAAGTATCTTTCTTTGACTGGTCATGTGTACACACCGGCTTATGTTACTGTGGACGCAAAGCATTTTGCCAAATTACCTGCTGACGTTCAGGTAGGATTGGCTGCTGCTGCAATGGATACCCAGGCGTTTGTGTATAAGATTGCGGCCGAACTTGAAACGACATTATTGGCAGAACTAAAAGCCGGCGGTATGCAGGTGAATACGGCGAACAAATCTGCTTTCATCAAAGCCTCCGACGCTATTTATAAAGAGTTTGCTTCCACTGTTCCTGGTGGTGGACCACTCGTCGAAAAAGCTTTAATGCTCGGAAAATAAATTATTTAGTGATGGAGCCCGGCCCGTATCTCCGGGCCGGGTGGCCAATGTCATTCTGACTGTTTCTAGTTTATGAGGAGTTGGCCAGTGCAACTCATTTTTAATACCGTGAGGGGCAATTTTGAGCTGCTCTTGGAAGCGATAACGATTTTTTTAATGGTAAGCCTTGCTCTAGTGGTTCTCATCGCTGTGGCTTATCGGCTAGGTGGCCATTCACTGGCATGGTACGACGAAGTGGCCGCTATTCAGCTAGCTTGGTTGACTTATTACGCGGGAGCCCTGGCTGCTCTAAAACGTGCGCATATAGGGGTAACTGGTATAGTGAACGCGATGCCACCGGCTATTCGCGTACCTGTCGTTATTCTGGCTGAGTGTATTGTAGTTGGTTTTTTTGCCCTCATGGGATGGTTGGGTATAGAGGTGATGCAAGTCCTTGAAGGCGATACCTTGGTTAGCCTTCCTGAGGTTCCTACAGCGCTTACCCAGTCGGTCATTCCAGTTGGTGCAGTCCTTTTCATTATAGCGCAAATTCTGTCCTTCCCCGAGATGCTAGACAAAGTTCGAAAAGGCTCTACGCACTCTGAAACGGAAGGCGATGAACCATGATAATTGCCTCGATGTTCCTGGGGCTCTTTGCCCTTGTGTTGATTAACGTACCAATTGCTGTTGCGCTAGCAGTGGCAACTACGGTAGCCATGGTTGTGACGCAGGGGACTGCGATCCTGCCAAATGTCGCGTTAGTAATGATGGATGGCGCGACTAAATTCCCGTTGATTGCAATTCCCCTGTTTATTCTTGCAGGTGCGATTATGAACACAGGGGGCCTGTCGCAAAGGTTAATTGCCTTTGCTTCAGCGCTGTTTGGATTTGTAAGAGGCGGCTTGGCGATGATCAATATAGGCACGTCCATGTTCTTCGCCGAAATTTCTGGTTCTGCCGTGGCCGATGTTGCGGCTCTTGGATCGATCTTGATCCCAGCAATGAAAAGAAAAGGCTATCCGGCGCCATTTGCAGCAGCCGTTACCTCGTCTTCAGCAACGTTAGCGGTGATTATTCCACCCTCTATACCGATGATTCTATACGCGGTGATGGCTCAGACGTCCGTAGTGCAATTGTTTGTCGCTGGCATTGTACCGGGCATCATTGGCGGGCTTGGGATGATGGGAATGAGTTACTGGTTTGCACGCCGCTATAACTATCCAGTAGAAGAAGTATTTCATTTTAGCCGTCTGGTTGAAACTTTCAAAGATGCGGGCTTAGCATTCACCCTTCCATTTATCATTTTAGGGGGTATTTTTGGTGGCTTCGTAACTGCCACAGAAGGCGCAGCGTTAGCGGTTTTGGCGTCACTCATTATTTCAATTGTCTATCGTGAAATGAGCCTTCATCACCTGAAGGAAGCAATTATTGAAGGTGGAATACACACAGCTGTGGTGATGCTTCTCGTAGCCTCCTCAGTTCTGGTAGGCGTCTATCTCACAGAAGCTCAGGTGCCGCAGAAACTTGCAGAAGGTATTATGGAGATTACAAGCAATAGGTATTTCACTTTAGCCATCCTGAATGTCTTCTTTCTAGTGGTTGGGTTTTTTCTGCATTCGGCTGCGGCAATAATTTTAGTTGTGCCTATAGTTATGCCCATTGTCCACGCGGTGGGTATCGACCCTGTCCACTTTGGTTTGATCGTGACGCTGAATTTAGGAATTGGGCAGCAGACTCCACCAGTTGCTAGCGTTTTGGTCACAGCGTGTTCGGTAGCCAAGGCAGATGTCTGGGAAGTCAGCAAGGTCAATATATATTACATTGCTGTACTGTTTACTATTCTGATGTTGGTCACCTATGTTCCCATTGTACCCATGGGTCTGGTAGAATATTTTTACCGTTAGAAAGGGCAAAACTATGACTGACATCATTTTATCAACCCGTAAGGGACATGTTGCGACTATTACCCTGAACCGACCAGAAAAACTAAATGCTTTGAACTTGCCCATGTGGGTGCGCATGGGCGAGGTTCTGGAAGAATTGTCCTTAGACAAAAATGTGCGCTGCATCGTCTTGCGTGGTGCTGGTGGAAAGTCATTTTCGCCTGGCGCTGATATTTCTGAATTTGCGGCCGAACGATCCTCCCCAGAAAAGGGAAAGGCATATGGAAAGGTGTTATGCAAAACTATCGGTCTACTGAGGGACTGTCTGGTGCCAACGGTTGCCATGATAGAGGGAATTTGCGTTGGAGGTGGACTCGAGGTCGCTTGTTGTTGCGATTTTCGTATCTGTGGTGAAAAATCACGTTTTGGTGTCCCAATTAAAAATCTAGGGTTGGTGATGGGGTACGGTGAACTTTCGGCACTGATTGGGCTGGTAGGGCGTGCTACCACAATGGAAATTTTGCTTGAAGGCCGCGTCTTTGGTGCAGCAGAAGCGCTTGATAAGGGGCTTGTAACCCGCGTAGTTGTTGATGCAGATGTGGAGAAAGAAACATATGCTACTGCTGAGAGGATCGCAGAAGGGGCACCACTGGTGGCACGATGGCATAAAAAATTTGCTAACCGTCTTGCTGATCCGAGCCCGCTATCAGACGCAGAGTTGGACGAATGTTATGCTTGTTACGGCACTGAAGATTTTCAAATTGGTTACAAGGCATTTCTCGATAAACAAAAGATGAGATTTAAAGGACACTAGAAAATGGCTGAACGGCAGGGTCCTCTGACGGGTGTCAAGGTAATAGAACTTGCTCATATAATGGCGGGTCCTGTTTGTGGCCTCATGTTGGCAGATATGGGGGCTGATGTGATTAAAGTGGAAAAGGTGCCAGATGGAGATGATAGCCGGCGCTTCGTCCCGCCTACTTATGGTGATGAAGCAGCCGCTTTCATGATGATGAACCGCAATAAGCGTGGTATTGCTTTAGACTTGAAAACTGAGGATGGGAAGGAAGTCCTTCGCCGTTTGTTGATAGATGCTGACATAGTGATTGAAAATTATCGCCAGGGAACTATGGAAAAGTTAGGTTTCGGTTATGAATCTTTAAAAAAAATCAATCCAGTATTAATTTATGTTGCACTCTCTGGCTTTGGGCGGACCGGTCCCTATGCAGATCGGGGTGGATTTGACCTAATTGCGCAGGGTATGAGTGGGCTGATGTCTTTGACTGGAGAAGGGCCAGGCCGCCCTCCGTGCAAAGTTGGCCCACCAGTAACCGACATCACCGCTGGCATTATTGCTGCTATGGGAGCCCTTGCGGCCTATACTCATCGCCTTAAAACAGGAGATGGACAGAAGGTTGATACCTCGCTATTCGAGGCAGGTATTACACAAACCTATTGGCAATCTGCAATCGCGTTGGCTACTGGAATTGCGCCAGGTCCAATGGGCTCGGCGCATCCCTTGAATGCGCCTTATCAGGCATTTCAAACCAGTGATGGCTGGATTACGCTGGGTGCAGCAAACCAAAATAACTGGCTGAAGATGCTGCGCGCCCTCGATCTTGCCGAACTCAGCGAAGACCCCCGTTTTCTTGACAATCATAGTCGTATTAAGCAGCAAAAAGAATTAGCTAACGTTCTGGGTCCAGTGCTACGTGAGAAGACTACTGAAGAATGGCTTGAGCGAATGGAATTGGCAGGTGTACCTGCTGGGCCAATTTTTGATGTTTGCCAAATGCATGAGGACCCACAAACTATCGCGAGAGACATGGTTGTTGAAGTTGAACACACTACAGAGGGAAAGGTGAAAACCTTAGGTCTGCCGGTAAAGTTCTCTAGGACACCAGGTAAAGTTGTACATGGTGCGCCATTATACGGTGAACACTCCCGCGATGTTCTGGCCGAACTCGGTTATAGCGTTGATCAGGTGGAAAAACTTGAGGGTGCCGGAGTGGTCACTGTCCAATGACATAATAAGGTCTCAAGATGGTGCATAAAATCATGTAGTCTTGAAGTGCAAGTTAGATCTTTAATAGGGCCTTTCAATGCAAAAATCAATTAGGCTTACCAAGGCATCCTTGGTCTCACTTGTTGGAAATATACCCAGAGAATCTCTTGCCATAGCGCCATAGTGGCGGGCCCGGTCGACTGTGTCATCGAGTGCATGATGTTTTTGCATAATGGAGATGGCGCGTTCAAGATCATTGTCGTTTTGCTCAAGCTTGCCTAATGTCCGCCGCCAGAAGTGGCGCTCCTCGTCGTCACCACGACGAAAGGCGAGTATAACCGGCAGCGTGATCTTACCCTCGTGAAAATCATCACCGACAGTCTTGCCTAGGGTTGCCTGCTTGGCGGAATAATCAAGCACATCGTCAATTAGTTGAAACGCAACGCCTAAATTCATTCCAAAGGCTTCAAGCCCCTCTTCTTCAACACTGGGTCGGTCTGCGACTATTGCGCCTAACCGGCAAGAGGCAGCAAACAATTTTGCAGTCTTAGCTTTGATGACATCAAGATAAGCACTCTCTCCAGTCTCAGTATCGTTGGCGGTCAACAGTTGCATCACTTCGCCTTCTGCTAGTCGTGCCGATGCGGATGACAAAATTCCCATAACTTTCACGGAGCCATCTTCGACCATCAATTCAAAAGATCGTGAGAATAAAAAGTCGCCAACAAGAACACTGGCCTGATTGCCCCATACTGAATTGGCAGTTTCTAAACCTCGGCGCAATTTGCTGTCATCAACCACATCATCGTGAAGGAGGGTTGCTGTGTGGATAAACTCTATGCACGTAGCAAGCATTATGTGGCGCTCGCCATGATAGCCGCATAATTTGGCAGAAGCTAAAGTTAGCATTGGACGAAGACGTTTGCCACCAGCGGAAATGACGTGTCCGGCCAGTTGTGGAATTAGGGCTACTGGGCTTTCCATGCGCTTCAAAATCAACTGATTGACCAGAGCCATATCTTCGGCAACGATGGCCGTTAGCACATCAAATGTCGGTTTTTTGCCTCGTTTATTCTCCAGTTCGACAACTATGCCCACTTAAGTGTCTCCTTTTGTTCTTGTTTTTACTTCAAAATCAGTGAAGCATTAGCATAGTAAGGTGGCACACAGCCCGGTCAAGCGATGAAGTTGTTAAACAATTGAATATCAGTTGAAGAAACAGAAAAAAATGACACTTTTAGCCCAGGCAAGCCATGAGTGAGTATGAAAATAGTCTTCTTGGTGGCAAAGTCCGTCTTTTGCAAAAGCTGGACGGCTATCGCACCGCAATCGATCCAATTTTACTTGCTGCTTCTGTTCCTGCCAAAGCAGGTGAGATGGTGCTTGATTTGGGTTGCGGTGTTGGTGCCGTATCCTTGTGTCTGCATGCTCGTGTTTCGGGTTTGACTGTCCTGGGTCTGGATGTGCAAAAACCGCTAGTCGACCTGGCCCGCAGGAATAGTGCCCTAAATAATTGTTGTGATGATGTACGTTTTTTAGATGGTGATCTTTTAACACCACCGGCAGATATCCCTTCGGGCAGATTTGACCATGTTATGGCCAACCCGCCCTATTTGGCCGCCAATAGTGGCAACCCATCTTCAAATGCTGCCAAAGCATTAGCCAATGTGGAGGGAAAAGCGGTTCTAGTAGACTGGGTTAGGGCGGCTCACAGAGCACTTAAGCCTGGGGGAAATATAACTTTTATTTATCGTGCTGATCGAATTGAACATTTGTTGGTTGCATTACATGGTGGTTTTGGCGAGCTTGTAATTTTCCCCTTGTGGCCTGCCCGTGGGAAAGATGCCAAGCGTGTCATTGTCGCTGCTCGCAAGGGGGTTGCAAGTCCGGCCCGGATTAGCCCTGGCCTTGCTTTGCATAATGATGACGGTAGTTTCAGCGGAAAGGCCCAAGGCATACTAAATAATGCTGAAGCCTTGAGCATCTCATAAAAGCTGTTTAGTCCATACGTTACCTTGCCTTCACCGAGTGTGGTCTTTACAAAGACTATCATGTTTGGATTTTCGATAACAAAACTACTTTTTACTATTGCTTTTGTCTTCGTCGTATGGAACGGCTGCAAGTGGTTCAACCGTCTGAGGGAAAACCATACTACAAACGCTGGTAGTAATTATGCGCGTGGCAATCATGGACAGAGCTCAAAACAAAATAGGGAAACTGGTGTGTCCGATGCCGAAGAAATGATGAAGTGTTCCACATGTGAAACTTATGTTTCCGTTGCAGGCACAGTTTTTTGTGGCAAAGACGGCTGCCCCTATCCGAGTTGAATGGATCTTATAAATGAGTGCCAAATCAAGAAATTTTCAGACAATCATTTCCGACCTACAAAGCTTTTGGTCCGATAAAGGCTGTGTCATTTTGCAGCCTTATGACATGGAAGTGGGAGCTGGGACATTCCATCCGGCGACGACCTTGCGCGCCCTTGGCCATGACCCTTGGAAGGTGGCTTATGTGCAGCCTTCTCGCCGCCCAACAGATGGGCGCTATGGGGAAAACCCCAACCGTTTGCAGCATTACTATCAGTTTCAGGTGTTGTGGAAGCCCTCGCCCAACAACAGCCAGGACTTATATCTGAATAGTCTGAAAGCAATTGGCATTGATTGGATGAAGCATGACATTCGCTTTGTAGAGGATGACTGGGAAAGTCCTACATTGGGGGCTTGGGGCTTAGGCTGGGAAGTCTGGTGTGATGGCATGGAAGTTAGCCAGTTCACTTATTTTCAACAGGTTGGTGGTATTGAATGCAACCCGGTCTCGGTTGAGTTCACTTATGGGCTGGAACGACTGGCCATGTATATTCAAGGTGTTGAGAACGTTTACGATCTCGACTGGAACGGCGAAATGACTTACGGCGACGTATACTATCGAAATGAGTACGAGCAATCAGCCTTTAACTTCGAGCACTCCAATACGGACATTTTATTCAAGCAGTTTACAGATGCAGAAATTCAATGTGCGATGATTTTAGATTTGGACAAACCCCTTGCTTTGCCCGCCTACGAGCAATGCATTAAGGCTAGTCATTTGTTTAATTTGCTTGATGCCCGTGGAGTTGTTTCGGTAACTGAACGTGCTGCCTACATCGGTCGGGTACGAGCATTAGCGAAAGGCTGTGCTAAAGCATGGGTTGAAGGTTTGGCTAGTACAAAACAAAGCAGGGGTGAATAATGTCTGACCTACTGCTTGAACTTTTTAGTGAAGAAATCCCAACGCGCATGCAAAAGTATGCAGGGGAGGAACTGTTGCGTCTTGTTTGTAAAAGCCTAGAAACGGCGGATCTGAAATTCGACAGTGCCAGGGCTTACGTAACACCACGCCGAATGACTCTCATTGTCACAGGACTTCCCAAAAAACAACAAGACGTACAAGATGAGCGAAAAGGTCCACAAGTTGGTGCACCAGAAATGGCTATGAGTGGCTTTATAAACTCTCTCCCAGAGGGAACACAAATCGAAGAGCGTGACCTCAAGGGGAAGACTTTCTGTTTTGCAGTTATTGAGAAGAAGGGTGAAGCGACAGTAAATCTCATGAAAGAGATCATTGATACAGCACTAAATTCTATGTCAACCTCGTGGCCCAAGTCGATGCGCTGGGGAGAAAATACAGTGCGTTGGGCCCGACCTTTGCATTCCATAGTCTGCGTTTTGGATGGCACTATTATTCCAGTCACGCTTGGCCCAATCACGGCTTCCAACACATCCCAAGGCCATCGTTTTCTCGCACCTGAACTTTTCACCATCAGAGACTTCGCCGACTATAAGGTAAAACTTAAGAACGCTAAGGTCATGTTGGATGCAACTGACCGGTGCAAAAAGATCAAAGCTGAAGCTGATGCGTTAGCGCAAGTAGAAGGGCTAACACTGAATGATGACCCGCTCCTTCTTGAAGAAATCTCCGGTCTAGTTGAATGGCCTGTTACCTTAATGGGAAATATTGATGAGAAGTTCATGGCTTTGCCGCCAGAAATTCTAGTGGCAGCCATGCGTGGTCACCAGAAGTACTTCTCGACTTTGAGTGCTGATGGACAATTAGCTGCTAAATTTATCTTTGTGTCCAACATGATAGCAGACGATGGTTGTAAGGCCATTGTCGCTGGGAATGAGCGCGTCTTGAGAGCACGTTTGTCAGATGCTAAATTTTTTTGGGATCAGGATCGTAAAGAAGGACTGGAGAGTTTTTTACCAAAACTGGCAGGTCTGGTTTTTCATGCAAAGTTGGGGTCTGTGCTTGAAAAAGTTGAGCGCATTACGCCCTTGGCAGGTTCATTAAGCGTAAGCATTGCGGGCGCCAATTTGAGGGCTGTTGAGCGTGCTGCGAAACTTTCCAAGGCTGATCTGGTCACGGGCTTGGTCTGTGAACTGCCCGAACTTCAGGGTTTGGTGGGCCGTTATTACGCCATCGGAGGTGGTGAAGAAGTGGATATCGCTGACGCAATTGCGGATCATTATTCGCCTGTTGGGCCAAATGATAATTGTCCCTCAAAGCCAACAAGTATTGCCGTTGCCTTGGCCGACAAGATTGATACTCTCGTTGGTTTCTGGACCATCGATGAAAAGCCGACTGGGTCGAAAGACCCGTTTGCACTGCGTCGTGCAGCCCTGGGTGTTATCCGCCTAATTATTGAAAACAACATACGCTTGTCGCTTCTTGATGTGTTCACCGCTGCGGGTGGAAAGGATATAGCCATCGATCTTCTATCCTTTTTTGGCCATCGTTTGAAGGTTCACCTAAAAGGAAAAGGCGTGCGTCATGACCTAATAGATGCTGTCTTTTCCTTGGGTGAGGATGATCTCGTTTTGGTTTTGGCACGGGTTGATGCGTTGGGCGAATTTCTGGGCTGTGATGACGGTGCTAACTTGCTTGTCGCCTATTCGCGTGCCGCCAATATTCTTAAGATTGAGGAGAAAAAGGACGGTAAATCCTACATGGGTAACCCTGACCCTAAGTTGCTTAAAGAGGTTGGCGAAAAAGCTTTGTATGAGAAACTCAAGGATATAGGCCCAAAGATTACGGCATCAATATTAGAGGAAAATCATACAGAAGTAATGATAGAGCTTGCCAGCGCTCGCTCAGAGATAGATTCTTTTTTTGACAAAGTTACGGTTAATTCTGATCAGCCGGAATTACGTAGAAATAGACTCAACATGCTATCTTATATTCGTAGGGCATTGGATGAAGTCGCGGACTTCTCCAAAATTGAAGGTTAGGGACCAAGGTAAATGAGCAAGTGGGTATTCACCTTTGGCGATGGCAAGGCTGATGGCAACGCATCTATGAGAGATTTACTGGGAGTTAAAGGTGCAAATCTTGCTGAGATGTGTTCACTTGGATTGCCAGTGCCACCGGGCCTAACTCTGACCACCAATGTTTGCGACTACTACACAAATAATAACAACACCTATCCGACCGCCCTGAAAGATCAGTTTGCGACGGCTTTATCTGGTGTCGAGGCAATTATGGGCCTAAAATTTGGCGAAGCAGCAAATGTTTTGCTGTTGTCGGTGCGTTCTGGTGCGCGTGCCTCCATGCCTGGTATGATGGATACGGTTTTGAATATAGGTCTCAATGACAAAACCGTTGAAGGTTTGGCCGAGACTTCAGGCGATGATCGTTTTGCCTATGACAGCTACCGCCGCTTCTTGCAGATGTTTGGGGATGTGGTTCTGGGTGTTGAACATCATTTGTTTGAGGACTTGCTTGAGGATCACAAGAATCGAAAAGGTATTCAACTGGATACCGACATGGGAGCCGATGACTGGCGTGATCTGGTTGATGACTTCAAGAAAATGATCAAAACGGAACAGGGTAGCCCCTTTCCGCAGGACCCGCACGAACAATTGTGGCGTGCCATCAATGCCGTTTTCGGTTCATGGATGAACCGTCGCGCCAAGACCTATCGCACATTACATGACATACCGGAAGAATGGGGAACAGCTGTTAATGTTCAGGCTATGGTTTTTGGTAATATGGGTAACGACTGTGCTACCGGCGTAGCCTTCACCCGCGACCCAGTCAATGGTAAAGATGATTGCTTAGGCGAATATTTAATCAATGCCCAGGGGGAGGATGTGGTTGCTGGCATTCGCACCCCGCAACCGCTTACCATCGCAGGCAAGCATGAGAATCTACCAAACTTGCTATCCATGGAAGAGGTTATGCCGGACGTTTATGCAGAACTGCTGGATGTCTGCAGCCGTCTTGAACACCATTACAAAGATATGCAAGACATGGAATTCACGGTCCAGGAGGGCCGTTTGTGGATGCTGCAAACCCGTAATGGCAATCGCACTACCAAGGCGGCAATGAAAATCGCCGTCAATATGGTTGAAGAGGGCTTGATTGATAAGACCGAGGCAATCTCGCGCATTGATCCTGGACAGCTGGACCAAATGCTGCACCCGACCTTGGACCCCAATGCCAAGCGCCAAATTCTGGGTGTTGGCTTGCCGGCTTCGCCGGGGGCGGCGTCGGGGAAAATCGTTTTCAACAGCACCGATGCCGAAAATTGGTCAGAACGCGGCGAAAATGTGATACTGGTACGCGTAGAAACGTCGCCGGAAGATATTGGCGGTATGAATGTGGCGAGGGGGATTGTCACCACTCGCGGTGGCATGACATCTCATGCTGCCGTCGTGGCACGAGGAATGGGAACGCCATGTGTCTCAGGCGCTGGTACATTGTCCATTGATTGCGCTAAAAAGACCCTCAAGGTACCTGGCGAGATAATTCGCGAAGGCGATATCATCACTATCGATGGTACTTTTGGCGAAGTGATGAAGGGTGAGGTGCCGACAATCCAACCCGAGCTCTCAGACGATTTTTCCAAGCTAATGCAGTGGGTCGATGAAACCCGCACCCTGGGTGTTCGCGCCAACGCAGAGACGCCCTACGACGCTAAGACTGCCCGTGAGTTTGGGGCAGAGGGCATTGGCCTGTGCCGTACAGAGCATATGTTTTTTGATGCGCAAAGGATCATTCATGTGCGCGAGATGATCGTCGCCAGTGATGAAAAAAGCCGTCGCTCTGCCCTATACAAATTGCTGCCATGCCAACGTCAGGATTTTGTTGAACTGTTCACCATCATGGATGGCCTGCCTGTAACTATTCGCCTGCTGGATCCTCCCCTACACGAATTTCTGCCTACTTCAGAAGTTGAAATAGCCAACGTTGCCAAAGTCGCTGGGATCGGGGTCGATGATGTGAAGGCTCGCGCTGACCAGTTGCATGAAATCAATCCCATGCTGGGTCATCGGGGTTGTCGTTTGGGCATTACCTATCCTGAAATTTATGAAATGCAGACCCGCGCTATTTTTGAGGCCGCCAGCGATGTGATCGCGGCGGGGGTTAAGGTCACGCCTGAAGTGATGATCCCCCTGGTCACCCTTAAATCGGAATTTGATATGCTCAAACAGCTGGTTGAAAAGATCGCTAAAACGGTGAAGAAGGAAAAAGGTCAGGAAGTTAAATACACCATTGGTACGATGATTGAACTTCCGGGCGCTGCCCTGCGTGCAGGTGAGATTGCCAAAACCGCGGAATTTTTTAGCTTTGGCACCAATGATCTGACTCAAACCACGCTTGGCCTGTCAAGAGACGACGCTAGTTCATTTATTCAAGTTTACCGTGAGAAGTCGTTGCTGGCAATTGATCCGTTTGTTTCCATCGATATTGACGGAGTAGGCGAGCTAATTAAAATCGCTATCAAACGCGCTCGCAAAGCGCACTCGGACATGAAATTTGGTGTTTGTGGCGAGCACGGTGGAGATGCCAGGTCCGTAGAGTTTTTCGATCAATTAGGGCTCGATTATGTGTCGTGCTCTCCTTATCGGGTGCCCGTCGCAAGACTTGCCGCGGCACAGGCGGCTTTGGGACTTAAAATTAGAGATAGCACTTGATCAATGCCTAACCTGATCGCGCTGCACCTCTCTTGGCTGTGCTTGATCTTGAAGGATTGATGTTACCACTTGGCCCTTTAATAGAAAAGTCTTTGTTATCAAATTTCCTGTGGTTGTTTTTGCTGTCTAATTTGCCACTAGTTCCTTCTTTTCTTTTTGGTTTTTTTCCTGCTCTGGCTCTAGCCCGTTCACGAGCTCTGGTTTTTGACATAACCTCATTACCTCTCTATTTGTATTTAGTGATTCTAACTTAGCACATTGTTTATGATGGACATAACTCATGCTTCAGCAGCTCGTTGTTCTTGAAAACATGCCTTCAACTGCCGATTTCTTTGGTCTCTACTGGAACAAGCGGCCTTTTATAGTCAGGGCGGTAATTTCACAGGATGATTTGACGGGTCTGATTACTCCTGATGAATTGGCTGGTCTCGCCCTAGAAGAGGATCCACAATCTCGTATGGTAAAGACTAGGGATAACCCTAAAGAATGGACGTGCCAGTTTGGCCCATTCAAAGAGAGTGACTTTGAGGACGCAGGTGAAGAGGCATGGATTCTGCTGGTTCAGAATGTTGAACAGTTTCATCCGCAGACGGCAAAATTACTTCGTCATTTCAATTTTTCACCCCGATGGTTGTTGGACGATATTATGGTCAGTTACTCGACTATTGGCGGCAGCGTGGGACCACATGTTGACAGCTATCATGTTTTCTTGGTTCAGGGACAAGGAACGCGACGCTGGAAAGTAGGATGTAATGTCATCGAGAGTGAAGTCTATGTGAAAGGTCTTGATCTAAAAATTCTTGCTAATGAATACGATGGTGTTGAAGTTGAGGTGCAATCGGGTGATGTCTTGTATTTGCCGCCTAGATTTGCTCACGAAAGTACCACACTTGAGAATTCTTTGACATTTTCCATTGGCTTTCTTGGACCGAAGCTATCAGAGCTGTTTGGTAGTTATGGCCAGTATTTATCAGAATTGGAGGAATGCGACCAACGCTATGTGGGCAAGAATCTTACTGGGGAGAGTGCAGGTTTTATGATCAGTAGCGACGCTGTAAATGTTTTTCGTTCACAATTAAGTGAACAACTGACTAGTAAGGGGTTCATAGAATGGTTGGGTGCTTTCTTCAGTGGCTCCTCTCATGAAGACTTTGGCAATTATAACGAGCGTGTGGCTACTCTTGATGTCAGGGGCTTAGAGAAAAAGCTAAATGAAGGTGCCAGCCTGACTAAACCAGAATATGTAAAATTTGCTATCACAAAGACTAACTCAGGAAGTTCCCAGCTTGGTTTTGACAATCAGAATTTTATTTTGCATGAAACTTTAACTCCAGCTGTTCATAAATTTATGAGGGAAGAGTTGGTTAACATGAAAAACACGCCCAGTTTGCTTGATGATTCGGGCAATCTGGTAATATTACTTGATCTTTATAATCACCAGGCAATAGAGCTTGTTTAATTTAGCGATGAATAAAGATTGTCCATTCATCAAGGTGGTAGTTATCAATCAGAGTGACTTTGGTGGATAATGTTCTGCAAAAATCCAAGTATTCTCTCGCGTTCGCGTAATAAAGGCCAGTTTCCTGATCTGGGTGACTTATGTCGAGCATGTTGAAGGCCAATCCCTTGTTACTCATGCTCCAAAGTTGGTTCAGGGTCGACTTGACATAGGTGCTCCATACACCATCATCCACATCCAAATTAAGATTGAAGGTGCCTGAAACAAAGGTGTAGTCCGCTGGTGCTTCTATTATTGAGGATACACTGAAGTTCGCTCGTCCGTCACGGTTATGTTGCTTCGCTGTATTGATCATTTCTCTTGAAATGTCATAGCCAAAATAACTCATCCCTGCCATGGAAGGAATATTGAGCAGGAAATTGAACATTGCGCCATAGCCGCAGCCAAAATCGTTTATGCTGATTGGGGCAAATGGCTTCTGATCAACTAGAAGGCATATAAGTACTTCAAAGCGGAGCTGTTGGCCTTCGCTGTTTTTCCATAACACACCAGCAGGAGTATTGCCAAAAGTGTTAACCCTAAAGCTAAAAACCTGTGAAATATCTCTAAGGAATTTAGGGTTGCTGGACTTGCGAAAAATTCTCACGGTTTAAACTTGAACTCTGCCCATCCTGGTTTGACAGGACGAAGAGTAGTCCCTTCAGCATTGAAATCTTCACCACTTTCGGAGACAATTTTATATTGTTCAAGACGGATCAACGCTAGGCCCCAGTCTGCATTTCCAGAACGCATTTCTCCCACGTTCTTTTCACCAAGCATTATTGCAGTTCCTGGTGCAGGTAAGGGTCCTTCAATTTGAACAGGCATCAACCTTTTTTTTATAAGTCCGCGATAGTGAGTGCGTGCTGTAAGTTCCTGCCCCATGTAACAGCCCTTTTCCCAATCGATACCGTTAAGTTCTTGGAATCCATTTTCCAGCAAGATTGCCTTATCTATCAGCATATCGCGGCTACCATCTGGCAATCCAAGACACAATCGTAAAGATTCATATTCTTCTGGGTCTCCCGCAGAAAAGCCAGCTTTTGTAATCTTATCTCTTGCATTATCACGAGGGATGATAGCTCGTCCCCCAATACTGGTAATGCGGGGGTCTATGAAGGCTACGCCACCTAAAAAAGGTTTTACTAATCCTTTTGTTTTATTGAGCTGAAGTGTTTCTGCCACGCTTTCACCAAAAAAAGCTGAAACTATAAAATCTCTATTTATGTCGGTTAATTGTACTTTAGAGCGCAATTTATACATGTTGAGCTTACGTTTAAAATCTTCTAGTCGACTTGCCTCGCAGTCGAGGATTAGTTCTCCATTCAGTTGGGCAATGAAAAAGTCGTAAAGGTATTTTCCCTGCGGCGACAGCATCGCTGAATACAACGCACATTCTGAATTTACCTTGCTGACGTCATTGGTGACAAGGCCTTGAAGAAAGTTAAGGGCATCATCGCCAGAAACTTTTAAAAGGCCTCGATCGTGTAAAATTATGTGGCTACTGGCAGACATGAAATACTCTGTTATTAAACATAAATTAAAGATATTTATTATATTTGGTATGTATTTTCCTCATTAGCAAGGGCTGAACTCTTTGCAAGAGTCTTTGTGACACGTATAACAATGATCATGAGAATCCTTTTTATTACATCAACGCGCGTTGGCGATGCGATTTTATCGTCCGGGCTGCTCGATCATCTGATCACCCAGCAACCCGGTGCGAAGGTAACGGTAGCTTGTGGGGGAGCTGCGGCGACCTTATTCAAGGAAGTTCCAGGTCTAGAACAAATTATTGTTCTGGATAAGATGGTTCTCTCATTTCACTGGCTTAGGCTATGGGCAATGTGTATTGGTAAAATATGGGGAACTGTTGTTGATCTTAGGAACTCCCCCATGTATTACACCTTACCTTCAATCAAGCGTTGGCGCATTGGACGCACTGGTACCAAATTACACCGGGTCAAGCAGCTTGCTGGTATCCTTGGAATTACTGATGAGCCCCCAGGCCCTAAATTATGGATATCAGATGAGCAAAAATGCCTAGGTCGATTGATTATTGGAGAAGGACCACCCGTTATAGCTATAGGCCCAACGGCTAATTGGCGAGCTAAAACTTGGCGTGCGGGAAACTTCGCAGAATTGATGGAGCGTCTGACAGGACCCAATGGGATTATTCCGGGTGGTCGGGTAGCTATTTTTGGCCGAGAAGATGAACGCCCAGGCACTCTGAGCTTGATTGAGGCTATACCAGAGAATCGTCGCATTGATCTTATCGGCCAGCTTGACTTGCTTGAGGTTTTTTCCTGCCTCAGATGCTGTAATTTTTACATCGGCAATGACTCTGGGTTAATGCATCTGGCAGCGGTATCAGGGATCCCGACATTGGGTCTATTTGGCCCCAGCCCCAAAGAACTTTACGCACCATGGGGAGACTATTGTGATGTGGTCTCGACTAGTATTCCTTATGAGGAAATTTTTAGTGAGAACTTCGATCACCGAGACTCTGACACTCTGATGGACAGCTTAAGTGTGGGTGCGGTGGAAAAAGCAGCTCACCAACTTTGGAATAGATCTCAAGGGGGTGTCTCACAATGAGCAAAGTTCTATTGAGTGCTCTTATTTCTGTTCATAATGAGGAATGCCAACTGGCTGAGTGTCTGGAGCGCCTAAAGTTTGCGGATGAGATTGTCGTTATGCTGGATAGATGTACAGATAATTCAAAAGACATTGCCGAAGAATTCACCGACCAAATCCATACTGGAGACTGGGCGCTTGAGGGTGACCGTCGAAATGCAGGAATAGAGTGCTGTAATGGTCAGTGGGTGTTTGAGGTTGATGCAGATGAGCGTGTATCAATAGCTCTCGCAGCCGAAATCATCAAAACCGTTGAAACAACTTCTTTTGATTGGCATGAAGTTCTAGTCGACAATTATATTGGGGGCCGTCTGGTGCGCTGGGGTTGGGGTGCTTCTTTTGGCAAAGCTGCTTATCCTGGACTTTTTCGTAAAGGGGCTAAATTATGGGGGCCTCAACGTGTTCATCCCTCGCTGAAATGGTCAGGTAAAAAGGGTCCTATGCTAAGAAACCGTCTTGAGCATTACGTTGATGAAAATATTTCTGATATGCTTAGACGACTTGATAACTATTCAACGGCACGGGCTAAAGATTTGAGGGATGCGGGTGAGACTTGGGGCTCAACGGCTAATAATGTTAGGCGGTTGTTTTCGCGTTTTTTTAAATGTTATGTCAGCCGCAAGGGTTACCGTGAAGGTGGCTATGGCTTGCTCATCGCATTGTTTGCGGGGCTCTATCCACTAGTTTCTCACTTAAAGGCAAAGCTGGAGGACGACTGAGTGGCGCGCATTGTGTTTGCCGATGATGGTATTGTTTTTAATGGCAGCACTCCAGAAAAGAACCCATTAGGCGGTGTGGAATCCTCCCTCGTCGACCTTGTTGAGGAGTTAGCATCCCGTGGGCATGAGGTGCTAGTTCGTAATATGTGCACTGCGCAACTGTTACACAAAGGTGTTGACTGGGCGCCAATACATGGTGAGAAGCTCTATGCCAATATACCTGAAGAAGCCGATCTCTATGTTGCTAATCGTGGAGATAAGCTGATTGACCTAATGCCAAACGCTAAACGCACAGTCTTTTGGATTCATAATCCAGCAAAATTTTTGCTCAAGTGGCGTTATCTGAAGAAATTATGGAAAGTTCGTCCAGCGATTATTTTTATTGGGGATTACCATGTGACGACTTATCCAAGTTGGGCGCCAGGAGGAGATCGGATAGTTATTCCTTACGGCATTCCTGACCTGTTCAGAACAGCTAATCCCTCTAAACAAGTCCCAGCACCACGAGCTGTTTTTACCTCTAACCCTCTTCGTTCCCTTGACTGGCTGCTAGATCAATGGCGCGATAAAATTCAACCACGGGTGCCAGGGGCTGAATTACACGTATTTTCGGGTTCTGCGACCTATGGTTCTGTAGGTGATTCTAAATCTAATGCTATGCAAAAGGTTCTTGATCAAGCGCGCGTATTAGCCGATAAGGGCGTCATATTAAGAGGCCCGGTGCCAAAGGTACAACTTCTAGAAGAATTGCGCGAAGCCCGTATTATGCTTTACCGGGGAGATCTGAACGAAACGTTTTGTCTTGCTGTTGGTGAGGCGCAGGCCATGGGTGTACCGAGTGTGGTCGAAGACCTGGGTTCAATGTATGAGAGAGTAGTTGATGGAAAGACTGGGTTTGTAACTAACAGCACAGAAACCTTTTCAACATCTGCTTGTAATTTATTGCTTGATGATGATTTGTGGCAAAAGCAGCATATAGCAGCGTTAAAATTACAACGCCGCTGGGGATGGTCTGAAGCGGCGCAAGAATTTGAAAAGCTAATCCCTTAGAGATATAAACTAATTCCTTAAAAATTATGTGTCGGGTAATAAAATATGCGTATTTTACAAGTTATGGCGGGGGCTAAATTCGGAGGTGCCGAAGCTTTTTTCACCCGCCTAGTGGTGGCCCTAAGGCGAGCTGATGTGCATCAAAGGGTCGTAATAAGAAAAGACAAAAACCGTGCAAAAATCCTCCGTCAAGGTGGAATTGAGCCTGTGGAGTTTAGGTTCGGTGGACCTCTTGATATCTTGACGCACATGGGTTTGAGAAGGGAAATTGCATCCTTTTCCCCGCAAATTGTTGTGACTTGGATGAATAGAGCCTCAACTATGTGTCCAAAAGGGAATTTCGAACATGTAGCCCGTCTCGGCGGTTATTACGATTTAAAATATTATCAAAATTGCGATCATCTTATTGGCAACACACAGGACATTGTTGGGTACTTAGTCGACAAAGGTTGGCCCGCAGAGCGTGCACACTATTTGCCAAATTTTGTTAGTGAAAGTCGAGCAGATCCTTTGCCTCGGGAAGGTTTCTACACTCCCAAAGATGCACCTTTGTTGCTGGCTCTCGGCCGATTACATGAGAATAAGGCTTTTGATGTTCTGCTGGACGCCCTTACGCAAATTCCTAATGCTTATTTATGGCTTGCAGGTGAAGGTCCAAAACGGGCCGAGCTTGAGGCTCAGGCTGAAAAGCTGGGGGTTAAACCGAGGGTTCGCTTTTTGGGCTGGCGAGATGATACTGAAGCTTTGCTGGCCACATGTGATGTTTTTGTCTGTCCGTCACGTCATGAGCCTCTTGGAAATGTGGTTCTTGAAGCGTGGGCCCAGTCAAAGCCAGTAGTCGCTGCGGATAGCCTTGGCCCTGGAGTTTTGATTGATCAAAATAAAAACGGAATTCTTGTGCCTATCAATAATGCTAAATCACTGGCCTATGGAATTCAGCAGGTGCTTGGCGATAGGAATTTTTGTTCGGCTATAGCCGAACATGGACACAGCACTTATCAAGAGCACCATACTCAGTCAAAGGTTATCGACCAATATGTAAGTTTTTTTGAGAGTCTTTTAGGAAAGGCCTAAGAATACCATGTGTGGAATTGGTGGCATTATGACAAATGACGGCACACCGCCTGAAACCGGTGTTTTGGACCGCTTGTCTGGGTTGCTCTCCCACAGGGGGCCGGATGGTAACGGACATCACCTTTCAGGCGATGTGGGTATGGTACAAACGCGTCTAGCTATTATAGATCTCGAAACAGGGGATCAGCCTATTTATGTTGGGGAATCGAGACGATCCCCAAAGGCGGCCTTAGTGGCCAATGGCGAGATTTACAATTATGTTGAGCTAAAATGCGAATTGGATAAAACCTCTTTTTCTACAGGTTCTGACTGTGAATTGCCCCTGCACATGTATTTAAGCCATGGGTATGGTTTTGCCAAATACTTGCGCGGAATGTACGCTATCGCCATTCACGATATTAAAGAAAAAAAGCTCATATTATCCCGTGACCCTTTTGGAATTAAGCCCCTATATTACAGTGAAACAGATGTTGGTTTCGTGTTTGCATCCGAGGCACAAGCTATTATTCGTGCGGGTCTGGTGACAGCAAAGCTCAATCGGATGCAGCGTGATGAACTGATGCAACTTCAATTCACCACGGGCGAGAAAACTGTATTTCAGGGTATTTTTAGAATGCGCCCTGGCGAGACACTTGTTGTCCAAGGTGGAAAGATTGTGTCGCGCAGCTATCAAAAAGCGTTGCCCAACGGCAGGCGCAAACACATTGATGAAAGCGAAGCCTTAAACGATCTTGATGCAGTGTTGATGGATAGTATTGTTGCGCATCAACGCTCTGATGTGCCTTACGGCATGTTTTTTTCTGGCGGCATAGATTCATCTGTGTTGTTGGGGATGATGTCGCGCCTTAATGAGCGCCCTGTTAAAGCACTGACTGCTGGTTTTTCTGGAACTATTACCCACGATGAGCGTATGCATGCACGTAGCGTCGCTGATGCAGTTGGGGCTGCTCATATAGGAGTGGAATTCTCAGAAGAGGATTTTTACTCCTTGTTGCCCAAAATTGCATCTGCCGTTGACGACCCGACTGCTGACTATGCAATCCTACCGACCTTTAAGCTTGCGGCTTGCGCTCGTGCGGAAGGTCTCAAGGTTGTACTCTCTGGCGAGGGCGGAGATGAATTGTTTGGTGGATATGGTCGTTATCGCCACGCAATGCGTCCATGGCCATTTTCAAAATCAATGCGTCGCAAGGGGGTCTTTCATGGTCTAGGTGTGTTACGTGAAAACTCTACAAACTGGCGGGTTGGCTTTGCTATTTCTGAGAGGGATGCATTAGCTCCTGAACGTAATACCCTGCAGGTGGCACAGGCCATTGATTGTGCTGATTGGTTGTCTGCTGACCTTTTGACCAAACTGGATCGTTGTTTGATGGCCCATGGTGTGGAGGGGCGAGTGCCATTTCTTGATCCAGCAGTGGCTCAGACTGCTTACTTATTACCAGACCACCTTAAAATTAAACATGGTAAGGGTAAGTGGCTACTTCGTAGTTGGCTTAAGTCTAACCTACCAGCCGCAAATCCATTAGAGGCAAAGCGCGGTTTTACAGTTCCTGTTGGAGAGTGGATTGCCGGTCGTTCTGGAAAATTAGGACAATTGATTGCAGCTCAGTCTGGCATCAGAGAAGTTTGCCGCCCCGGAAAAGTAGAAGCTTTATTCACCAGCACTGGAAAACGTCAGGGGAAGGCCCAGTGGACGTTGTTATTTTATGCCTTGTGGCATCAGGCGCATATTCTTGGTCAGTCTTCTCAAGGCGATGTTTTCGATGCACTATCATCCTAGCACTCTCAACGAGAAATATAGGAGAGTGTGTTTAAAGAATAGCAATTCATCAGGCGTTTCAGTAATTGATGGGTAGAATGAAAGCTCAAAATCTGAAAAAAAAACAATAATTAAAGGACAAACCCTAAATTAAAGTCGTATCAAGTTGGCGGAAATTAAAAAACCAAACCCCCTCAGGTGACTGCTAAATTCAAAAGTGATAGATTGTATAATCCCACTACCAATGGTCAAATTTTAGGAAAAAGTTTCGTTCAAATGTTGCTTCTAGGTATGACTAAGTTCAATTATAATAAAAATTATGAACAGTCCTAATTCACTCACAATTCGCCGACCTGATGACTGGCACGTGCATTTGCGTGATGGAATAATAATGAATGCCATAACTGCCCATACGGCCCGGTATTTTCAGCGCGCTATAATCATGCCAAATCTTGTGCCACCGGTAACAACACGTGCCTCGGCCTTGCAGTACCGCCAGCGTATCATGGAGACATTACCAGCTGATAGTAACTTTACGCCCTTGATGACTTGTTATTTAACTGATGATACAGATCCTCAAGAAATCCAATTAGGGTTTAATGAGGGAATTTTTACCGCCGTTAAATTTTATCCATCAGGGGCTACGACGAATTCGGCTTCTGGGGTCAGCAATGTTTCAAAAATTTCGGGTGTGTTAGAGGTCATGCAGGACTTAGGTATGCCGCTTTTGGTTCATGGCGAGGTTACTGATGTTGATATAGATATTTTTGATCGTGAAAAAATTTATATAGATCGGGTTTTGATACCTATGTTGAGTGATTTTCCAGCTTTAAAAGTTGTTTTTGAACACATTACTACCTCGCAGGCTGTAGATTATGTCCGCTCGCAAGGGACAAGGTTAGGTGCAACGATCACCGCCCATCACCTCTTGATAGAACGTAACGACATGTTTAAAGGTGGAATACGGCCTCACATGTACTGTCTGCCCGTAGCCAAGCGACATGCTCATCGTCAGGCTTTGTTGGAAGCTGCTACCAGCGGTGATACCAGTTTCTTTTTGGGCACTGACAGTGCCCCGCACTCTGTTGTTGAAAAAGAATCCGCTTGCGGATGTGCTGGTATATTCTCTGCTCCAGTAGCTGTTGAACTTTACGCCCATGCATTCGATCAATTCGGTTCCTTGGATAAATTAGAAGCATTTTCCTCATTAAACGGGCCAGCTTTTTATGGTCTTCCTGCAAATAAGGAGACCATAACCCTAATTCGGAAAGACTGGGTGGTTCCTCTTTCTTTTCAAGTAGACGGGGAAATTGAAATTTTACCCTTTATGGCAGGGGAAACCCTGAAATGGCGTGTGTTGCCCTGACAGAAACGCCTATAACTTCTGTTGAAATTTTTGCTAAAAGCTGCTGTTGTAGCTCCAACAAGATCTATTCAAAAGAAAAATATGTCTCTTTAATAAATCGCGCTATGCATCCCATGCGCAGGTAGCCAACATCAAACAATGAACCCTAGGCATAGATTTAGGCAGGCTTACTCTGCGCCAATCTGTAAAAATAGCTTAAAATGGTAGCGAGCTGGCTTGACAGCAGCATTCCTTTCGCCCTATATCCCACTTCAAAATTTTGAAGATGCAAAGTAGTTGCCATCATGGCGGAGTAGCTCAGCTGGTTAGAGCAGCGGAATCATAATCCGCTTGTCGGGGGTTCGAGTCCCTCCTCCGCTACCAAAAAATCCCGTAATCTAAACAGGTTACGGGATTTTTTCTTTCTCAAATAAAGTTGAATTTGAGTTAGACACAG
>Ga0209630_10000736_pt1 | contig 37198 bp, 36 predicted proteins | sample COG_01_FD_184745 | JGI IMG/M metagenome (GOLD analysis project Ga0209630, IMG submission 184745) | Pelagic Microbial community sample from North Sea - COGITO 998_met_01 (SPAdes) (version 2) | ecosystem: Environmental > Aquatic > Marine > Neritic zone/Coastal water | place: Helgoland, sampling...
TGAGGCTGGTCCTGCTGGTCCTGTTGGTCCTGTTGGTCCTGTTGGTCCTGTTGGTCTTGCTCGTTTTGCTCGTCTTGCTGCTCCTGCTGGTCTTGCTCGTTTTGCTGGTCCTGTTGGTTTTGCTCGTCTTGCTCGTCTTGCTGGTCCTGTTGGTCTTGCTCGTCTTGCTGGTCTTGCTCGTCTTGTTGGTCTTGCTCGTCTTGCTGGTCTTGTTGGTCTTGCTCGTCTTGTTGGTCTTGCTGGTTTTGCTCGTCCTGTTGGTCCTCTTGTTGCTCCTGCTTCATGCGAATTGCTTGAGCCAAGTTGAATCGGGCTGCATCATGCCCGGGACTCACGCGCAAAGCGGACTTGTAGCCTTCAATCGCACCATCCAAATCCTGTTCGAGCATGAGGCTATTGGCCGTGTTGTACCAAGCATCAGCAACAAGTGATTCATCCTCTGTTTTGGAAATCGCGCGCTGGAAGGCTTGGCGGGCTTCCGTCAATCCTTCTTGATTTTCCAGCATCGACCGACCCCGGTTGTACGCAGCGATTGGAGCGAGTTCAGAATGCACTTCGCCCAAGGCAAAGAGGCTGTCTGCGCCTTTCTCGCCATTTTGAAATTGTTGAATCCCCTCAATGATCGAGGCTTTTGCGAACGAATCATCATTCTGTCCAACCATCACGGTGTGACAGAACAACCAGGTGCACAAGGCCAATCCGACTTGGATATTTTTCATTCTTGTCATGGAGTGGGAGTATGGCGTCGGTGCAACAAGTCAGAACTCATCAGGCCCTCGAGGAGGAGCATTGCGACGGCAAAAATGAAGAACCAATGAAAGTGATGCGTATAATCGGTATAGGACATGGTAGCGACTTCTGCCTGTTCCATGCCATTCATGGCTTGCAGAATAGGGGAAATGTTGACCAATCCACCAGCAGCTTGAATGTAACTGCCATTTCCGGCGCGAGCGGTCTCGATGAGAGTTGCCTCGTCGAGGGTCGTAACGATTGGATTGCCGTCGGCATCATTTTTGAATCCCGACGCACGGCCGTAGCGGTCGTAGAGTGGAATGGGTGCGCCCGATGCACTTCCCATGCCAATGGTGTGTACTTCAATTCCAGCTTCTGCTGCAGTTGACGCTGCCTTAACGGCGTCGTCCTCATGGCTTTCCCCATCCGTAAAAAGAACAATCATTTTGGAGGCAGGAGACAACTCCGAAAATCCGGATGAACAGACTTCTATGGCCCTGCCTACCGCGGTTCCTTGTACCGGGATTGCACCTGTGTTGACGCCCTGAAGAAACAACTTAGCAGCGCCATAATCGGTTGTGATAGGGCATTGCACAAAAGCATCACCACCAAAAATAACCAAGCCTATTCGGTCTCCATCCAGTTGGTCAATCAAACGTTCAATGCTCCTTTTGGCCACTGCAAGGCGACTAGCTCCGAGATCTTCCGCTTCCATGCTCTTGGAAACGTCTAAAGCAACCATGACATCGACGCCTTCGCTCTTCACTTCTTTTAATCTCGCGCCAACTTTTATGTCCAAGATCCCAATGAGCACGGCAGCAAATGCAAGGCGCCAGACGAAAAACTTCCATCCGTGCAGCTGTGGCCGCCAATGGGGCAGAATTGTTGGCCAAAGTTGCTCATCGGCGAGCATGCGTGCCAGACGCTGCTTGCGGTTCAGGCTCCAAATAAAAATGACAACGACGACGGGCACGAGAAGCAAAATTGGCCACCAATTCGAATGTTCAATTTGTACATTCGGAGCTACTTGCCGCAGGCTGTACCAACCGGACAAAATGGCAATCCAGAAGATGACTTCAGCCAATGCGAGTGAGACCGCTGTGCTGAATACTCGAAACCCTTGCGTGTTCCTCGGATTCTGTGAATCGGATGAAGGAGATTTGATCGTACTCATAGCGGCGTGCGGATGATCAAATGTTTGAGGATGAATTCAAGCAACAAGGAGAAGGCTGCAGCCAGGGCAAAGGGTAAGAATTCTTCCGTCTTTTGATTGTAGCGGAGCACATTGAACCGGGTTTTTTCCAAGGTGTCAATTTCACTATAAATACTGGCGAGTTTGTCTTCACTCGTAGCACGGAAGTACCGTCCTCCAGTCGATTTGGCTACTTTCTTAAGGATGTCTTCATCAATTTTAACTTCAATCCAATCGTACTGGAATCGGTTGCCCACTTTCCGAACGGGACTGCGCGCTTTTCCAATGGTTCCAACGCCAATGGTGTAGACCCGGATTTTATTCAACTTGGCCAATTGAGCCGCGTCAATTGGATTGATTTGACCTGCATTGTTCACACCATCAGTCAATAGGATGATGATTTTACTTTCTGCTTCCGAGTCTTTTAATCGGTTGACCGCGGTGGCTAGTCCCATTCCAATGGCTGTGCCCCCTTCGAGCAGTCCTGTTTCCAGTTCTGAGATGCCGTTCATCACGACGCGTTGATCCGTCGTCAAAGGGATTTGAGTGAATGCCTCTCCTTCATAGGCCACGACCCCGATGCGGTCGTTGGGTCGTTCGTTCACAAATTGAATGGCCACTTCTTTGGAGGCTTCCAATCGGTTGGGAGAAAAATCCTTGCTCAGCATCGAAGCCGAGAGGTCAAGGCTGAGGACAATATCGAGGCCTTCTCGCGTGAAGTCCTCCACGGAGGAGGAAGATTGAGGACGAGCAGCAGCAATGCAGAGCATGCCAATGGCCAGCGTTTTGATCGCGTAAGGAACTTCAGGCAGCAATTGATGCAATCGGTTCTTCCAATTGATCTGGTTGGGATCGCCGCCCCAGCTCCATTTGACTCCGTTAAATCCATTCGGGTGTTGTTTTCGCGCCCGCAAAAATGCATGCACCAACATGGTCAGGGCCAACCACAGCAGTTGGGGCGATTCCCATTCAAAATGCTGATTGCTGTAACGCAAGGCTAGTGCAAATAGTCCGATGCCGATCAGGTGCGGAAAGAGTGGAAGGAACCAGTTTTTCATGGTGCTTCGGTTTCGTTGGCTTCCTTGGAGGGAATCGTATTTTCGACAAATCGAATGGATCGGCTCACGATTCGCTGGTGATCGGCAGTTTCAGGCGTGAGTTTTGCGAATTTCACGAGGTCAGCAAGCGTAAGCACTTCAAGCAACATTTCTATTTCATGGGTGCGCAGGGGCAATTGATTGATGCCACGCTTGATCTCTGCGGTGGATCGTTCAAGGGCAGGAAAGTCAAATCGGTGTTCCAGGTAGAGCCGCAACGCCTCACTCGCTCCTGCATGGTGCGCTTTTACTTGGCCTTTTTGCCAAACCGCATCGCGTTGAATTCCCTCCAACGTTCGAAGTGCAATGACGTGAGCGGGTTCTAAGGGGATGCGCGGAGAAGGCATTTCCTTTGGAGCGAATGGTTCACGTTGCTTCCATTTTCGGTGGACCCACAAGCCGATTCCAAACATGCCGAGAAGGAGTAAGAACCACGGAAGCCACTGCTGCATGCGTTCTTGCCAGCTCCAGGAAGTCAGGCGAAGCGGCGCATGGCCCGCGATCTCACCCGATTTTCCGGGCTGCGGCATCAGCACTTGAATGCTGAGGGGATTGCTTTTCAGCGTTTTCTCGTTCCACGTTACCTCAATCGGTGCAATGGCATGAAACCCGCTATCCCAGTGGGTTACCACGAGTTTTTGAATCACCTGGATGCCGGCCTCTCCGTTGGGCAATTCCATTGCAACCGTATCCAGGTCTTGAGTTTCGATGATTTCGAGCCCACCGCTGAGGGTGTCTTTCCAAGCGGGCCAAATGAAGGTTCCCGCGCCATCCATGGGGTTGCGGGAGGCAGCGATTGTGAGCGTTGTTTGGTCACCCAATGCAATCGTATTCGTGTCCAAGGCCATCGAAATGACTTGGGCATTTGCTCCGTCTACTCCGGACCAAAGCATCCAAAAGAGGATGGGAAGCAAGGCCATTGCTTCGGTTCGGTTGCGAATGAAATCAACCACGGCGGTCAAAAAGTTGCATGAGCGGTTGGACATAAGGTCGGTGGGTGCAAAGGACGGCTTGGTCAACACCTGAACGCGCAAACATTTCCTTCAACTCGGCTTCGCGTTCACGCTCGGCGGCGTCGTGTTTCTTTCGGGATTGCCCGTTGCCACTATTGAACCAGCGGTGCAATCCAGTTTCGGGATCTTGTATCGGTATCCATCCCACAGCAGGGACCGTTCGGTCGAGCGGGTCTGTCACGCGCAACGCAACGAGATCGTGTCTGCGACCGGCTTGCTTCAATGTCTTTTCAAATCCACGGTCCCGGAAGTCCGAAATCAAAAAGGCGATGGTTCTTTTTTTCATTGCGGATAGGAAGTGTTCCAGGGCGAATGAAATGTCAGTTTTGCTGCCGATGGGTTCGATTTCAATGGTTTCTCGGATGATGCGCAGGATATGCGATCGACCTTTTTTGGGCGGAATAAAACGCTCAATGCGATCGCTGAATAGGACGGCACCGACTTTGTCATTATTTCCCATCGCACTGAACGCCAGCACAGCACTTAATTCGGTGATGAGTTCATGTTTGCTGCGTTGCTGTGACCCCGTGGCATTCGATGCGCTGATGTCGATGAGCATAAAGACAGTGAGCTCACGCTCTTCTTCAAAAACCTTCACATACGGATGGCCCATGCGTGCAGTGACATTCCAGTCAATGGTTCGGATCTCGTCGCCATGCTGGTATTCCCGGTTTTCGCTGAAGGCCATGCCACGTCCTTTGAACGCGCTGTGGTATTCGCCCGAAAAAATGCGGTCACTGAGTCCGCGGGTCTTGAGTTCGACCCGGCGTACCCGTTGGATGAGTTCCTTCGTGTCCATGGTCATTGAAATTCCTATCGCCTGATGAAATTAGGGAACTTGGACGTGGTCCATGATCTCAGTGATCAGCTGCTCTGCGCTAATGTTCTCAGCTTCTGCCTCAAAGGTGAGCCCGACACGGTGCCGCAGCACATCCAACGCAATGGTTCTTACATCCTCTGGTGTTACGTAGCCGCGTTGATTCAAAAACGCATGTGCTTTGGAAGCGATGCCGAGTCCGATACTTGCTCGGGGCGAAGCGCCGAAATTGATGAGCTGTGTCAGGTGGCCGAGGCCATAATCACCCGGGTTCCGAGTGGCATGCACCAAATCCACAATGTACCGTTCGATTTTCTCATCGAGGTAAATTTCCCGGATCAGCTTACGCGCCGCAACGATTTGGTCGGTCGACACCACCTTTTGGGGAGACTGCATGCCTTCCGCCGATAGGTTGGCTCGGATGATTTGTTGCTCTTCTTCTTTGGTGGGGTATCCAATGACAACCTTCAATAGAAAGCGGTCCACTTGGGCTTCAGGCAGGGGGTATGTGCCTTCTTGTTCTACTGGGTTTTGGGTGGCCAATACCAAGAAAGGTTCGGGCAATTTGAATGATTCTGGGCCAATGGTTACCTGCCGTTCTTGCATTGCCTCCAGCAATGCGCTCTGCACCTTGGCTGGCGCACGATTAATTTCATCGGCGAGAACGAAGTTGGCGAATATCGGTCCCTTCTTTACGGAAAATTGTTCCTCTTTTTGATTGTAAATCATGGTGCCAATCAGGTCAGCAGGGAGCAAATCCGGTGTGAATTGAATTCGGCTGAATTGGGCATCCACGGATTCAGATAGACTTTTGATCGCGAGTGTTTTGGCTAAGCCGGGAACCCCTTCCAGCAAAACGTGTCCATTGCCCAAGAGTCCAATGAGTAGGCGGTCCACCATCCCGCTTTGCCCGACGATCACCTTGGATAATTCCATCCGGAGTAAGTCCACGAATTGGCTGGATTTTTGAATGCGATCATTCAGGGCTCGGATGTCTGGAGCCCCTGTGCTCGCTGGTTTTAATGCATCGGTCATCCCAGTGTTTTCCGGCGCAGGTACCGGGTGTTCTGCCGCGGCAGTCGGAGGAGTTTGTTCTTCCATATTACAATTGTTCTGTGCTCATTTGGCTTCCAACACTTGCGAATATACCTTTCGACTATCAGTGAGCAATTGCTGAGTTTATGAAATCATGTTAAAGCCCTATGAACACAAATAAACACGAACCGCTCAACGGTGCATCCTTTCAATCAATCATCGATTGTGTCCGTGAATTTCACGATCGCTTCGGAATTCGAAATGCTTCAAAGTTGGAAGCGACACTGCCCAGGGACACTGTGGAGTTGCGGCATCGCCTCATGGCAGAGGAGACCGAAGAATACTTGGAAGCGGCGATCGCAGGAGATGCGGTGGAGATTGCCGATGCTCTGGGCGATCAGCTTTACATCCTCTGCGGAACCATTTTGAGCCATGGAATGGGGCATTTGATTGAAGATGTCTTCATGGAAATTCAGGCGTCCAATATGTCGAAACTGGGTGCGGATGGAAAACCTATTTACCGCGAAGACGGTAAAGTCATGAAAGGAGAGCACTATTTTAAACCACGGATTGCCGAAATTTTAAACCGGGAATCCATTGGCGAGGCTCGAACAGAAGCATGAAGGATTTTTTCTATTGGGCAGTAAGAAAGGCGAAATCTGGAAATTTTACGTGGTTGAATCTCGTGTTCAAGCGGGTATTGCCATTCAATGCACCACACGGGATTAAGATTGTAGGATTGCAAGAAAATCAAGTACGCGTTGTGCTTCCGAGTCGCCGATCCAATCGAAATCACCTCAAAGGGATTCATGCATGCGCTATGGCAACCGCTTGTGAGTTCTGCTCTGGGATGGCGGTGTTAATTCGATTTGATATGGCGGATTACCGGTTGATCATGAACCGTTTGGAAGTTGATTATGTTCGACGTCCCGGAGCGGGAAACTGCATTGCCGTGGCAGATATCCCGCATGATCTGGAATCAAAAGTGAATGCGGAAATCGAAGGGTCGAAAGATGGTGTAAGCCGCTTTGTGCTCCCGTCGAGGCTTCTTGATGCCGACGGCAACGTGGTGGCAGAAGCGCAGGTACATTGGCATGTGAAGCCATGGAGTCGCGTTCGGCACCGAGGATGAATCAATCCGTATTGCTCGGATGTTTTTCATGAATCCCGTGCCGTCAGGCCTTATCTTTGCGGCGATTAGAAAAGAGACGATAGCATGATCAACATCACCCTGCCCGACGGCTCAGAGCGTCAAGTGGATTCCGGAACGACGGCCCTGGATGTGGCCATGAGCATCAGCGAAGGTTTGGCCCGCAATGTGCTTGCGGCAGAAGTGAATGGCGAAGTATGGGATCCCCAGCGCCCCATCAGAACAGATGCCACATTGAAACTGCTCACGTGGAAGGACGAAGCCGGAAAAAGCACGATGTGGCACAGTTCGGCTCATTTGTTGGCAGAGGCACTCGAGGCGCTGTATCCCGGGGTTAAATTCTGGGTGGGGCCACCGATCGAAAATGGCTTTTACTACGATGTAGACTTTGGAGATCAAACCATCACGGACAACGATTTTGGTGCGATCGAATCGAAGATGATGGAGTTAGCAAAGCAGAAGAATCCTTTTGTTCGATCAGAAATGAGCAAAGCCGATGCAATCGCTTACTTCACGGAAAAAGAGGATGCCTATAAGCTTGATTTGCTGGAGGGATTAGAGGATGGTACAATCACCTTTTACAAGCAAGGAAACTTTACGGATTTGTGCAGAGGACCTCACATGCCGCACACGGGCTTTGTGAAGGCAGCGAAGGTTATGAGCATTGCCGGTGCCTACTGGAAAGGCGATGAAAAGAACAAACAATTGACCCGTGTATACGGCATCACGTTTCCGAAGAAGCAAGAGTTGAATGCTTACTTGGAATTGTTAGAGCAAGCCAAAGCACGGGACCACCGGAAGTTGGGCAAGGAGATGGACCTGTTTCATTTCTCTGAAAAAGTGGGTCAAGGCTTGCCGTTGTGGTTGCCCAAAGGAGCTGATTTGCGCATGCGCTTGGAGTCGTTCCTGAAAGAAGCGCAACGCAAGGCGGGGTATGAGCCCGTTATCACGCCACACATCGGAAATAAGGAGCTTTACATCACTTCTGGTCATTACGCGAAATACGGGGAGGATAGTTTTCAGCCTATCAATACACCTGCGGAAGGAGAGGAGTACTTGCTGAAGCCGATGAATTGTCCGCATCACTGCGAAATTTTCAAAGCGCGGCCGCGCAGTTACCGAGATTTGCCGGTGCGATTTGCTGAATTCGGAACGGTCTACCGCTACGAACAGTCAGGCGAATTGCACGGGCTGACCCGTGTGCGAGGATTTACACAAGACGATGCCCATATTTTCTGTACGGTAGATCAAGTCAAAGAAGAGGTAGGAAAGGTCATCGATTTGGTCCTTTACATTTTCCGCACCTTGAAATTTGAAGACTTCATTGCCCAGGTGAGTTTGCGCGATCCTGAAAACCCGGAGAAGTATATTGGAAAGGATGAAAATTGGGACAAAGCGGAGCGGGCCATCCAAGAAATAGCAGATGAAAAAGGATTGAGGACTGTGGTGGAGTTGGGTGAGGCAGCCTTTTATGGCCCCAAGCTGGACTTCATGGTCCGTGATGCGATTGGTAGAAAGTGGCAGCTGGGTACGGTGCAAATCGATTACAATTTGCCCGAGCGATTTGAGTTGGAGTACACCGGTGCGGATAACACAAAGCATCGCCCCGTGATGATTCACCGAGCGCCATTTGGTTCTATGGAGCGATTTGTAGCGATTCTGATCGAACATTGTGCAGGTAAATTCCCGCTCTGGCTCACGCCAGAACAGGTAAAAATTCTGCCCATTTCGGATCGTTTTAACGAATATGCCGAAAGTGTTTCAAAAGTCCTTGAAAATCACGATATTCGCGCCCTCGTTGACGACAGGTCTGAGAAGGTGGGAAAGAAGATTCGCGACGCCGAATTGGAAAAGGTTCCCTACATGCTCATACTGGGAGAAAGCGAGGCCCACGATGGAACGGTCTCCGTGCGCAAGCAGGGAGAAGGGGATGTCGGGGGTATGAGTGTCGAAGCATTCGCTGAACTGATTCAGTCAGAGATTGCGGAGATGTTGAAATAAAGTTTGTGTCATTTTAAAATCCTGAGCTATAGCAATTCGTAGAAAAAGGACCCCTTACAGGGGCCGCGTCCGAAAGGAAGATCTTCACAAGATCAACGACAAGATTACCGTGTCGGAGGTCCGATTGGTGGGAGACAACGTGGATTCGGCAGTAATGTCGACCCCAGCAGCGTTGGCGCTGGCAAAAGAATTGGAACTGGATTTGGTTGAGATTTCACCCAAAGCCGATCCACCCGTTTGCCGAATCATCGAGTACAAGAAATTCCTCTACGACCAGAAGAAGAAGCAAAAGGAGATGAAGGCCAAGCAGCAGAAGGTCGTTGTCAAGGAAATCCGGTTCGGACCGAACACGGATGACCATGATTTCAACTTTAAGGTGAAGCATGCCAAGAAGTTCTTGGAAGAAGGATCAAAGCTCAAAGCTTATGTTTTCTTTCGAGGCCGAACCATCGTCTTCAAGGAGCGTGGAGAAATCCTCCTTCTGAAGTTTGCGCAAGAGCTCGAAGAATATGGAACAGTGGAACAACTGCCCAAACTCGAAGGAAAGCGAATGACCGTTCTGTTCAATCCGAAGAAAAAATAACCAATCATAAAATCCGAGGCCATGCCGAAGATGAAAACCAAAGGAAGCGCCAAGAAGCGTTTCAAATTCACGGGAAGTGGAAAGATCAAGCGAAAGCACGCTTTCAAAAGTCACATTTTGACCAAGAAAGGGACGAAGCAGAAGCGAAACTTGACGCACACGACAACAGTCGCTAAGGCTGATGTTAAGAGCATCAAGGCACAGCTTTGCGCTTAATCGCACGATCAATCTCAACCAACCGGTACGTTTAACCCGGTAATTGGCTTGTCAAGTTTGGATATGTCCAGCGCCACTTACCAAAAAGAACTTTTAAAATGCCAAGAGCAACCAACTCAGTCGCGTCGAGGGCGCGCAGAAAAAAAATCCTCAAGATGGCCAAAGGGTACTACGGTGCCCGCAAGAATGTTTGGACCGTCGCTAAAAATGCGGTAGAGAAAGGACTTCTCTATGCATACTCAGGAAGAAAGCAGCGAAAGCGTCAATTCCGATCCCTTTGGATTCAACGAATCAATGCAGGTGCACGCCAGCACGGCATGTCGTACAGCGAATTCATGGGGAAGTGCTCCAAAAAGGGCATTGAACTGAACCGTAAAGTTTTGGCAGACCTGGCCATGAACCATCCAGAAGCTTTCAAAGCTGTGGTGGACCAGGTGAAGTAAACGGTCTCCATTAAAATGAATGAAGCCGGCGCAAGCCGGCTTTTTTCGTTTGCAGAATTGGGGATAGGATTCTTTCGAACATGTACTCACCAATTTTTGCTTTTGCTTGAAGAAATGTTCTTTTTTACCAGAAATATCCTTCTTATGAGAAAACATCTTTACATCTTTCCAATTGTCTTTTTGGCAATCGGTTGCGGCCCTCAGGAAACCACCCTGTCCAATGCCGAAGTTGAAGCCTTTGTGATCGAGCACATTACGGCCCAGGTCGGTTTTGAGGCTGCAGTGGAACCGTACAAGTCCGGACTGTCCGAAGCATCGAAGTATTATCATCCCAATATGGATGCACCGTCCACTGTTAATCTTGACAATGTAACCGCTGAATGGTTTTACGAAGATTCGGTGACCGTTGATGTATTGGAATTGCACGTGAATGGATCAGTAGCGAGCGCTATGGGCGTCATTCACTTTCACAACTTTAGTTTTTCAGGTGATCGGTACTTCCACGGAACAGTTGTCAAGGAAGGGAAGGGCTACCGCTGGGATCGCTGGTTCCATGTGGATGGTGGATTGCTCGCAAAGAATGGAATGGAGATTACATCGGAAGTGGAAGGTGCTGAGGACCTCTGCAATGCGATGCTTTACCAATCACTGCAAGGCAATGTTGACCTGGCAAGTTCCCTATCCGATTCCTTGCTGGTATTGGATCCAGAAATGGCGCTTGCGGGTTACGGAAATATGTGGAAAGCTTGGTTCAATGACGATGGAGCAGAATGGGATCGTTTGGCGGAAGAAGGATTAGCGAAAGCCGAGGATGAATCACCCGTCATTGCTTATTTTCTCCAGTCGTTGATTGGTGAGCCCGCCGATCGCCTTAAAAATGCTCAAATGGCGCATGGCTTGGCACCTGATTCACCGATTACGCAAGTGAACTTGGCGTGGATCATGATGGCTTTTGATTTGAATGCTGAGGCTAAAATTATTCTAGACCAATCGATCAATCGCTGGGGCAACATCGGAAGTGGCTTCAACTTATTGGGATATTGGCACATGGGAGAGGGCAACATGGAGAAAGCGTTGGATTGCTTCAATATGTATGTTCGCCTGGCACCTGAGGTGCCCAATGCCTATGATAGCCGAGGGGATTATTATGTCAAAGTGGGTGATGTGGAATCGGCGAAGGAAAACTTTGAAAAAGCCATTTCATTGAGTCCTACATGGAATTCTTCTAAACCGAAATTGGCCGCGTTGGAAGAAGGAGCTTAACCTCCTCGTGGGATGAGAAATCCAAAAGGCCCAGCATCTTCGCTGGGCCTTTTTTGCTTTTCCGTTGCAAGGGTGCCATTGCACGCCTGTCACCTTCCGGTGATCGCACGCTCTTTAGCGCGAGCTGCAACGGTATAATCGGGTTTGATACGAAGGGCTTGGCTGTAATCCTCAATTGCTGATGAATTCATGCCCAAGCTTTCGTAGGCCAATCCACGGTTGAAAAACGCTTGATGGTAATAAGGCAGCCGAACAATCGCCTCAGAGAACCAATGCACAGCACTATCGTAGTTCGTGAGGTATTCGAGATGGATGTAGCCCTGGTTGAATGAAGCCGTAGCATTTTCCGGATCGAGGACTAGGATTTCACGGTACAAGGCGAGTGCCTCCTCCAATCGGTTTTCGTTTTGATAATGCACCGCTAAATTGTAAACCGGCTCCACTGCAGCAGGCTTGAGCTCCATCGCTGACCGGTAGTATTCTTCGGCCATCGCATCCGAACGCTCAGCCAAGAAGATGCCCAAGGTGATGAATCCCTCATAAAAGTCGGGATTGACCTCGATCGCAGTTTGGTAAGAACTCAAAGCTTTTTCCTCAGCACCAGTCGTAGCGTAAATCCTCCCTTTCATCCAATAAGCCTCGTGAAGCTGATCATTGAGGCGCAAGGCATCATTGAGGTATTGAAAGGCTTGTTCAAATTGTTGCAAGTGAATAGCAAATTCAGCTCGTTTGAGTAGACAGGTAGTGCTTTCTGGGGAATGCTTGAGACACCCCTCGAGCTTGGTGAGGCAATCTTCAAAATTTTGCATCTGAAACAGCATGTCGGCCTGATTTTCCCAAGCAAGGGCAAATGAGGAGTCTGCCCGCAATGCCAATTCCCAGTCGTCGAAGGCGCCTTGTGGATCCAATTCAGCCAATTTCCAAGTGGCACGCTCGTGGTAAACCTGTGGGTCATTGGGCCGCTCTAAAATGGCCTCATCCAGCGGTTGCATTGGGTTTTTCTCGTCATGTGACGCGCTGTTGCTTGCAGTATCCTGAGTGCCACAGCTGAAAGACAACAGGACAAAGGCACCGATCAACGGTGCCTTTGATGCGTTCCAACGGTTCGCGGTTGCAATAGGAAATATGCGCATGGATTCAGGCCAATTCCACTTCTTCAACGATCTCAGGATTGTTTTCTTTGTGGATAGCAGCCTTGATTTTGGCTTCCAGCTCGTCTTGCAATTCAGGGTTGTCGAGCAATAAGTTTCTGACGGCATCCCGTCCTTGCCCCAATTTGGTATCACCATAGCTGAACCAAGAACCTGATTTCTTGATGATGTTCATGTCCACACCCAAATCAATGATCTCACCTGACTTTGATATTCCCTGGCCATACAAGATGTCAAATTCTGCCCGTCGGAAAGGGGGCGCAACTTTGTTTTTCACCACTTTCACTTTGGTTCGGTTGCCCAAGACGCGGTCGCCGTCTTTCAATTGCGTTGAGCGACGAATATCGAGTCGCACCGATGAGTAAAATTTCAAAGCGTTACCACCTGTGGTTGTCTCCGGATTGCCGAACATCACACCGATTTTTTCGCGCAATTGATTGATGAAGATGCAGCAGCATCCAGTCTTGCTGATGGAGCCGGTTAATTTTCGCAAGGCCTTGGACATCAAACGCGCTTGCAATCCGACGGATGAGTCCGCCATTTCCCCTTCAATCTCTGCGCGAGGGGTTAGAGCAGCAACGGAGTCAATAACGATCAAATCAATTGCGCCTGAGCGAATCAAGTTATCGGCAATTTCCAATCCTTGTTCGCCATTGTCTGGTTGCGAGATCAGAAGGTTTTCCGTGTCTACACCAAGATTTTCGGCGTAAAACTTATCGAATGCATGCTCTGCATCAATGATCGCGCAAATGCCTCCTTGCTTTTGTGCTTGGGCAATGGCGTGAATGGCTAGGGTTGTTTTTCCCGAACTTTCCGGGCCATAGATTTCGACCACGCGACCTCTGGGGTATCCCTGAATGCCAAGGGCCAAATCGAGCGTCAATGATCCTGAGGGAATGGATTCGATGGCTTCCACCGCCTCATCGCCCAACTTCATCACGGCGCCTTTGCCGAAAGTCTTGTCCATGCGGTCCAGGGTCATCTGGAGCGCTTTGAGTTTTTGTGTATCCGCAGACATGTTTTCTTGTTTTGGACGAAGGTATCTTACTCGCATCGTAATGAACTTACGTAGTGGGGTGTTTTTTGTCAACGAAGTACCCACTTTTGCGAATGTAGTCTTCTTAAAGGCCGAATCCAGCGAGGATTTCAGCGGTGTGGTCTTTTGTTTTTGGTTTTAGAATGACCCCGTGAATCTCACCGTTTTCATTGATGAGAAACGTGGTGCGGTGAGTTCCTTCGTATTCCTTGCCCATGAATTGTTTCAAACCCCAAACCCCAAATGCGTTGTGCATTGTCTTGTCTTCATCACATGCCAAGTCGAACCGGATGCCATATTTATCAATGAACTTCATGTGTTTGGCTGCGGGGTCCGGACTCACACCCAGAATTTCAATGCCAGCCTCCTGCAATGCATCAAAATTTTCGGTCAAGTTGCATGCCTGAGCGGTGCAGCCAGGCGTCATGTCACGCGGATAAAAATATACGGCGTACTTCTTTCCTGTATAATCCGCTGAACTTCGATTCGATCCGTCTTGAATGGTGGTCTGAAAATCCGGTGCTTTGGCTCCGGGCTTGAGGGGTGTAGCAATTTGTGTCATGGAGGTTTAACAAATCTAATTCCTACAAGTTCGTGCAAGAGTTGTGCAGTTTTCTTCTCAATTTGCCGCTTCAATGAAAACCCTCGGGAAATATGCAGATGTGGTGGTGCCTTTGCCGCTTCCAAAGTTGCTGACATACGGGTTAATGGATCAGGAGGAAGTTGTCTCTCCCGGCATGCGCGTGGTGGTGCAAGTGGGCACTCGCAAACGTTACATAGCGATTGTCTGGCGAGTGCATGATGATGTTCCAAGCGAATACGTTCCTCGTCCTTTGGAGGCCTTAGTGGATGCTTATCCGATTGTTCCATTGCAACAGCGCAACCTTTGGGATTGGCTCGCTTCGCACTACATGTGTACCCGAGGTGAGGTCATGGCCGCCGCGCTTCCTGCAGGATTGAAATTGAACAGTCAAACACGGTTTTTGCCCCATCCCGATCCGCCAAGCAGGCAGAATGCGGTCTGGAAAGCATTGGATGAACGCTCCATCTTTCTGTACGAGGCCGTTTTGGCGCAAGGCGGTATTCAATTATCAGAGGCGGCTTCTATTCTGGAATTAAAAAATCCGCAGCGATTGCTGAACGGACTTGTTGAAAAGGGATTCATCGTCTCAGAGGAAGAGTGGAAGGAGCGATACAAGCCAAAAATGGCTCGTTACGTGATGCTTTGTCCTGATTTCCGCGAGGAAACGGCATTGTCCGGATTGTTGGATGAACTCGATCGAAGAGCCCCCAAACAAGCCCGGGTGTTGACCGCTTTCTTAGCATTGGCCGCAGGGGAGTGGGGAGCTGAACTCTTGGAAAAGGACGTGATTCAAGAGTCAGATGCAGATTCTGGGGCATTGCGGCGCATGGCTGATAAAGGCATCTTGACGCGCAAGAAGAAGGCAGAATTGAGCGCCATGAGCCGACCGCATGAAGCGCAGCCGCTGCCAAAGTTGAGCGATGAACAGTCGCGCGCATACCGCGAACTCGTGGCGAGCAATGAAGGTTTGCACCGTGCGGCATTGCTCCACGGTGTCACGGGCTCAGGAAAAACCGAGGTCTACATCCACCTGATTGCTGATGCATTGGAAAAAGGGAAAACCGTTCTTTTTTTGGTGCCTGAAATAGCCCTCACCACCCAATTGATTCAGCGGTTAGAACTGCATTTCAAGCGCTTTCTTCAAGTGTATCACAGCCGATTTACAACCCGAGAGCGCACCGAGACTTGGTTGGAAGTCCTTGGAAAAAGAGGCAATGGTTCTCCAGCTCAATTGATTGTGGGTCCCAGATCCGCCATGTTTTTGCCTTTCCAAGACCTGGGTTTGATCATAGTGGATGAAGAGCATGAAGCGAGTTTCAAGCAACATGATCCGGCCCCGCGTTACCAGGCGAGGGATGCGGCAATGTGGCTTGCAAAAGAAGCCGATGCATTTTTGGTGCTTGGTTCCGCGACTCCATCGGTTGAGACTCATTGGCTGTCTGCAGAGGGTCGAATGGATCGCGTGGAAATGACCGAACGGTACGGGGGGATTTTATTGCCTGAAATTTGGTGCGCAGATTTGAAGAAAGCCCATCGACAGCGGGCAATGACCGGTCACTTTTCGCGCTTGCTCAAGTTGGAAATAGAGAAAGTGCTGGAGGAAGATCGGCAAGTGATTTTGTTTCAGAACCGCCGTGGCTTTGCGCCGGTTTGGCAATGCGGCACGTGTGCTTGGGTCCCACAATGCGAGCGTTGCGATGTGCCCATGACCGTCCACAAATGGAGGAATGAGTTGAATTGCCATCACTGTGGCTATAACATTGCTCCACCTCCGCAATTGTGTGGGTCCTGTGGCAAGAAAACCATGGAGCCCAAGGGGTTGGGCACGGAACGTGTGGAAGAGGAATTGCAGGAGTTGTTTCCCAAAGCACGCGTGGCCCGGATGGACCGGGATACCACGCGAAGCCGTCACGGGCATGAACGATTGGTCCGTGCGTTTGCCAATCGGGAATTTGATGTTTTGGTGGGGACGCAGATGGTGAGCAAAGGATTGGATTTTGCCCATGTGGGATTGGTCGGAGTCCTAAATGCCGATCGCATGCTGAACTTCCCTGATTTTCGCAGCTTTGAGCGGGCCTTTCAAATGTTGACCCAAGTTGCCGGGCGTGCCGGGCGTTCCGGTCAACGAGGCAAGGTGATTTTGCAGACGTATAATCCAGACCATTGGGTGATGACCAAGGTCATGGCCAATGACTACCAAGGGTTGGTCAGTCAAGAATTGATGGAGCGTAAGAATTATCGGTATCCGCCCTTTGATCGACTGATTCGTCTCACTTTGCGGCATTCCGATGAGGGAAGATTGGATGCCGCTGCAGAAGTGCTCGCTGGCCGATTGCGCCAACGATTCGCTGCTCGGGCCATTGGTCCTGAAACGCCGCAAATCAGCAAAATCAATGATTTATACTACCGGGTGATTTTGCTCAAGTTTGAGCGTGCGTTGTCTCCGAAAAATTACAAGGTGCTCCTGGCGCAGGATTTAGACGCTTTTCAGTCTGATGATCGGTTCAAACGAATTCGCCTTACCATTGACGTGGACCCGGCCTGACCGCATACGCTCTGCCCGTCGGAGAAACAATGCGCCAAATGTCAGCGGTTCGCTGCTGCCACCCAAGTCGCTCAGGAGAGATTTGGACACGGGCGCTGGGCAATTCCAACATCTTGAAGGCCAGCAATTGACCGGACGCGGAGAACGAAGAAAGGCTCCACTGGCCGGCGAGATGCGATTCAAGGCTCAACTGTTGGCCGTTCCATTGGACGGATTCTTTTGCTTCTGTCTGTGGGATGCTGCTCGTGGCTCCGAAGGAGTGAAAGGAGGGGGTCCCGTTTCCGCTATTGGCCACGCCCAAGGTGTCTGTTTCAATGCTGTAGCTGATGTCTGCTGGATTTGCAAGCCCAGATCCAGCTCCTTGCACGACGGATTCAGAAACGCCGAAATCATTTGAATACCGCGTGATGCGCGCTGGCGACCAAGAACTGACATAAAAGCGCCCCTGGCCGTCCATATCGACACCGTCTAAATTCCCCAACCCGGTATTGGCAACGACGGTTGATTGGACTTCAGTGGTCAAGTCGACCGCGATGATCGATGCACTGCCGCCCCAATTGACAACAATGGCTCGGTCATTGGCTTCGTCGATTACGACACCATTGGGAGTGGTGCCGGTGTTGGCAATAAGCACACTGCTGGTCATATTGGCGGGATCAGAAATATCCACGCGGTGCAATCTTCCATTGGAAAAATCACTGACCACCAATTCTTGGGTTCGACTGCCCATTCCGTTTAAGAAACCAGCACCGGGAATGGAATGACTCCCGATTAACTCGGCACTTTCGAGGTCGTAGGCACGAATAACATTATTGCCCAAGGCAAATAAGTGCCCATCGATGACCTCCATGCCATGCGAAGCGGTGGCGTCGCCGAAATAAGAATAGCTTGTGCCGCCATCTGAAGTCTCTAAAAGACTTGTATTGTTCGAGATGAACCATCGATTTTCACTGGCATCGTATTCAGCAGCCTCAATGTTGCTTGGAGTTTGAGCCACGCCCAAGGTGCTTGTCACGCAAAGGATGATACCGAGTGCAGAAGATGATATAAGGTGAATGATTCTATTCATGAGGTGGTTTTGATCGTTGAGAGGCTTGAGCAGCGACATAGAGCCGTGCAATGATGATCCAAAAAAAGGAAAAGATAAGGGCTGCAGTGATTCCATAAAAAATGAATGAAGTTGGCTCGGTGGCCTCGGGTATAGGCGGAGCATCCCACACACTCCCTGCTTCCCCCTGCAAGATTGCCTGGATCCTTCGCCAAGCGTTCCGCGTCAGATAATAACTCCCGAGCCCAACAGTGGGCATGAGGATGAGCCAAGCTTTGAACCAAGGTTCGTAAAAGGCTCGTTTGCTTCCGAGCGAGTTCGAAGTTTCGGATGGTTCGCTCATCGTTTGCCAAAAATTGAACTGCCAATGCGGACCATGGTGGACCCTTCGTCCACGGCTATTTTCCAGTCGCCACTCATTCCCATGGATAAGGTGTCCCAGTCTTTGTTGAGTGCAGTGGCAGAATCGAAGGCCGTTTTCAGGGATTGAAATTCCCTCCGAACCTGCTGGTGGTTGTCTGTAAATGTCGCCATACCCATCAATCCTCTGATTCGGACATGGGAAAGATCCGTCCAAGATTGGGATTGCAAAAACGATTCAAATTCTGAAAAGCTCCAGCCGAATTTAGTAGCTTCCGTTGCGATGTGAATTTGAAGCAACACATCTGAGACTTTGTCGATGCTGGCGCTGCGCTTATTGATTTCCGCTAGCAAGCGCTCGCTATCCACCGCATGGATGAGGTGGGCATGGGGAACCACTTGCTTGACTTTATTGGTTTGGAGGTGGCCAATGTGATGCCATTCAAGATTGAGTCCTTTGAGTGCGGTGGCTTTCTCGGCCATCTCTTGAACACGGTTTTCACCAAATTCAATTTGACCAATCGAGGCAGCGGCTTCAATGGCCCCTTGAGGTTTGGTCTTGCTGACTGCTACCAGTGTTACGTGGGCAGGAACCTCATCACGCACAGCAGCCAGCCTTTCTTGAATGGAGGTTTGTTCAGATTTCATGAATGAAAAGTCCACTGCGCAATTTGGGCTCTACCCAGGAGCTTTTGGGCGGTAAGAAACCTCCGCGATCGGCGGTTGCCTTAATCTGATCGGTGCCTACGGGGTGCATCTCAAAAATGGCAGATTCCGTTCGAGAATCGCTGTGTTCGATGAGTTGGTGACTATCCATGGTTCCAGGGATGTAGCGCAATTTGGGGTCGTTTCGCACATCTTCAATACCGAATAAACCTTCGAATATTCGGTTTTGAATGATTTCTGCATCCACACGATCCACGCTGCATTCTCGGAGGCTTAAAACCCAGCTTTGGCCGCTAGTATGTAGATGTGCGATTCCAACTGCTTTGGGCTTGGACAATTCAGTGCGGGATATTCGCTCGGCCGTGATGTACGGTTGGAGGCGCTGAAGGGCTGCGTCCCAGTGCTCGGCGCTCCACGCTACGTCTATTAATTCACGGTGGTACCCGCGGATGAGAAGCTGTGATTCCGGAATGATGTAGGCCATTAGTGAGGAACTATGCTGTGTCGCGCCATCCAGCGAGTCAAGGGCCAAGCTTGAAGCCACTCTGTGATGGCCGTCCGCCAGGTACAGGGGGGAAAGCTCCTGCACAGCAGCCGCCAAATCGGTGGATTCTTCTTCCGACAAAATCCATACGCTATGCCGAATTTGATCGGTGGTAGTGAAATCGAGATCTGCCCGCTTGTCGGTGTGCTGGGTTAAACGATTCTGAATGGCATCGGCCTCAGGAATACTCCCGTCATCGAACGCGCACAAAACGGGTTCAGCGTTGCATTGAACGGTATGGAGGTATTTGGCGAAAAGTTGTTCGCGGCGCTTCAGTGTTTGCTCGTGGAGCTTCAAGTGCCCGGATCGAATCCCTTCGAGTGAAAGGCTTCCGATGATTCCCGTGCATGCGTGTTCTTCCGAGGATTGGCGGTAGATGGCAATGCAGTTTTTGCCTTTCAATTGCAGCCAACCCATTGACTTAAAGTCCAGGTATCGTTTCCGAACATGTTCGAAAAAGGGAACCGTGCCGCGTTTGACTTTGGAAGAGCCAATTCCCGTTGGATTGATGACGTGCAGATAAGAGTATGGATTGCGTTCCAATTTGTCACGCAGCTCGGCTTTGCTATAAGTCAAATACGACCGCGAGGCGACCAAATGCGATTTGTCAGCCGGTGGCGCAATCAAAGTGAAAGGTCGGATCCAGTTCAACGTTCTTATTTCGAACCAATTTCGGCCACAATAGAGGCAATTTCCAAACCAATTCGTTCTTGTGCTTCTCCGGTGGCGGCACCAATGTGAGGTGAGAGTGAAATGCCGGCGTGGCGCATCAGATCAATGCGAGGTTTGGGTTCTCCCACGAACACATCGACTCCGGCACCCGAAACTTGACCCGAGTCGAGTGCTTCAAGCAACGCATCTTCGTCCACGACGCCGCCTCGAGCTGCATTTAAGAGGATGACTCCTTTTTTCATTTTTCCCATTTCGATGGGGCCGATCACCGCTTTCCCATCGGCTTGCGCCGGAATGTGAAGGCTAATGGCATCCGCCAAAGGCAAGGCTTCGTTCAATGTCATTACGGGCACTTCCACGGAAACAGATTGGTTGCCGATGGCTACATCGATGCGCTTCACTCCGCTTTGTTGGTCGACGCCGATGACGTGCATTCCGCATCCTAAGGCATATTGCGCTAGGGATTGGCCAATGCGCCCAAATCCAACGATCGCAAGTGTCATTCCACGCAATTCGCGGCCTTTGCCGTATGATTTCTTGAGGGTTTTGAATTGCTCCACCCCTTCGACGGGCATGCGCCGGTTGCTATCATGCAAGGAGCGACTCAGTGCGAAGAGGTGCCCCATGACCAATTCCGCTACGCTTTGAGAGCTAGCAGCAGGGGTATTGCGGACTTCTTTGCCGTTATCCCTTGCGTAAGCGACGTCGATGTTGTCCATTCCAACCCCTCCCCGGATGATGAATCCGAGATTGGGACAAGCGTCAATCAGTGGCTCGCGGACTTTGGTTGCACTGCGCACCAACAAACCATCGATGGCATTGTCGTTTATGAATGCTACGAGATTTTGCGGTTCAATAAATTCAGTCCACAAGCTATGTCCTGCTGCTTCTAACGCTTTTTGTCCTGCGGGGTGAATGCCGTCGTTTGCGAGTATGTTCATGTCAAATATTAAGCCCAGTGATGGTTGGTTGAAAAGAGATAATTAGGCGGTGCGTTCGAGTTCTTGCATCGCGTCAACGAGGACTTGAACCGATTCTTCTGGCAAGGCATTATACATGGATGCGCGGTAGCCCCCGACACTTCTGTGTCCCTTGATTCCGCTGATGCCCGCTTCTTTCCATAGGGTATCGAAAGCAGCAGCCTTGGTGTCTTCCTTGAGGCGGAAAGTTGCGTTCATCGTTGACCGACTGTTGCCTGCTGCGTGCCCTTCAAAAAGATCATTGCGATCAATTTCCCCATAAATCAGTGCCGCCTTTCGTGCATTTCGCTCCTCCATGGCTTTCACACCCCCCATGGATTTGATCCAGCGCAGGGTCAGCATCGTGACATAAACGGGAAAGACCGAAGGGGTGTTGAACATGCTGTCTTTGCTTGCATGCACCTGGAGGTCGAGGTAGGACGGAATGCTACGCCCGGTCTTTCCAACGGCTTCGGTGTCGAAAGCGTACATAACAGTTCCCGCAGGCCCCATGTTTTTTTGCGCTCCCGCATAAATGAGGTGGTACGGATTCGCATCGAATTCACGCGAAAATATATCGGAACTCATGTCAGCGATCAATGGGGCTTCTGCCTGTGGTGTGCCGCTGAATTGGGTCCCGAATATGGTGTTATTCGAGGTGTAGTGCAGGTATGCTGATCCGTTAGGAACCGCCCCTAAGTCGGGGATTTCATTGTAGTTGGAAGCTTTTGATGAACCGATAACATCGATGCCTCCAAGGTGCTTGGCTTCCTTCACAGCTTTGTTGGCCCATGTGCCTGAATCGATGTAAGCGGCTCGGCCACCTTCCGGCAAGAAGTTGTATGCAGCAGTTAAAAACCCAAGACTGGCTCCGCCTTGTAAGAAAAGCACATCAAATCGGTCGGGCAGATGCAAGAGTTCTTTCACCAAAGACCTCGCTTCTTCCATGACCGCTACAAAATCGGGACTGCGGTGCGAGATTTCAACCAGCGAGAGTCCAAGGTTGTTGAAGTTTGAAACGGCTTGCGCTGCCTCATTCAAAACGGTTTCGGGCAAGATGCAAGGACCGGCTGAGAAATTGTGGATTTTCATGGTGTAAAGTTGCAATGAACAACCCTGAAGTCCGAACAATTGTTTTGAAATTTTCGAAGAATTATCCCGGCAGAATCAGAGGTTATTCAGGATGGCGATCGCCTTTCGCTCAATGAACTGCAATTGAAAGATTTCTTCCACTTCACCAACCGTCCATTGGTGCCTTGGATGGATGATCTTTTCGAACAGTGCGAGCCTGCGATCTTCGCTGGGAACCCAAAGCAGAAGTTGGCTTATTTGGGACTTGTTCAAGCATTCTTGAGCACTGATTTGTATGGCCAATTGTACCTTTTCAGATTCGAATATCGACTCCGCAATTGCCTCTTCAATTTGGGCCATTCGAATAGGCGAGGTGGGCGGAAAGCACTGAGGGGGATTCGAAGAGCTTTGCGCTTCGGCGTAAAGCGATTCCGCTGTTGCTGTGAGTTCACCCGTGTATGGATTGCCGGTTGATTCGGCATTTGCAACCATCAGCATGCATGGCACTTCCTTGACGAGCGTGGTTTTTGTTGCCGAGTCGCTCGGAGCCATCCACTCAAATTGGATCAGTGCCGTCGGAGCGGAGCAAGGCCCTCGCCAAGACCAAGTAGAATCTTGCCACAAACTGTCGATTGCGGGCAACGTTCGAACAGAACGGACATGGGCGAGAGGAATGCGAATGGCATTGGAGTCGCCTGCGAGGGAAACGTTGCCGAGGACCACAGATGGAGACTGAGCATTCACGGCTTGGAAGAAGCCGACCGAAAGAAGCAAGAAGCCAATGCGCTTGACAGCGCGTGAGAGAATGCGCAATAAATTCAAAGGATGCGGTTTTGCAATCGGGGTGGCAGATACGCCGTCCAACGCTTTCGCAGTTCAATGTCACCACCATCCACGACTTCTGGGTGGAGAACAGCTGCTGCGAAAAGTGCGATGATTGTGCCGATGATAGCGACCATGGCGTGCGCAAGATGGATGGCTAAGGGCGATGCGGAAGGCGCATAGACGGCCATTGTCGAATGGAGCACTTGTGACAACATCCATATTAAGGCAGTTGCAATGAGCAATGACTTAATGCCGGGCACGATGGATCGGATGGCATCCAAGAGGTTCCATTCTGCAGAATGGAGCGCCCAGGCGCTTAGGAAAAGAAATTGAACGATAGTCCAAATTGTTACGGACCAGGCGACCCCTTCAATGCCCCAACCAATGGAAAGAACAAACCACGAAGAAAGCCCCAGACCTGCGAGGTAAATCGATTTGATTAGAATCGCCACATTGAGCGCATCTACCGCCCGAATGAGCGCGTCCGCCAGTTTAATCATTGACCGAAATGCAACGCCAATGAACAACACCCGAACAATGGGTTCAGCTTCTGCATAGGGCTCACCAAGCAGTAAGGCAGCTACATCTCCCGCAAACCAAGCCATAGCCAGGCTGCCAGGGAAGGTCAGCCAGGCGATCAGACCAAGCGCTCGTCGAAGCACGCTTTGTAACGCATCTTTTTCATTTTGAATGGCAGACATGCCGCTGAATAGGACACTGTCGCCAAGTTTCCCTAAGATGCTCACAGGCAATGACATGAGGTAAGCAGATCGGTCATAAAGCCCCGTGGTCGTCCAACCGTTTGCAGCAAAGGTTGGATTGTCCAGGGCGTTCGTGGATCCTGCTTGTGCATGATGCCCAACCAAAACGGTATCTACTTTGCTCGAAGCGTAGTTTAATAGGTTGTACAAAGTGGCTCGTCCCCCATAGGAAAGCATTGGAGCCAATGGTCGCCAGCTTTGTGGTTTCCAGGCTCCGTGGGCTTCTGAGGGCTTGAGCAGCCAATACATTATTCCGAGTGCAGCATTTTGACTGAGCAGAGCGCCCACATAGGACCAGACGCCATAGCCCGCATAGGCCATGCCAAGTCCAATCACCAAATTGCCAAGCACCATACTGACCAAAGAGGCGATGAATAGATTCTTGAAAGCCATGTTTCGGATGAGAAGGCTCCTCGGAATCAAGGCCAAACTCGAAAGGATAAAGCTCAACGCAATCCATCGCAATACGCTCGCCAATTCGGCACTCTCAAACCATTGCCCCACCGTTGGAGCCATGGCGTATGTCAGGGCGAAAAAGACACAGCCCAATACTACGGAGAATGAGAACGCCGCTTGAATCTGTTCGGGTTTTAGATCGCCACGCTGGATCAGCGAGGGACCAATTCCGATTTGCGCGAAAATTTCAACAAAACCGACCACCACGAGCGCGATGCTCATCAAGCCAAAGTCAGCTTTTGAAATGAGCCGAGCCAGCAGCACGATGAAAATCAACTGCAAAACCACCTGCGTCACTACATTGACGGATTGCCAACGGATGGAAGCCGCGAATGCCGGTTTTGCTGATTGCGTCATCAGCGGGCGATGCTCACCGATCGTTTCTCACGAATGACGGTCACTTTCACTTGACCGGGATAGGTCATCTCATTCATGATGCGTTGGGAGAGATCAACGGACAGCTGGTCCGCCTGATCATCTGAAACTTGATCACTTTCCACCATCACACGCAATTCACGCCCGGCTTGGATGGCAAAAGATTTCGTTACTCCAGGAAATTCCAGGGCGAGGTTTTCCAGGTCACGCAAGCGTTGCACATAGGCCTCGACCATTTCACGGCGCGCGCCCGGACGAGCTCCTGATATGGCATCGCACACTTGAATAATAGGGGAGAGCAATGTGGTCATCTCAATTTCATCGTGGTGTGCACCGATCGCATTGCAAATGTCTGGTTTTTCGCCGTGACGCTCTGCTAATTTCATGCCCAACAGTGCGTGTGGCAATTCGCTTTCTTCGTCGCTCACTTTTCCAATGTCGTGCAGCAATCCTGCTCGCTTGGCGGCTTTGGTATCAAGCCCCAGTTCAGCGGCCATGGTCGAACACAAATTGGCGACTTCGCGGCTGTGTTGCAGCAGGTTCTGTCCGTAGGATGAACGGTACTTCATGCGTCCCACCATGCGGGTCAGGTCTCCCTTCATGTTGTGGATTCCCAAATCAATGCAGGTGCGCTTTCCGATTTCGAGGATTTCTTCTTCGATTTTCTTTTTCACCTTCGCTACGACTTCTTCAATGCGGGCAGGGTGAATCCGACCGTCCGTCACCAATTGGTGAAGGGACAGCCGTGCGATTTCCCGGCGAACCGGATCAAAACAGCTCAAGATGATGGCTTCCGGTGTGTCGTCGACAATGAACTCAACTCCGGTTGCAGCCTCCAGCGCTCGGATGTTTCGCCCCTCTCTTCCGATGACTCGACCTTTTACGTCGTCATTTGTGATGTTGAAGACTGAAACGCTGTTCTCTACGCTGTGCTCAGTAGCCACGCGTTGAATCGTTTGAATGACAATCTTCTTGGCATCGTGATTGGCTTTCTGTTTTGCTTCGTCCAAGATGTCCTGCACTTGAGCAGAAGCCATGGCTTTTGCTTCCTGGAGAATCTGTTCTTGCAACGCGGACTTGGCATCATCGGCAGACATGTTGGCGATTTGCTCCAAAAGCTCAACTGATTTTTGCCGATTTTTTTCGAGTTCTTTGCCTTTGTTGTCGAGTGCACCCAAGCGCTGCTCAACCTTTTCTTTTTCCTTCTGAATGTAAGTTTCAGAAGATTTGAGGCGGTCTTGTTCCTTCTTCAATTGGTTGGATTCATTGCGGATTTTGTCCTCCCGCGATTGAACCTTCGCACTGCGCTCCTTGAGTTCAGCGTTGTGCTTTTCTTTGAGTTGAATGAATTTCTCTTTGGCCTGAAGGATTTTCTTCTCCTTGAGGTTTTCGCCTTGGGCCTCAGCTTTGCTGAGGATTTGGCTCGCCTGCTTGTTGAGCATGCGATTGAAGATAAAATAACCTAATCCTGCGCCCAGCGCAAGGCCGGCGAAGGATCCGATAATCAATGAAGTGGTTTCCATGGGTGCTGATTAAAATCAGACCTCGAGAAGTGTTTGAATTCGTTTGGACAATTGGTCCAAATGTTGAACGGTTCCCGTCGAGGGCTCTTGTGGCTTCTCAACGCTGTGTTCGTATTTGTGCACCGCATCTTCTGATGCAAAATGGAGGGCCGTCATGGCGAGTAGATCGATGATGTCGTTCACTTTGAACTGTCCTTTGAAAGTTGCGAACTGCTCGTTCACTTCTTCCGCTGCTTTTTTCAAGCGTTCAACTTGTTCAGCGGGGGCTTGCAAAGGGTAATCTCGTCCTGCGATATGTACGTTGACCGTTTCCATTTATTCTTCAAGAAGGGCAATGCATGAATTTATTTCTTCCAATAGCTTTTGAATCGTAATCGAATCGAAAGCTCGAAGGTCTTTTGATTGGGGGGGTTGGGGTGAATATGTTGATTTTGAACCCTGCACAGCCGTTGAATGGCTCCAATTCATTTCAACATCGTTTTCGATTGGCGTTGCTGAAGGGGCTTCCTCGGGAACGGCGTGCAGCGCATCTGCGAGGATGGAATTGGGTGTTAAATCGGCTGTTTCTGTTCGTTGAATGCTTTGCGGCGCCATTGAGCGTTGTGCTGCATTCAATTCTGATTGCGCCTCGAGCAAGGCCGATTTGGTTTCCAATAACTCTTTTCGCTGAAGGTTATGCATCTCCACGAGCGCTTGCACTTGGGCCAGGAAATGGTCCAGCTTCGCTGGATTCCAGGTGGCTTTAGGTGCTGTACTCGAAGATTCTAACATCGTGAAGGGTTCTGTACAAACTTAATCAAATTGAAGACGAATTCATAGCCCGAGACGTTATCATCCTGGCTTAGTTTTGCTACCCTTCATGTGGAATACATCTCATTTTCGGTTTTTTGTCCGGTGCGCGGCACTGAGCAGCCTGTTGCTGCAAGATGTGCAGTCCATAGCCGTGTGCCAGATTCAGAATGATGGGGTTCGGCAAGACTCCACATCACCCATCGGGTGGGCCGGTCATCGAGATGGGGTGGCTTCTCCTTTGAACATTCCACTCATTTTGGCGGGGAATTTTGGCGAATTGCGTGCCGATCATTTTCACACAGGATTGGACTTTAAAACAGAGGGCAGAGAAGGGTTTCCTGTGCTAGCGGCCACCGACGGCGTCATCTCGCGTGTCAAAATCTCCCCTTACGGTTACGGTCGCGCGCTATACCTGAGCGGTCCGCAGGGACTGACTACGGTTTATGCCCATTTGCGGGAATTTGCCCCTGCGATTGAGCAGTGTGCGGTGGATCTTCAGTACAAAAAGCGACAGTTTGAGCTGGACACCCGTCCCAGCCAATCGTTTGTTTTTGAAACAGGGGATACCATCGGTTGGTCCGGCAATTCAGGGGGGAGTGGTGGACCGCATTTGCATTTTGAAATCCGCGAAACTTCAACACAAAAGCCATTGAATCCACTTCTTTGGCAATTTGAGATTGCCGATGAGACCGATCCAGAGTTGCGGGGCATTTGGCTCCTCCCCGTGGGCAATGGTTCCATCAATGGACGCCAGCGGCCTGTGAAATTGGAACGCGAAGGCGTGGTTGTCGCAGCCGGTGGATTCCGGGTGGCAATCGATGCTTTGGACCGATTGGACGCAGCGCGGAACAGCTGTGGGATTTACAAGGCGGAAATGCGCGTGGATGAAGAATTGGTTCATGCTTGGGAATTGGATACGTTGGACTTCTCCGTGAACCGCGATATGAACGCGCATGCCTATTTTCCTGCTTGGTCTTCTACCGGAGAACAGGTCCATCGCATGCATCGGTTGCCGGGCAATCGGTTGCCGATTTACACGCGGCAAACCACTTCGGACGTCCTCTCTTGTGGTGGATTGGTAAAGTGCCAGAAGTCTCTTTCTATCAAGATTTGGGACGTCCACGGCAATGCGGTTCAAAAAGAGTGGGAGGTGGTTTGGAAATCACCGGCGTCGGATTCAATAGCTATGGCTTCAGTGAATGATTCTGCGCAGTTCAACGATCGAAGCCTTTCCCATGTGGTTCGCTCGGATGACGGTTCGATTGAAGTGCTTTGTCCTTCTCGCTCTTTTTACCAAGATTTTTCGCTTTTAGTCCGGGATTCCGGTGTTTCCGGCTTTCGAATTGGGATGTCCGATACACCCATTTCGAAGCCAGTGGAAGTACGGGCCGATCGATTGGGATGTTCCGCAAAAACAGCCGTCCGTTCTGTTGGTGACGACGGCGCCATAAGCGGTTGGTATACGGGCGAATGCCGAAACGGTACGTTTGTGTTTTCGACCCGCCAATTGGGCGAATATGAGTGGGCTGTGGATTCTGTTCCGCCGCGCATTTCGGCGCACCGCCGGCACCGCACAAACGAGGATTTTCTGCAGGTTGCAAAAAATACGGAGGAACTGCGATTCACTCTTTCCGACGATGGCACGGGCATTTCTAATTTCACGGCCACATTGGACGGGAAATGGATTTTAATGCGCTGGGATCCCAAGCGAGAACGCATGTGGTACTCCCTTTCGGATGGTCGGCATAAAACCGGAGAACAGCAGCAACTTGAGATCACGGCCACGGACGATGCGGGCAATCAAGTCAGCTGGTCTGGATGGGTGCAATTTTGAAAGCGAAAGGGCACCACTGACTAGCCTTGAAAGCCGCGTAAACCTTGTTGAAATCTGCTGTAGTCAAGGAACATTATTAGCCTGATAGACAAGCTATTATAGAATCCTGAATCAATCATTCGTTCAAAGTTTTCGCCATAGGTGCTCGGCAAGGCTTGCCCCACGTCGTCTTGCAACAATTGGTTCTTCCAGACCACGTTGATTTCAGACCCCGGAGCGAAGATCCAGCGGTAAACCATGTCAATGCTCCACGCATTGTAATTCACATCGTGTGCTCCATTGAGTAGTCCTTCTGGCGTTGCAAGCAAGTCCAATCGTTCCAATACGCCGGAAGTGGGCAAGGTGTAGAAATGGTTGTATCGAACTTGGCTCCAACTGTGGCGAATGCGTGTGCTTAAGCTCATTCGATTGCTGAAAATGTAGGTGAAATTTAGCACCTGTGTTCGTTCGATATTATCACGGCTGCCCCAGACGCTTTGGAGGGATTCGCCCCCCAACGAATCGACCATGAGCCAACCTCGTTCATTGTTGCGTTCGATGATTTTCCAGACGTATGTGAGCATGGCGTTGTCGCTGATGCGAATGCGAGGCGCCAGCCGCACCGTTCGTTCCTTCCAATCGCGGTAGGTATCTCCGCCTCCATACCATCCTCCAACATCCATGGCGATCATTTTGCGGTAATCACTGCTGTACCAGCTGTCGATTGAATACCATCCGGGTTCTTTCCAAATCAAGCCATCGATGCGGGACGAAAAAATGTCGTTGCCCGTGGTGGGCTGCGAGTTGATGCTCAGGTTCCAGGTGTTGAAGTTTCGCGTAGTGGCTCGACCGCCAATCTCAGCGTTCCATTTGTTGAACGTCCGAGGAGTTTCGATTTGATTGTGATTCAGTGAAACGAAGGCCCGCAAACGGTTGAACCGACCCCTTGGCTCGAAGATGCGGTAATTGAAGGTGGCAAAGGATGAGACCTCATTGGGTGCAGCGAGAAATCCGAGATCGTTGGGGTCATAGGTTTCTGACTCGAGGTAGTGCCCAGCATTGAAGGTGAAATTTCCTGAAATTTTTTGCAATCCGACACCGTAGGAAAAGCCCTCGTCGTCCTCGTCGGGTTCTGCGTTGAATTTTTGATTCAGGGCTCCGCTGCCGGTGATGCTCCATGAATTTTCGCGGTTTCGTAATTCGAATTTTGCCGCTTGCACCCATGCATCGTAGCCATCACCTTCGCGCAAAACCATGGTGCTTGAAGTGGTCACGTACCCGTTGTTTGGCAGGTTTTGATCGACCACTGCCACCGTGTACGAAACCAGACTCGTGTCTTCTTCGCTCGTTGCGACCGACTGTAGAAGTCCCAACCCTGTGCCTCTGCTGGTCCGGCCGGATATTTTTGTCGCATTCAACAAGCGCCCTTCTTCGCCCATTCGCCGCGAATAAAACGTACCCGTTTTGTTGAACAATTCTGTACCCTCTTTGAAAAACTGCCGATTTTCCGCGAAACGCAGTTCGAACGGTGAGAGATTCAGTACCAGCGCATCGGTGACCACTTGCCCAAAGTCGGGAATGAGGGTCATGTCGAGGGTGAAAGCATTGCCCAGGCCTACTTTCATGTCCATCCCACCGTTGTATGTCGATGAGATTTCCCCCTCTGTTGCGATGCCGTAGGTGCTTAAATAGGGAAACAGGCTGAGCCGCAAAGGCGGATCGATTTTGGAGATTCCGCGAAGCACTCCGCCTTGGTTGAGCAGCTTCTGGGTCGGATCCATGGGATTCCAGACGCTTTCTTCCCGCTGCCTGCGGAGGGTTCGGTACATGTTCATTCCCCAGGCCTGTTCCGCTTGCTTCGGGAATCGAAAGGCCATCCAGGGAATCCGGAATTCAGCGGTCCAACCCGCCGAGTCAATTTGGCATGCTACATCCCAAACAGCATCCCACGATTGGTCATTGTTGTTGGGAGAAAGTTGCTCATCGACTTGGATGCCGTCTGGAGTGGTCGAAAACCGTACCGCATTCAGGCCATCGTCGAATGTGCTGAACCAAATGCCAAATTCATCTGTGTTGGCCATCCGGTCCCGTTCGCTCAATTGGTGCAAAACGGAATCGGGAGCATCATCCCACATCCGGGCGCCGATGTATAACGCGGCGTCGTCGTAAGCGAAGCGCACTTCCGTATCGAACTGCGGTGAGGTGCCCGGTTGGGGAGAAAGCTCTTCGAAATCCCGCGAGATGGGAACCCGCTGCCAAGCGCTGTCTTGCAATGAGCCATCGATGGTTAGAGCACCCATGATTCGTTCCGCTTGGGCCACTTTTCGTGAAGCAATCGCGTCTTGTGCCAGGGCGCTCCTGGTGCATGCCAAGGAAGTCAAACCACAAAAAAGCATGCCAAACACGTGCATGTTCAGTCGAGTAGTTAAAGGGAACCGTTTCATTAAAAAAGACCAGCGTGTTAACGATAAATCCGTTCTCGGTTCAACATGTTCTGCCAAGCCCTCGCATTTTTTAAATGTTGGCTGTAATTGCGAGCAAACGCATGGGTACCTGACCCGTCAGGTTTCGCACACATGTAGAGGTAGTTGTGTGACTCCGCATTGAGCACGGCATCGATATAATACGAATCGGGAATTCGAATGGGTCCGGGGGGGAGCCCGGGGTTTCGATACGTGTTGTAGGGTGAATTCGTTTTTTTATCCTTGTCGAGCAATCGTTGGATTGTCCAGTCTCCGAGGGCAAATTTCAAGGTGGGGTCTGCCTGGAGAAGCATTCCGCGATTCAGCCGGTTGAGGTAGAGTCCCGCGACTTTTTTGGCCTCCCCTTTGTTGGCGGTTTCCTCTTGCACTATGGAAGCAAGTGTTACGACTTGCTTTTGGCTCAATCCCAATTCCCAAGCTCGGTCAACCCGCTTGCGATTCCACCAATCAGCGCTTTCTGCCAACAGGCGCTCTGCGAGTTCCTTGGCATCCGTTTCCCAATACATGTTGTAGGTATTCGGAATGATTTTCCATTGGACGGAATCAGGTTGAAGCATCTGCACAATGCTCGCGCTGTCGGCATGCAATTGCACAGCGATGACCGAAGCCAACTCAGCCAAGCTTCGCTTTGCTGGCACAATGACAGCAACCTCTTCGCGCTGTCCAGTCGCAATCCGTCGGGCGATTTGATGCGCTGAGGTGAAGCCTTCTTCGCAGTATCTACCTGCATAGGAGCTCCATCGGCGCCACTGGATGATTCCGGAAATTTCAGTATGCCGCTTCATCCATTCGCCCGTTCTGGCTTCATCCGGCGTGATTTCGATGCACCAAGCGGTAGCATTGCCCACCGGGCGATTCCACATTTTGTAGTAAAACCAGGAATAGGAACCTGCTAGTCCTGCGGCACAGATGGTCCCTCCAACGAGGGTCGCACGCATCCAATTTTTCAGCGCCATTACGCTCCAATTTTTTGCATCCAGCAGGCATGCTGCCAATCCGTTCCGCGCCAAATCCAATCCTGCATGGTGCCTTTTTGTTCGAATCCTGCACGGAGGAAAAGGTTGATGCTTTCACCATTTGATTCTGGCACTTCTGCCCAAAGTTGATGGAGCCCGAGATGACCAAACGCATAGTCTGACAACAAGCCAAGGGCGGCAAGTCCATTCCCGTTGCGCCGTTCTTCTTCTTCGATGACGATCCCAACACCGGCCCTTCGGTTGCGCGGATCCAGTTGGTACAAATCGACGGCACCGATGGAGCGGTTGTTTCCTTGCTTCGCTTCAATCATCATGCGCAATTGCAAATCCCGCCAGAGATCATGCTTTCCTTCCGAGTAATGTTGCAAGGTGGCTTGGCTGAAGGGCGCTAAATTTGATCCTAGCCACCATTCGTCAGACTTGTTCTCGATGCGATGCAGTTGCTCCGCATCGGTGGGTTCAACGGCACGCAACCGATGGGTTTTATTCTCCAACATGGTGCAAAGATACCTCCGATGCCGGTCGTGCGGATTTCATTGGTATTTTGCAGCAAATTTTTGCACTTATCCATGAAGACTCCCCAGCTCGTCCTTGTTCTTTTCGCCGCTTCCTTGCTCTTTCTAAACGGATGCACGATCAACCAAGACATTTTGTTTCGCACGGGTGAAGGCTATGAATTTGCAAACTTGGATGACTTGGCGACCAAGGACGCCCCGGGCTATCGGATCGCCCCCAATGATATGCTTTCGTTTCAGTTGTTCAGCAACAATGGGGAACGATTGAATCAACGCACGGCCGGCACGATGACCAGCCAAAGTGGCGGCGGCGGTCAAAATCAGCAGCAAATGATGAATATGAACCAACAAGGTGGCTTCACTTACCTCGTCAAGCCCGACGGGTTGGTCGAACTGCCTGAATTGGGTGACATTCGGCTTGAAGGCCTCACCATTGATGAGGCGGAGGGTCTGCTCGAAGATGCGTATACCAGTTTTTATAACGATCCATATGTGATCATTCGTGTTACCAATAACCGTGTTTTTGTGTTTCCAGGTGAAGCCGGCCAAGCGACTGTGGTTCCATTGGTGAATATGAACACTACGTTGCTGGAGGTATTGGCGATGACCGGCGGCATCGCACGACGGGGAAACGCATCCAAGGTCAAACTGATACGGAAAACAGAGACCGGCCGCGATGTTTACAAAATGGACCTTTCGGTTGTCGACGGGTTGGATGATGCCAACATGGTCGTGCAGGCGTACGATATTGTTTACGTGGAACCCATGCCCCAATTGGTTCGGGAAACCACCGAAAGTTTAACGCCCATTACGAGCCTGATTTCCACCTTGACGGTGTTATGGGCGTTTGTCTTGAACAACCCATGAAGATTGAACAACTGCCTCTGGAAGGCCTGCTGAAATTGACGCCGCGGCAATTTGCGGATGATCGAGGTGTTTTCTGGGAAACATGGCGTGAAGGGATGGTCAAGGATCCACAGGGGAATTCCCTGCATTTTGTCCAAGAAAATCTGTCCATTTCGAAGTTGGGAACGCTTCGGGGCCTGCATTTTCAGCGCGCTCCTCATGCACAAGGAAAGCTTGTCCGTGTGGCTTCCGGCCGCGTTTTCGACGTGGCGGTCGATGTGCGAAAAGAGTCGGCAACACGGGGCCAATGGTTCGGTTGCGAATTGTCGCATGCAAACGGCTCGCAACTCTGGATTCCAGGAGGTTTTGCCCATGGATTCCTGGCCTTGGAACATCACTGTGTTGTGGAATACCGGTGCACTGCTTCTTACAGTCCCGAATCCGAGGGCAGTATTCGCTGGGACGATCCCGCAGTGGGAATCGATTGGACAGGAGCAGGAATGCCCAAAGGCGGCCCGATCTTGTCCGAAAAGGATGCAGTGGCGCCTTTATTGGGGGCCATTGACTGGCCATTTTGAGTCAAGTTGTGGGCTTTCACCCATCAACAGGACTTCGAAGCGCTGTTCAAAACAAATCAATTATTTCCGTCCCAACCTGGACGTGTTTACTGGTTGTCGGAGATAGTTTTACGCCATGGAACCGCTAGAAAAAAATCCGATCCGAACGAATGAACCAAGCCACGTGCGGAAGCGACTGAGGCAAACGACTCCAATACTGGCCGTTTTTTTTCTACTAGCGGGGCTTGTTTTCTCGAACATATCGAGCCACTCGGAAGGCGTTGATTTGAATTTTCAGCCCACGAAAAGAGGCATTTGGGCCGAGAACAACGCACCTGAAATTCCGGTAAAACTGGATTTGGCGGGTGAAGGGGTGCCATTGGAGACGTATGGCGTTCGGGATCAACTGGACCGGGAGCTCATCGTCAATACCTACCGTCACAGCTCGTCACTGCTTTATTTCAAGCGCGCGGCGCGTTGGTTTCCCATCATTGAGCCAATCCTTGCCGAAGCGGGTTTGCCGGATGACTTCAAATACTTGGCAATCATAGAAAGCGGCCTCAGCCAGGTGGTGTCCCCGGCAGGAGCCGCAGGGTTTTGGCAGTTTATGAAATCAACGGCTCCGGCTTATGGGCTGAAGATCAATGGTCAAATGGATGAACGTTACCATGTCGAGAAGGCCACCCGTGCTGCGTGCGAATACCTGCTCGAAGCGAAAGAGGAGTTCGGTTCTTGGGCATTGGCTGCGGCATCCTACAACATGGGGCGTGCAGGTTTGAAAAAGGCCCTTGTGGCACAGGGAGTTGGGGAATACTGGGAATTGCACCTGAATGATGAAACCGCTCGATACGTCTTTCGAATGTTGGCGATCAAGGCCATTTTCGACGATCCTGAAGCCTATGGTTTTTTCATTCAGCCTGAGGCGCTGTATGCGCCCTATGAGACACGGCTGATTTCCGTGAAGCAGTCCATTCCTGATTTGGCGACATTTGCATTGGAGCAAGGCACTCACCTGAAGGCGTTGAAAACCTTGAATCCATGGTTGCGATCGAATCGCTTGACCATTGCAACCGGAGATTCCGTCGCAATGAAGTTGCCGATTCAATGAGGCTAGGTTTATTTAATTTATTAGAATGCAAAGCATGAAAGCAGAATTAGCGGTAGCAGTGTTGGCCGCATTGGAGGCGGGCAGTGCCATCATGGAAATCTATGAATCAGGTGATTTTGATGTGACGGTGAAAGGCGACAACAGCCCGCTTACGCGCGCAGATTTGGCGTCCCACGAAGTGATTATGAAGCACCTCAATGCCACGGGATTTCCGGTCTTGTCGGAAGAAGGTAAGGCTATTCCAGTGCTGGAACGTCAGGCTTGGGATACACTCTGGATTGTGGATCCGATTGATGGAACCAAGGAATTCATCAAGCGCAACGGAGAGTTTACGGTTAACATCGCACTGGTGGAGCACGGTCGACCGGTTCTGGGGGTCATTTTTGTGCCCGTGTCCGGTGACTTGTATTTCGGTTCGGTTGAATTAGGCGCGAGGAAGACGCAGGCCGGTTCAATGGAGTGGCCGGCTTCCGAATGGATGTCCAAAAGCGATTCCATTCCATTCGATCAAGGCGACCGCCCACATACCGTCGTTGCGAGCCGCTCCCACATGAGTGCAGAGACGGAAGATTACATCCAAGCTTTGCGCGACGAGTTCGGCGAAGTGGATTTGATTTCAAAAGGCAGCTCACTTAAGCTCTGCATGGTGGCAGAAGGAAGAGCGGATTGTTACCCGCGTTTTGCCCCAACAATGGAGTGGGACACCGCAGCGGGACAAGCAATATGCACCAGTGCCGGATGCGAGGTGCTCAATTGGGAGACTTCAGAAGAACTCGAATACAACCGAGACAATTTGCTCAACCCTTGGTTCTTGGTTCGTCGCCTCTAACGCCAAAGCACTGCACTCGGTAAGCGACCGCTCTCGGACGAATTTGTCCATCATCGTTTGAAACGAGTTCATTGGCTCCATTCGAATCCGTTTCGAAGACCTCTTCGAGGGATTTGACCATGCCGGCCGGAACGGAGGCGCCGTTCAACTGCTCCATCAATCCCTGTTTCTCCCATTTTCCCGCAGCTCCTTGAAGCAACTCCATCAGTGCTTCTCGGTTTTGAACGCGGCGTTGATTGATTTCGAAACGTGGGTCTTGGGCCCATTCCGCTGAACCCAAAACGGCACATAGTGCGGCAAATTGGCGGTCGTTTCCTACCGCAAGAACCACAAATCCATTTTGGCAATTGAGCACATCTCCATAGGGTGCAATATTGGGATGCAGTCCTCCATTTCGATGGGGAGATGCTCCTGCATTCAAGTGGTTAGTGGCTTGGTTAACCAAAGCAGAAACCCCGCTAGCTTCCAGAGAAACCTCAGCGAAAAAGCCGCTTTTACCCATTGCATGCGCGAGCAATCCCTCCAATACAGCTGCACGGATTTGATGGGATGCGAGTACGTCCATTAACGCCACAGGCATGCGCAAAGGGGGACTTGTGGGGCTCCCATTCATGTGCATGAATCCCGTTTCTGCCTGAACCACAACATCATAAGCCAGGCGTTCCGGTTGCCCCTGAAACCCAATGAGCCGGACGTGCACGAGATGCGGGTGCCGCGAGGCCAACGCCGCTGCTTCGAGGCCAAAAGCGGGCAAATCTGCCGCTTTGAAATTTTCAATGACCACATCGTGATCGGCAAACGCTTTTTCCAGCCAGGCCCTGCCTTCGTCTGTTTTTAAGTCCTTCCAAACCACGGATTTATTGCCGTTCGCGGAGGCGTAATAAGCCGAAGACTTCCCGTCGGATGATTCATTCTTCGTTTTCCACGAGCGTGTGACATCTCCGTTCGGTGGGCGCTCGACCTTCGTCACGTGTGCGCCACGTTCTGCCAATGCCGCCCCAGCTAAAGGACCTGCGAGCACACTGGCCAACTCCAGCACGCGAATGGAACTCAGAGTGGTTTCCGATGGTGTCATGCGGTCAATTTAATCACTATGGATTTGGTTTGAGGACAGAGCGGTAGGTCTCAATCGCTCTTACACGCGCCATGGCATGGTCGACA
>Ga0209630_10000740_pt1 | contig 37068 bp, 30 predicted proteins | sample COG_01_FD_184745 | JGI IMG/M metagenome (GOLD analysis project Ga0209630, IMG submission 184745) | Pelagic Microbial community sample from North Sea - COGITO 998_met_01 (SPAdes) (version 2) | ecosystem: Environmental > Aquatic > Marine > Neritic zone/Coastal water | place: Helgoland, sampling...
GATTTGCGCGACGATCCGAACCCCTGCTTGCCGATCTCGTTGGCGACCTGCCGGCCGATCGACGAGCTGGCGGCGCGGGTGGCCGAGCCCATCGCCTTCGACCAGGGCGAGTTCGCCGCCTCGCGCTCGGCGGCGCGCTGCGCCTGCGCATCCGCCTTCGCCTGCGCCGCCTGGAGGCGGGCCGATTCCTTTGCCGCTCTGGCGTCCTCCTTCGCCTGCAACGCCGCAGCCTTCGCCGCATCGTCGGTCGCGCGTGCCGCCGCGGCGGAGGCGGCGGCCTCCTGCGTCTTGGCGGCGAGCATCTCCTCCGCCGATTCGCGGTCGATCGCGGTATCGTATTTGTCGCCGACGGCATCGGTCTGGATCATCACCGCCCGCTCCTGCGGCGTGACCGGGCCGACGCGGCTGGCGGGCGGCTTGATGAGCGTGCGCTCGACCGGCGCCGGCGAGCCGTCGGGCTGGAGCAGCGACACCAAAGCCTCGCCGACCTTCAGTTCGGTGATCGCGGTGGCGACGTCGACGCCGGGGTTGGCGCGGAACGTCTCCGCGGCGGAGCGCACCGCCGCCTGATCGCGCGGGGTGAAGGCGCGCAGGGCGTGCTGGACGCGGTTGCCGAGCTGACCCGCGACGGTGTCGGGGATGTCGATCGGATTCTGCGTGATGAAATAGACGCCGACGCCCTTCGACCGGATCAGCCGGACGACCTGTTCGATCTTGTCGAGCAAGGCCTTGGGCGCCTCGTCGAACAGCAGATGCGCCTCGTCGAAGAAGAACACGAGCTTCGGTTTGTCGGGATCGCCGACCTCGGGCAGATGTTCGAACAATTCGCTCATCAGCCAGAGCAGGAACGTGCTGTAGAGCTTGGGCGCCGCCATCAGTTTGTCGGCGGCGAGGACGTTGACGATGCCCCGCCCGCGATCGTCGGTGCGGATGAAATCGTCCATCTCCAGCGCCGGTTCGCCGAAGAAATGCTCCCCGCCCTGCGTCCGCAGCTGGAGCAGAGACCGCTGGATCGCGCCGATCGACTGTTTCGAGACATTGCCGTAGGTCGTCGTCAGTTCGTCGGCGCGGGTGGCGCAATGCGCGAGCATCGCCTGAAGGTCGTCCAGATCGATCAGCAGCAGCCCTTCCTTGTCGGCGACGTGGAAGGCGATCGTCATCACCCCCTCCTGCACCTCGTTGAGGTCCATCAGGCGGCTGAGCAGCAGTGGCCCCATCTCGCTGACCGTGGTGCGGATCGGGTGGCCCTGTTCGCCATACAGGTCCCAGAATTGCACGGGATTGTCGGCATAGACCCAGTCGCTGTCGCCGATCTCCGCAGCGCGGGCGGCGAAGGCGGCGTGGGTCTTGGACGTCGGCGAGCCGGCCATGGCGAGGCCGGACAGGTCGCCCTTCACGTCGGCGACGAAGCTCGGCACGCCGACCTTCGAAAAGCCTTCGATGATGCCCTGCAGCGTCACCGTCTTGCCGGTGCCGGTCGCGCCGGCGATCAGGCCGTGGCGGTTGGCGCGCTTGAGGTCGAGCACCTGCGGCGTGCCGCCGCCCAGACCGATGAAGATACCCTTGTCGCTTTCGGCGCTCATGTCCGCTCCCGTCGTCGTGGCAACGGACCTAACCCGGCGCGCGGGCAAAAGAAAAGGGCCGTCGCTCCACCGAGCGACGGCCCCTGCCCTTTATCGTGTCGAAACGGCTTACTTGACCTTGACCGGCACGAACGCCGGGTTGCCGCGGCCGCGCTGCACCAGCAGCAGCACCTGCGGACGGCCCGCCGCCTTCGCCTGCGCGACGAGGCGGGCGTAGTCGGCGGCGGTGCGGACCGGCACGCCGTTGACTGCGGTGATGACGTCGGCGCGCTTGAGCTTGCCGGCCGCATCGCTCGACGAATCGACCGTCGCGATCACCACGCCCTGCACCGCGCCGTCGACGCCGATCGCGCGGGCGATGCCCGGGGTGAGCGGCTGGACGGTGAGGCCGAGCGGTGCGGTGCTCGACTGTGGCACCGACGACGTATCGTCGTCGCCATCGTCGCCACCCGGACCGGCATTGGGGCCGAAGCCGCCGCTGTCGTCCTGGCCCTGGATCTGCGCCTGCAGCTGCTCGGTCGACGGACGGGTCGCGACGGCGATGTTGACCGCGACCGGCTGGCCGCCGCGCAGCACGTCGAAGCGCGCGGTCGTCCCCGGCTTCAGGTTGGACACCAGATAGGTCAGCGTCTGGTCCTTGCTGACCTGCTGCCCGTTGATCTTGGTCACCACATCGCCGGCGCGCAGGCCCGCGCGCGCGGACGGGCCGGCCGGCTCGACGCGCGCGATCAGCTCGCCCGAATTCTTGGGGATGCCGAGCGCGGCGGCCGCATCGTCGTCGACGCCGCCGCCGATGGTGACGCCGATATAGCCGCGGCTGATCTTGCCGCCCGCCTTGAACGTCTCGATGATCGGCTTGGCGACCGCCGCCGGGATGGCGAAGCCGATGCCGATATTGCCGCCCGACTGGCTGAAGATCTGCGAATTGACGCCGATCACGTTGCCGTTGAGATCGAACATCGGGCCGCCCGAATTGCCCTGGTTGATCGAGGCGTCGGTCTGGATGAACCGGTCATAGGCGCCGCCCTGCCCGGTGACGCGGTTGATCGCCGAGATGATGCCGGCGGTGACGGTGCCGCCGAGGCCGAACGGTTCGCCGATCGCGACGACCCAGTCGCCGACCCGCGACTGCGCGGAATCGCCCCACTTCACGTACGGCAGGCCCGCCGCGTCGATCTTGAGCAGGGCAAGGTCGGAATCGGTGTCCTGGCCGATGACCTTGGCGGTATATTCCTTGTTGTTCGACAGCGTCACGGTGATCGAATTGACCGTCGCGCCGCGGGCGCCGGGGCTGATGACGTGCGCGTTGGTGACGACATAGCCGTCCGGCGAGATCAGGAAGCCCGACCCCAGCGACGCGCCCTCGCGCTTGACCGGCGCGCCGCCCTGGCCGCCGCCCATGCCGCCGAACAATTCGCCGAACGGCGTGCCGGAGAAGGGATTCGCCGGCTGCTGCTGGACGATCGTCTGCTTGGTCGAGATGTTGACGACGGCGGGTTGCAGCTTCGCCACCATGTCGGCGAAGCTCATCGGCGCGCCGGAGCGCGGCACGGCGGCCTGGATCGCGCCCGGCTCGTTCTGCGCCTGCTGGGCGGTGCTCGGCTGGAGCGCGAGCGTGGCGGTCGCACCGCCGAGGAGGAGCGCACTGGTGATCGCGTAGGCGTAACGCACTAGGGGAGATTCCTCTCGTTTGGGTCGTTCAGAATTGGTGCCTTAGTGGCCCCAAACGCCTGAACGCCGCTTGAATGTTCATGCTCGCGAAAGATGGCGCGCGACCGTCGCCGGTCAACGCCCCCGCCCGCCGAATTCCCGCAGGTAGCTGTTGCCCGGCGACAGGATGATCGACGTCGATCCCGTCGGCGCCGGCCCGCCGTCCGCCCCGAAGGTGTGGCGGTAGGACTGCATCGCGCGGTAGAAGTCGTAGAAATCCGCATCCTTGGTGAAGCTTTGCGCGTAGATGCGCGCCGAGGCGGCATCGGCCTCGCCACGGATGATCTGCGCGTCCTTCTGCCCCTGCGCACGGATCGTGATCGCCTGCTGCTGGCGCGCCGTCGCCATCCGCGCCAGCGCGCGATCGAGCGGGCTGCCGTCGGGCAGGTCGGCATGCTTGATCCGGACGTCGACGATCTGCACGCCATACTGGCTGGCGAGCCGCTGCAGCCGGGTCTGGATATTGTCCATCACCTCGTCGCGTTCGGGGCTGAGCAGCGTCGCGAACGGCTGGTTGCCGAGCTCGTTGCGGATCGAGCTGCCGAGCAGCGGACGCAGCGCCTCCGTGATCGCGGTTTCGGTCTGCGTCGTGCTGCCGGTGGCGTTCACCGCCTTCAGCGGATCGATGATCCGGAAGCGCGCATAGGCATCGACCTCCAGCCGCAGCTGGTCGGACGAGAGCACCTGCTGGTTGTCGTAATCGACGTCGAGCACGCGCTTGTTGAGCCACACCAGCCGGTCGATGAACGGGATGCGCAGGATCGGGCCCGCCCCCGTCCGGCCGAACTGCTCGCCCTGCTTCCACGCATTGACGGTGCGCACCGGCTGCTCGAAGCGCAGGATCACCGCCTGCTGCGTCTCCGGCACGATCGTGACCGTCGCCGCGAGCAGGATGACGAAGACCAGCGCGGCAAGGCCGAGCGCGATCGGATGACGCCAGAGGCCGTTCATCGGCGCGCTCACTGGCCGCCTCCCGTCGTCGTCACCGGCTGGGCCGGTTGCGCCGGAGCCACCGGCTCGGCCGGGGCGGCATCGGGGACGCGCCGCGCATTGCCCATCGGCAGATACGGCACGACGCCGCTGGGCTCGACGATCGTCTTGTCGGACTTGGCCAGCACGGCCTCCATGGTCTCGTAATACATGCGGCGGCGCGTCACCTCGGGGGCGAGGCGATATTGTTCGTACACCTTGTCGAACTGCGACGCCTCGCCCTCGGCGCGGGCGACGACCTGCTTGGCGTAGGATTGCGCCTGGTTGCGCACGCCCTGCGCGTCCTGCTGCGCGGCGGTGACGTCCTTGAACGCGTCGTTGACGCGCGCGGGGGGATCGGCCTGCTTGATGCCGACGCCGACGACGACGATGCCCGACTTATAGTCGTCCAGCACCTTCTGCATCCGCTCCTGCACCTGGTTCTCGATCATCGCGCGGCCCGGCCCGAGCGCCGAATCGAGACTGACGTTGGCGACGACCTCGCGCATCACGCTTTCCGCCGTGGCGCGCACGGTGTCGCGCGGCTTGTCGATCTGGAAGACGTAGTTCTGCGGGCTCGAGATCTTCCAGCGCACCGCATAGGCGAGATCGATGATGTTCTGGTCGCTGGTCAGCATCAGGTTTTCCGTGCCGCTCTCCGGAAAATTCTCGATGCGGATGTTCTGGACGTCGACCTTGACGACATTGGCGATCGGCGCGGGCATCGTCATCGCGATGCCGGGATCGAGCGTGCCCGAATAGCGGCCGAGATAGGTGACGACGCCACGTTCCTGCGGCGCGATCGGGTGGATCGAGGTGTAGAGCACCCAGACCAGCAGGATGATCCCCGCGCCGATCAGCCACAAGGCGCGCGCATTGGGCGCGCCGGGCAGGCCGTTGAAGCCGCCGCCTCCCCCACCGCCGCCACCGCCGCGCGCCTTCTTCAGGAAATCGTCGAGCGCGGTCGGCTTGGCACCGGGTTTGCGGCCGCCGGGCGGCAGCGACCAGGGGTTGCGCGGACCGCCGGCATCGGGTTCGTCACCCTGGCCCCAGGGGCCCTTCGGCGTTTCGGCGGCGAGAATGGGAGGGCGCCCTTTGCGGCCCGGCAGGATCGTCATCCCCCTCTTATAAGAAGGCGCTCGCGGAAAAACAGTGGCAAGCGGCGGCTCCGGGCCTATCTGGCCCGCATGACACAAGACGTAACGATCGCGGCGGTGCGCGCCGTCGCCGGCGACCGCGCCACGCTCCGCTTCGAGGGGACGCGCGCGGGCATCGTCCTCGATGCGACCGGCCTGTCGGCGCGCGACCGCGACGCGCTGGAAGCGGCGGTGCAGGCCGCCGCCACGCAGAGCTGGTCGGGCGAGGTTCGCGTCGTCGTCACCGCCGAACGCGTCGCCCGCCGGCTGATCGCGGTCGCCAGCGGCAAGGGCGGCGTCGGCAAGTCCACCCTCGCCGCCAACCTCGCCATCGCGCTCAAGGCGCGCGGGCGGCGCGTCGGGCTGGTCGATGCGGACATCTATGGCCCGTCGCAGCCGCGGCTGATGGCGGCGGAGGACCGGCGCCCGACCGCGAAGGACAAGGTGCTCGATCCCGTGCCGACGCCCTATGGCGTGCCGATGCTGTCGATGGGCCAGCTGGTCGCGCCCGGCCGCGCGCTGGCATGGCGCGGGCCGATGGTGGCGGGTGCGCTGACCCAGCTGGTCGAGGCGGACTGGGGCGCGACCGACACGCTGGTGCTCGACCTGCCGCCCGGCACCGGCGACGTGCAGCTGACGATGATCCAGAAGCACAAGCCGGCCGGCGCGATCATCGTCTCGACGCCGCAGGACCTCGCGCTGATCGACGCGACGCGTGCGATCGACCTGTTCGACAAGGCGGGCATCCCGGTGATCGGGCTGGTCGAGAATATGGCCGGCTATGTCTGCCCGCATTGCGGCGAGGTCTCCGACCCGTTCGGCACCGGCGGCGCGGAGGCGACGGCGACGCGGCTCGGCCTGCCCTTCCTCGGCCGCGTGCCGCTGGCGATCGGCATCCGCACCGCATCGGATGCGGGCGAGCCGCCGGCGGCGGGGAACGGCGCCGATGCCGCCGCGTTCCATTCGATCGCGGGCCAGGTCGACGCCTGGCTCACAGACCATTGAGGAGACGCCCGTGCCGCTGACCGAGGATGCCGACATCAAGGCGCTGCTGGACGGCGCGCGGACGATCGCGCTGGTCGGCGCGTCCGACCGGCCCGACCGCCCCTCCTACGGCGTGATGGCGACGCTGCAGCGCCACGGCTATCGCGTGATTCCGGTCAATCCACAGATCACCGGCGAACATATCCATGGCGAGTTCGTCTTCCGCGATCTCGACCAGCTGGGCGATCCGATCGACATCGTCGATATCTTCCGCCGTTCCGACGCGGCCGGCGCGGTGGTCGATCAGGCGATCGCGATCGGCGCCAAGGCGGTGTGGATGCAATTGGGCGTGATCGACGATGCCGCCGCCGCGCGGGCCGAGGCGGCGGGGCTGAAGGTGGTGATGGACCGCTGCCCGGCGATCGAGATCCCGCGATTGGGCGTCGCGCCGATCGCCGCTTGATCTCCGGCCCGGTTCGGCGGACACTCGGCACGCTATCCGCTGCGGGAGGGTCGGTGTCATGATCGCGTCGTTGCCTGGGACCGTTGAGGGCTGGTGCCGGTCGGCCGGCAGGGCGGACGGCGCCGCATGATCGCGCTGGCGCTGCTGATGATCGCCGCCCCCGACGATGTCGCGGCGCTGGTGACGCGGTCTGCCGCGGTGATCGCGGGCGAGCGCTGCACCTATGACGCCAATACGACCGACATCACCGTGTGCGGCCGGCGACGGGCGGACCGCTTCCGCGTCCCCTTCGTCGTGCATGACGCGGGCGACCCCAGGCATGAGGCGGTCGGCGTCGAGCGCGACCGCCTGCTCAACCGCACCAACCCGGTCAAGGAGCTCAGCCCGTTCCTCGTCGGCGGCGGCATGACGGGCGTCACGGTCAGCAGCCGCTCGGGCGTCGGCGGCGCCACCGGCCGCAAGCTCGCGCCATGATCGGCCTGCTGCTCCTGCTCCAGACGGCCGCGGTGCCGTTGCCGGCGGCACCGGACGCGCCGGCCCCCGTCGAGACGCGCACCGACGGCAGCCAGTCGTGGTCGATCATGTCCTGCCCGACGCGGGCGCAGGCCGGCAAGATCGTCGTCTGCGGGCAGAAGGACCAGAACGCCTTCGAAGGCCCCGCCCCCGGGCGCGGCGCCAATCGCGAGATGTCGGGTGCACAGGCGCTGGCGCTGCAGAGCACGCCCTGCGCGGCGCGGGTCGGCGGATGCCAGGTCGGCGTCAACATCCTCGGCCCGCCGGTGATGCTGGCGCGCGTCGTCCAGAAGCTGGTCAACCCGAACAGCGACTGTTGCGAGGGCGATGACGCCACCAACCCGCTGGCGCTGGTGCGGGACGCCGCCAAAGGCGTGAAGGGTGCGTTTGCCGCCAAGGTCGACAAGTCCAACCGCGTGCCGATTCCGCTCGACGATCCGGCACCGGTCGGAACGATCGTGCCGGCGGAAGGGCGGACTGCCGACGGCGGGACCGCGCCGCGATAGGCTGGGGTTCCGGCGGTGCGCGGGCGGCACCACCGTTACCGTTCGCCCTGAGCCCGTCGCAGGGCTGACGTCCAACGGCACCCGGCTGGTTGCGAGCGGCGCCTCGACAGGCGCAGCCCGAACGGGTCGGGGCATGCGCTAGCTTGCGGTCCCGACCTCACGGGCCGGGCGCGCCCTCTATTCCAGAATATGCATCCACAGCGGCTGGCCGGAGAGGCTCTGCGACCCGCGCAGCTTCTCCAGCGCCTGCGCGACCGCGCGTTCCGGGCCCTCGTGCGTGACGATCGCGACGATCACGCCGCCGTCGGTCGCGACGCCGCGCTGGATCAGGCTCTCGATCGACACGCCCGCATCGCGCATCGCGGCGGCGATCTCGGCGAGCACGCCGACCTTGTCCTGCACGGTGAAGCGCAGATAGGCGCGGCCCCGCCGCTCGCCGCTGTCCGCCTTGGGCGCCGCGACCAAAGCCGCGGCCGGCATCGCATAGGGCGGGCCGAACTCGCCGCGGGCGATGTCGATCAGGTCGGCGACCACCGCGCTCGCGGTCGGGCCGTCGCCGGCGCCGGCGCCCTGGAAGAACAGCCGGCCGACGAAATTGCCCTCCGCGACCACCGCATTGAGCGATCCGGTGACATGCGCCAGCGGATGGTCGATCGGCACCAGATGCGGGTGGACGCGCTGGAACAGCCCGCCCGCGCCCTCTTCGGCGACGCCGACCAGCCGCACCTTGTAGCCGAGCGCCGCCGCCTCGGCGATGTCCGCCGCGATGACGTGGCGCACGCCGGTCGCCGAGACGTCGGCGAACGCCGGCCGCGTGCCGAAGGCGATGCTGGCGAGGATCGACAATTTGTGCGCGGCATCGACGCCGTCGATGTCGAAGCTGGGATCGGCTTCGGCATAGCCCAGCGCCTGCGCCTCGGCGAGCACCTCGGCGAAGTCGCGGCCCTCGGCCTCCATCTTCGACAGGATGAAATTGCAGGTGCCGTTAAGGATGCCGTAGACGCGGCCGATCGCATTGGCCGCGGCGCCCTCGCGCAGCCCCTTGATGACCGGGATGCCGCCCGCCACCGCCGCCTCGAACTTCAGCGGAACGCGCGCGTCCTCGGCCGCCTGCGCCAGTTCCAGCCCGTGATGCGCCAGCATCGCCTTGTTCGCGGTGACGAAGCCCTTGCCCGCCGCCAGCGTCGCGCGCGCCAGCGTCAGCGCCGGCCCGTCCGACCCGCCGATCAGCTCGACCACGACGTCGGCACCGTCATGCGCGGCGAGTTCGCGCGTGTCGTCGACCCAGGCGAAGCGCGACAGGTCGACCCCGCGATCCTTCGATCGATCGCGAGCGGAAACCGCGACGATTTCGATCGGGCGACCGGCCCGGCGGGTGATGAGATCGCGGTTCGCGTCGAGCAGGCGGATGACGCCGCCGCCAACCGTACCCAGCCCGGCGAGCGCGACGCGCAATGGTGTGTTCGTGTCCATGGCCGCCGCCTAGCGTAATGGCGCGCGACCTGTCGAGCCGGCGCAGCTTTGTTTCGCCACGATCGCGACCATTGCCGCGGCGCGCGGCGGCGTGCACAACCCCGGCCGAGTTTTCCCAGACGCGAGCCTTCCCCCTCATGGCCACTGCCCCCGCCCCGTCGACGCCGATCGCCGAACTCACCGTCAGGGGCGTCCTGCTGGGCGGGCTCATCACATTGCTGTTCACCGCGGCGAACGTCTATCTGGGGCTGAAAGTCGGGCTGACCTTCGCCACCTCGATCCCCGCCGCGGTCATATCGATGGCGATCCTGCGCTATCTGCCCGGTGCGACGATCCTCGAGAACAACATCGTCCAGACCGTCGCTTCCGCGGCGGGGACGCTGGCGGCGATCATCTTCGTGCTGCCCGGGCTGGTGATGATCGGCTGGTGGCAGGGCTTTCCCTATCTGCTCACCGCCGGGATCACGATGACCGGCGGTATCCTGGGCGTGATGTTCTCCGTGCCGCTGCGCCGCGCCCTCGTGGTCGATACCGACCTGCCCTATCCCGAAGGCCGCGCCGCCGCCGAGGTGCTGATGGTCGGCGCCGGCAGCCGCGCGGGCGAGGCGGAGAGCGGCAAGGGGCTGCGGCTGATCGTCGTCAACGCATTGGTATCGGCCGGGTTCGCGGTGCTGACCCAGACGAAGCTGGTCGTCGCGGAAGCGGCGCAATTTTTTCGCGTCGGCGCGGGCGCGACCGGCATTTCGGGCGGGCTGTCGTTCGCGCTGATCGGCGCCGGCCACCTCGTCGGCCTGTCGGTCGGCCTCGCGATGCTGGCGGGCGTCGTCATCGGCTGGTGGATCGCGCTGCCGATCCTGACCGGCCTGTCCCCCGCCGCGGCAGGCGTCGGGATCGAGGCCTGGGCGGGCGGCGTGTTCCGCACCGACGTCCGCTTCCTGGGCGCGGGCGTGATCGGCGTCGCGGCGATCTGGACGCTGCTCAAGATCATCGGACCGGTGCTCGCCGGCATCCAATCGTCGATCGCCGCCAGCGCCGCCAAGCGCGGTGGCGCGGTGCTCGAACTCGGCGAGCGCGACCTGTCGATCCGCATCGTCGTCGCGGTCAGCCTCGCGACGCTGGTCCCGATCGCCGGGCTGCTGTGGTCGGTGATCGCGGGCGGACCGCTGGAGGGATCGGCCGTCGTGCTGATCCTCGGCGCGCTGGTGTTCGTGCTGGTCCTCGGCCTCGTGATCGCCGCCGTCTGCGGCTATATGGCGGGCCTGATCGGCGCGTCGAACAGCCCGGTGTCGGGGATCGGCATCCTGTCGGTGCTCGCCGCCAGCCTCATGCTGGTCGGCCTGTTCGGGCGCGGCGGCGGACCGGAGACGACGCAGGCTCTGGTCGCCTATGCGCTGATCGTCACCGGCATCGTCTTCGGCGTCGCGACCATCTCCAACGACAATCTGCAGGACCTCAAGACCGGGCAGCTGGTCGGCGCGACGCCGTGGAAGCAGCAGGTCGCGCTGATCTTCGGCGTCATCTTCGGCAGCCTCGTCGTGCCGCCGGTGCTCGAACTGCTCGCGACGACGCTCGGCTTTCAGGGCGCGCCCGGCGCCGGGCCGAACGCGCTCGCCGCGCCGCAGGCCGCGCTGATCTCGGCATTGGCGAAGGGCGTGCTGGGCGGCGACCTCAACTGGGCGATGATCGGTTATGGCGCGCTGATCGGCGTCGCGGTGATCGCGCTCGACGAGACGCTGGGGCGGCTCGGCAAGCTGCGCCTGCCCCCGCTCGGCATCGGCCTCGGCGTCTATCTGCCGATGGCCGTGACGCTGCCCGTCGTGGTCGGCGCAGTGATCGGCGCGCTCTACGATCGCTGGGCGGAGCGCAAGCCGGACGTCGAATTCGCCAAGCGGATGGGCGTGCTGACCGCGACCGGCATGATCGTCGGCGAAAGCCTGTGGGGCGTCGCCTTTGCCATCATCGTCTACGCGACCAATTCGGATGCGCCGCTGGCGATCGCACCCGAGGGGTTCGAGCCCGTCGCGCTGATCGGCGGGACGGTCGCGTTCCTCGCGCTGGTCGCGGCGCTGTACCGCTACACCCGGCGATCGGTCACCGGCTGAAAAACGCGGTGAACCGTTGATCGCGGCGGGAACGCCGCGGCGGGTTCGCCGTTATCCCTTCCGAACCCGGTGATCGCCCTGCCATCCCCCCCGGCCGGCGATTGCCGGGTTTGCCATATGCGTAACATGGGACCCGTCGTGACACCGTCGCCCGAGCAACATCGCGAACGTCTGGCGACCGTGCGTCGGACGCTGGAATCGCTCCATCCGGTGCCCACCGACACCTATATCACCGACGACATCCCGCTGCTGCTGACCCGATTGTCGCAGATACCGGTCGTGCGGGAACGGTCCGGGAATCGCTGACCGGGCGCGATTTGGCATGACCTGAGCGTCGATCGGTGTTGATGATGACGCTACCTCATATCGTCATTCCCGCGCTGGCGGGAGCCCATATACGCCGACGTCACGGACAGGGCCGCAACGCCAGCGTGTATGGATTCCCACCTTCACGGGAATGACGGATATTGGATGTTGTCCCCGACGACCAGCGGCCGGGCACCGATGTCCCAGCCGCCCGTCACACCATCGCGGCGAGCAGGTCCTTGATCTTGACGAAGGCGAAGCCGACCGAGCTGTCGGCGATGCCGTAGGGCAGGAACAGCGTGTCGCCATGCTTGATCGCGCCGCAGCTGTAGACGACGTTCGGGACATAGCCCTCGCGGTCCTGGTCCTTCGCCGCGAGGATCGGCTCGCGCGTGCGACCCAGCACCTTCGACGGATCGTCCTTGTCCAGCAGCGCCGCACCGATCGAATATTTGCGCATCGCGCCGACGCCATGCGTCAGCAGCAGCCAGCCCTCGTCGAGCTCGATGGGCGGTCCGCAATTGCCGATCTGCACCAGCTCCCACGGATAGAGCGGCGCGAGGATCTTCTCGCCCTCGTCCCAATGGTCGATCGAATCGGATTTGATGAGGAACAGGTTCTCGCCGTCCTGCCGGCCGATCATCATATACTGCCCGCCGACCTTGCGCGGGAACAGGCCCATGCCCTTGTTGCGCGCCGCGGCGCCGGACATCGGCACGAGGTCGAACGCGCGGAAATCGCGCGTGCGCATCAGCTCGGACTGGATCACCGAACCGTTATAGGCGGTGTAGGTGCCGATCCACTCGTAGCTGCCGTCCTCGTGCTGGAAATGCACGATGCGCAGATCCTCCAGCCCCTTGGACTGCGCCTGGGTGATCGGGAAGATCACCGTGCCCGACAGCGTCGAATCGCGATGCCGCCAGACCGTCACCGGCCCTTCCGGAATCTCCTCGCCCTCGCCGACAACGTCGGTCGCGGTCGCGAACGGCGGTTCGGGCGCGAGCTTCAGCTCGTTGCCTTCGGTGATGATCCCCTCGCGGAACGCCACCGACGAGATATGCCCCTCGCCCACCGACCGCAGGCTCATCAGGATGCGCATCGACCCCTCCGGCATGCCGGTCTGGTCGAAATGCGGCACCGCGCTGGGGTTCATCAGCGCCGCGGCGGCATAGCTGTATTCGTGGCAGAAATAGGCGCCGATCAGCTGGCGTTTCTCGTCACCGATGTCGCGCCCGTCGAGCCCGAGCAGATCCTCGATCTCGTCGTAGCGGGTCATGAACACGCGCCGCGTCTGCCAGTGGCGCGCCTCGAAATCCTTGAGCACCGTCTCGAGCTGCTCGCGCGCTTCCTCGGCGGACATTTCGAGCACCTCGCCGACGAGGCGCTCGGTACGGTTCGGCGCGCCGCCCTTGCCGCCCCACGCGATGTGGAACGGCCGGACGACCACGCGGGACGGATCGGCATGAAGCCGCAAGCCGTGGGTAAACAGGTCCATCGCGGTTCGATGCCTCGCCGGTCGGTGTCTCAGACGCCGCCGCCGCTCGATCGATCAAGCAACGACGCGGGTCGTCCCTGCCACGCCTTGGACCGACTTTGAAACCCCCGAAATCGCGCAACTGGCCAGTTGCAGGGCCAAAATGGACTCGGCACCCTGATTGCGGTTGAGCCCGGTCGGCATCAGGCCGTCGAAACAGCCGCCGTCCAGCGGACTGGCGAGCGGCAGGTCGAGGTCGTTCTGCCCCAGATACCAGCCATAGGCGCGCTCCGCCTCGGTCACCCAGCGCGGGTCGCCGGTGACCTGATAGGCGGCGATGCACGCATCGACGGTCGCCTGCGCCTCCAGCGGCTGCTGGTCGAACTGCAGCGGATCGGCATAGGGCCGGTGGAAGCTCTCGGTCCCGACCGCGCGGAACCGGCCCTCGGGCGAGGTCTGCTTGCCGACGATCCAGTCAAGCGTTTCCAGCCCGCACGTCACCAGATCCTTGCGACCGAGCGCATGGCCGGCGACGATCAGCGCCTGCGGCAGGCGGGCGTTGTCATAGGCGAGCACGATCTCGAACCACTGCCATTCCGGACGGCGCGCAGCATCGAGCAACGCGATCTGGTCGTCGGGAAAGCGTTCGAGGATCGACTTGGCCAGTTCATGCCCCGGCGACGCATCGAGCATCGCCGCAGCACCCAGCATCGCGAAGGATTGCGCGCGCAGCGAGCCGAGGTCGAGCGCGAGGCTGGCGGTCGCGTCGAACATCGCCCGTGCCCAGTCGCGGTGCTTGGGATCCTTGCCGTCGCGCGCGGTGACGCCCAGCGCCCAGATCGCGCGACCGTTCGAATCCTCCGAGCCCACGTCCTCGCACCACGTCCGGTCGAAGTTCATGAAGTTGCGGAAGCGACGCTCGTCCGGGTTCCAGGCATATTGCACGAACGAGGCATAGATCGTCGTCCACTTGTCGCGCACGACCGGATCGAGGTCGTCCATCGCGCTCATCAGCATCAGCGCGCGGGCATTGTCGTCGATGCAATAGCCATGGCGGCGGTCCGGCACCGAATAGATCGAATGCTGGAGCATGCCGGTCGCATCGCTCATCCGCTCGACCGCGGCGAAATCGGGCTTCAGCGGCTTCATCGCCGCGGGTGCCTGCGCGATCCGCCGGGGGCGCGCGGCGACGGCCACCTCGGTTTCGTGCAGCGTCGCTTCGGCAAGGCGCGGCCAGATCATCGTCCGGCCGCGATCATAGGCGCGCTGCGCCAGCCGCGTCCGGTCGCGCTGGCTCGACAGCAGCCGGTCGATCTCGCGCGCGAAGGCGGCGACGTCCTTGAAATCGACCAGCACGCCATGGCCGTCGCCGAGGATCTCGGTCGCATGCACGTACGGGGTCGAGATCACCGCCTTGCCGACGCCGATCGCATAGGAAAGCGTGCCGGAGGTGATCTGCGCCGGGTTGAGGTACGGCGTCGCATAGATATCCGCCGCCTGCAGATAATCGATCAGCTCGTCGTGTTCGACGAAGCCATCGATGAACGCGACATTGTCGCCGACGCCCAGCTCCGCCGCGAGTGCCTTCAGCCGGTCGCGATAGAGCTCGCCTTCATGCGCGACGAGATTGGGGTGGGTCGCGCCGAGCACGACGTAGAGCAGGTTCGGGTGCCGCTCCGCGACCGCGGGCAGCGCCTCGATCATCGTCTCGATCCCCTTGTTGGGGGCGAGCAGGCCGAAGGTGAGGACGACGTCGCGCCCCTGCCAGCCGAACTGCGGCTTCAGCGTCTCGGGGTCGACGAACGCCCGGTCGGGCACGCCATGCGGGATCATCGCGATCTGGCGCGGATTGGCGCCATAGACGCGGCGCAGGATGTCGCGACCGCGCTCGGCCATCACCACCACCTTGGCGGCGCGACGCAGCAGCCCCTCGAGCACGCGGCGCTCGTCGGCATTGGGCTTTTCGAGGACGGTGTGCAGCGTCACGATCACCGGCAGCGTGGTGCGGTCGAGCAGGGCGAGCAGATGCTCGCCCGCCGGGCCGCCGTAGATGCCATATTCGTGCTGGACCCAGATCGCCTGCGCGCCGCTCGATTCGATCGTGCGCGCGGTGGTCAGATAGGCGCTGAGTTCGTGCTGGGGGATCGCGCCGACGACGGCGGCCGGATAATCGTAGCGGCCGGGATGGTCGTCCATCGCGTAGACGTCGACCTGGACGTCGGGGAACCGGTCGCGCATCGCCTGATAGACGTCGGTCGTGAACGTCGCGAGACCACATTGACGCGGCAGGAAATTCCCGATCATCGCCAGATGCTTGATCGCGTCGCCGCTTGCCGCAGTCGTACCCATGCCTGTTCCTCTACTGGCGCAATGTCCGTGGCGGAGCCACAATCTTGCGGGAAGATGAACACTCTCGGGCATAAAAGGTTGCAGTGATGTTGCACTGCAACCGAAGCATCGTCTTGATTTCGCTCAGCCTCGCCCGCGATACGGTGCAACGCCCTGATCGGGCAGCCAAAGGTCGGCGGGCGGGGCGGACGACTGCCAGAAGACGTCGATCGGGATGCCGCCGCGCGGATACCAATAGCCGCCGATGCGCAGCCATATCGGCCGCATTTCGTCGAACAGCCGCTGGCCGATGCCGACGGTGCAATCCTCGTGGAATCCCGCATGGTTGCGGAACGCGCCGAGGAACAGCTTGAGCGACTTCGATTCGACGATCGTCGCGCCCGGGACATAGTCGATCACCAGATGCGCGAAGTCGGGCTGGCCGGTGACCGGGCAGAGCGAGGTGAATTCCGGCACCGCGAACCGCACCAGATAGGTCGATCCGACGCGCGGGTTGGGAACATAATCGAGCACCGCCTCTTCCGGAGATGCGGGCAATTGGCTGGCCTGGCCGAGGTGCATGGGGGTCATGCCGCTTATGTAGGAGACGCAGCCGCGGATGAAAACGCTCGTTCCCCTGCTCGGCGACCAGCTCAGCCTGTCCCTGTCGTCGTTGCGCGACATCGACCCCGCCGACGCCGTCCTGCTGATGATGGAGGTGGCCGACGAAACCACCTATGTCCGCCATCACAAGCAGAAGATCGCCTATATCCTCGCTGCGATGCGGCATCATGCCGATGCGCTGCAACAGGCGGGCTGGCAGGTCGATTACGTCCGCCTCGACGACCCCGACAATGCCGGCAGCTTCACCGGCGAGATCGCCCGCGCGGTCGAACGCCACGCGCCCGACCGGATCGTCGTCACCGAGGCGGGCGAATGGCGCGTCATGGCGATGCTGGAGAGCTGGGAAACGCTGTTCGGCATGCCGGTCGACATCCGCGCCGACGATCGCTTCCTGTGCGGCCATGCCGAATTCGACGCCTGGGCAAGCGGGCGCAAGCAGCTTGTCATGGAATTCTTCTACCGCGACATGCGGCGCAAGACCGGGCTGCTGATGGACGGCAAGAAACCCGTCGGCGACCGCTGGAACTTCGACAAGGAGAATCGCAAGCCGGCGAAGAACGACCTGTTCATGCCGCGCCCGCACGCCTTCGCCCCCGATACGGTGACGCAGGACGTGCTGGCGCTGGTCGCGGAACGGTTCGCGGATCACCCCGGCAGCCTCGACGGCTTCGACTATGCGGTCACCGCCGCGGATGCCGAGAAGCAGGCAGCGTATTTCCTGAAGCACGCGCTGCCGCAGTTCGGCGATTACGAGGATGCGATGCTGACCGGCGAACGCCATCTGTGGCATTCGATCCTGTCGCCCTACATCAATTCCGGCCTGCTCGATCCGATCGACCTGTGCCGCCGCGCGGAGGCGGAATATCGCGCCGGCCGCGCGCCGCTCAATTCGGTCGAGGGCTATATCCGCCAGATCATCGGCTGGCGCGAATATATGCGCGGCATCTACTGGCGCGAGGGGCCGGACTATGTCCACCGCAACTTCCTCGATCACCACCGCAAGCTGCCCGGCTGGTATTGGACTGGCGACACCGACATGCATTGCCTGAAGGAATCGATCGGCCAGACGCTTGCCACCGCGCATGCCCACCACATCCAGCGGCTGATGGTGACCGGCAATTTCGCGCTGCTGATCGGCGCCGACCCGGCGGAGATCCATCGCTGGTATCTCGAAGTCTATATCGACGCCTATGAATGGGTCGAGCTGCCCAACACGCTCGGCATGAGCCAGTTCGGCGACGGCGGCCTGCTCGGCTCGAAACCCTATATCTCGTCGGGCGCGTACATCGACCGGATGAGCGACTATTGCGGCCATTGCCGCTTTGACGTGAAGCGCAGGGTCGGCGACAATGCCTGTCCGTTCAACGCGCTCTACTGGGATTTCCTCGCGCGACACGAGGAGCGGCTCGGCGACAATCCCCGCCTGCGCATGCCATATAGTACGTGGGCGAAGCAATCTGCGCAATCTCGGAATGAAACACGTGCACAGGCTGAAACTTTCTTGCAAGCCCTCGACAGCGGCTGCGACGCCGGCTATTGAAGTGATCCGGGCACTCCTCCCCAGTCGTTCGCCCGACTAACCACGTGAAGACGTATGGAGAGTGTAATGGACGCGTTGGTGACGACCGAATGGCTGGCCGGGGAACTCGGCGCGAGCGACCTCAGGATCGTCGATGCCACCTATGTGGATGCCGCCCTCGGCCGCGATCCCGCCGCCGAATATGAAAAGGCGCATATCCCGGGCGCGGTGTTCATGAACCTCGGCGAATTGCGCGATACCGACACCGACCTGCCGATGATGCTGCCGACCGCGGAGAAATTCGCGAGCCGGATGCAGAGCCTCGGACTCGGCGACGGCAGCCGCATCGTGCTCTACGACGCCTCGCCGTGGCATACCGCCGCGCGCGCCTGGTGGATGCTGCGCACCTTCGGCGCGCACGACGTCGCGATCCTCGACGGCGGCCTCGCCAAATGGCAGGCCGAGGGGCGCGAGACGGCGAGCGGCAAGGAAACGCTGCGCCACCGCCACTTCACCGTCTGGGCGGACCGGAAGAACGTGCGCGACCTCGCCCAGATGAAGGCGAACCTCGACAGCGGTGCCGAACAGGTGCTCGACGCGCGCTCGGCGGCCCGCTTCACCGGCGAGGAACCCGATCCGCGCCCGGCGACGCACGCCGGCCATATCCCGGGGTCGAAGAACCTGCCGTACACGGGAATCTTCAACGGCGACGGCACGTGGAAACAGGGTGCGGAGCTGAAGGCCGCGTTCGAGGGCGCCGGGATCGATCTCGACCAGCCGATCGCGCTGACCTGCGGTTCGGGGATCACTGCATCGACGCTCGCCTTCGGTCTGCACTTGCTGGGCAAGGACTCCGCGCTCTACGACGGCAGCTGGTCGGAATGGGGAGCGGATCGCTCGACGCCCAAGGCCATGGGAGCCCGGGAAAAGGTTGACGGATAATAGCGATGACCGCGTGCCGGATCGAACCCTGGGCGACGCCACCCGCGTCGTCCAGGCCGGCCGCCGCAAGGAATGGACCGGCGGGATCGTCAACCCGCCGGTCTGGCGCGCCTCGACGATCCTGTACGACAGCATCGCCGACCTGCGTGCCAATGCCGGCAAGGACACGCACCACCGCCTCTATTACGGCCGCCGCGGCACGCCGACGCAATGGAGCCTTGCCGACGCGCTGACCAGCCTCGAACCGGGGGCGGAGGCGACCTTCCTCTACCCCTCGGGCGTCGCCGCGATCGCCGCGGCGCTGCTGTCGGTGCTGTCGCCCGGCGACGAACTGCTGCTCGTCGACAGCGCCTACGACCCGACGCGCGGGCAGGCGATGCAGCTGCTCAAGCGGTTCGGCATCACCACGCGCTTCTACGATCCGCTGATCGGCGCCGGCATCGCCGGACTGATCGGCCCGGCGACCAAAGCCATCTTCATGGAAAGCCCCGGCAGCCTGACCTTCGAGGTGCAGGACGTGCCGGCGATCGTCGCGGTCGCGAAGGCGCACGGGCTGGTGACGCTGCTCGACAACACCTGGGCGACGCCGCTGTTCTTCCCCGCGATCGAAAAGGGCGTCGACCTGACGATCCTCGCCGCGACCAAATATGTCGTCGGCCATAGCGACGTCATGCTCGGATCGGTCACCGCCGCGCCGGGCCATTTCGCGCGGCTGCGCGACATGAGCTTCCAGCTCGGGCAGGTCGCCTCCCCCGACGACAGCTGGCTCGCCAGCCGCGGCCTGCGCACGATGGCGGTGCGGCTCGCGCAGCATCAGCGCAGCGCGCTGGAGATCGCGCGCTGGTTGCAGGACCGGCCGGAGGTCGCGGAGGTGCTCCACCCCGCCCTGCCCTCCTGCCCCGGCCACGCGCTCTGGGCGCGCGACTTCAAGGGATCGAGCGGGCTGTTCTCGTTCGTGCTCAACGGCGGCGACGAGGCGGCGCGTGCCGCGTTGATCGATACACTCAACTTGTTCGGTATCGGCTACAGCTGGGGCGGCTTCGAAAGCCTCGCCATCCCGGCGGACCCGGCGCGCATCCGCACCGCTGCGCCGCGCGCCTATGCCGGGCCGCTGGTCCGGTTGCATATCGGGCTGGAAGACCCCGCCGACCTCATCGCCGATCTGGAGCGCGGACTGGCCGCGTTCCGGGCGTTGGCGTGAGCCGGTAACGCATCATTGCAGGCTTAGCGGCTCCGGAGCGTCCGAATGAGGCTCCGGAGTTGCTATGCTGGCAATGACGAACGTCCGTTACTTCGTTGCCGAGGCGCGGGCGTCCTGGCCGTCGCCCTCGGGCGCCGCGACGATGTCGCGGGTCGTCGCGCCCTTGTCGACGACGTTGGTCGAGGGATCGCCGACCGACGAGCGGATGCCGGCATCCGCGGTATCGCCGCCGGCCTGGCTGACGACGCCGTTTTCCGCCGCCGACCGCTGCGTGTTGCCGCCGAACAGCGCGTCGAGCGTCTGTGCCTGCGTCGCATTGTCCTGCGGGCGGGCGGTGCCGGGCTGCGGGGGGACGAGGTTGAAATCGGGCGGAACCACCAGCGGCGCCTGACGCGCGACCGCGAACTCGTCGGGGCGCGCCCGGTCGTAGCCGCGCTTGCCGCAGCCCGAGAGGAGGACGACGCAGGCGAGGCCGGCGAGAATCGGAACTGACTTACGCATGGGGATTCTCCGAGGGAATATCGCGCTTGTCGCGCATCAGGAGCGCGCGGACAAGCAGCACCAGCACGCCGAGGGTGATCGCCGCATCGGCGACGTTGAAGACGAGGAACGGCCGCCAGTCGCCGAAATGCAGGTCGGCGAAATCGACGACATAGCCGAACCGCACGCGGTCGACGATATTGCCGAGCGCCCCGCCCAGGATCGCACCCAGCGCGATCCGGTCGGCGCGGTTGGGTTCGCGCGTCATCCACACCGCGACCGCCACCGCGATCGCGCCGGTCATCGCCACCAGCGCCCAGCGCATCGTGTTGCTGTCGGCGTGCAGCAGCCCCAGCGAGATGCCGTGGTTGGCAACGAAGCGCAGGTTGAAGAAGGGTGTGATGACGCGTTCGGCGGTCAGCTCGTTGAGCTGCAGCACGTCGGTGACCGCGAACTTCGACGCCTGATCCGCGACGAACAGGATCGCCGCGGTGACGAGGCCGGCGACGGGAGCGTTACGCATGGGCGACCACGCTGTCGCAGCGATCGCACAGCGCACCGTCCACGCTCACCTCGGGCAGGTGCCGCCAGCAGCGGCCGCACTTGCGATAGTCGGTGCGGCTCACCGCGACATCCTCGCCCTTGCTCACCCGCGCGACGATGAACGTCTCCGCCAGCGCCGCCGCCGACAGCGGCATCTCCGGCACCGTCACTTCGGCCTCGAGGCTGGAGCGGACGGTCTTCTCGCGGCGCAGCGGCTCGATCGCCTCGGTCACCGTGGTGCGCAGGCGACGCACGTCAGCCCAGTCGGTAGCGAGCGGCTCGTCCCCGGGCAACGCCGGCAGCTCGGGCCATTCGAGGAAATGCACCGAGCCATCCTCGCTCGGGAAGCGCGCCTGCCACACTTCCTCGGCGGTGAAGCACAGGATCGGCGCGGCGTAGCGGACGAGCGCATGGAACAGCGTGTCGAGCACCGTCCGGTAGGCGCGCCGCTTCGGATCGGTCGCCGCATCGCAATAGAGCGAATCCTTGCGGATATCGAAGAAGAAGGCGGACAGATCCTCGTTGGCGAAGTCGGTCAGGCGACGCAAATAGCGGTTGAGTTCATAGCCGTCCGCCGCCTCGCGCAGGTCCATGTCGAGCTGGCCGAGCAGGGTCAGCACGTAGCGTTCCAGCTCGGGCATTTCCTCCACCTCGACCCGCTCGCTCTCGTCGAACCCGTCAAGCGCGCCGAGCAGGTAGCGGAAGGTGTTGCGCAGCTTGCGATAGCCGTCGGACGCGGTGCCGAGCACCTCCTTGCCGATCCGCACGTCGTCGAAATAGTCGGTCGAGGCGACCCACATGCGCAGGATGTCAGCGCCGCTCTCGCCGATCACCTTGAGCGGATCGACGACGTTGCCGAGGCTTTTCGACATCTTGCGCCCCTGCCCGTCGAGCGCGAAGCCGTGGGTCAGCACCGCATCGTACGGCGCCCGTCCGCGTGTGCCGCAGCTTTCGAGGAGCGACGACTGGAACCAGCCGCGATGCTGGTCGCTGCCCTCGAGATACAGATTGGCGCGGACGTCCGCACCGTAGCGTGCCTCGACGGTGAAGACGTGGGTCGAGCCGCTGTCGAACCAGACGTCGAGGATGTCGTTCTGCGGCTCGTAATCGGCGAGGTCATGCGCCGCGCCGAGCAGCGTCTGGTGGTCCGCGGTGAACCACGCATCCGCGCCGCCGTCGCGGAAGGCGGCGACGATCCGCGCATTGACCGCCGGATCGTTGAGATAGTCGCCGCTCGTGCGGTTGACGTAGAGCGCGATCGGCACGCCCCAGGCGCGCTGGCGGCTGATGACCCAGTCGGGCCGCCCCTCGACCATCGAACGGATGCGGTTCTGCGACCGCGCCGGCACCCAGTCGGTATGCTCGATCGCGTCGAGCGCGGTCTCGCGCAGCGTCGCGCCGTTGCTCGCCCCGCTGGTCGCACCGTCGCCGGCGTTGAGGATCGCGCGGTCCATCGGGATGAACCATTGCGGCGTCGCGCGGAAGATCACCTTCGCCTTCGACCGCCACGAATGCGGGTAGCTGTGCGCGAAATCGTCCGACGCCGACAGCAAGGCGTTCGCCGCGCGCAGGTCGGTGCAGATCGGCCCGTCGCTCGCGACGAACTTCTTGTTGATGACGCTGCCCTGCCCGCCGAGCCAGCCCCAGTCGGCGCGGTACATGCCCGCGCCATCGACCGCGAACACCGGATCGATGCCATGCGCCTTGCACAGCAGGAAATCGTCCTCACCATGGTCGGGCGCCATGTGGACGAGGCCGGTGCCGGCCTCGCGCGTCACGAATTCGCCCGGCAGGAACGGCCGCGGTTTCGCGAAAAAGCCGCCGACGCGATGCATCGGATGCAGCGCGGTCGCGCCCTCCAGCGCGGCGCCCTTCACCAGCGCGAGGAATTCCTCCATCGCGATGCCGGTGCGCTTGCCGAACGCCTCCATCAGGTTTTCCTCGACGAGGAAACGCCGGCCGCCACATGCGAACAGCACGTAATCGAGCGCCGGATTATAGGCGAGCGCCTGATTGACCGGGATCGTCCACGGCGTCGTCGTCCAGATCACCGCGGTCGCCCCGACCAGGATGTCCGCTTCCGGCGCGGTGGCGATCTCGAAGCCGACGTCGATCTGGGTCGAGACGATGTCTTCATATTCGACCTCCGCCTCGGCCAGCGCGGTCTTCTCGACCGGCGACCACATGACGGGCTTGGCGCCGCGATAGAGCTGGCCGCTCTCGGCGAACTTGAGCAATTCGCCGACGATCGTCGCCTCTGCGTCGTAGTTCATCGTCAGATACGGATCGGCCCAGTCGCCCATCACGCCCAGCCGCTGGAACTGGTCGCGCTGCACGCCCACCCACGTGTCGGCATAGGCGCGGCATTCGGCGCGGAACTGCGCGACCGGCACCTCGTCCTTGTTCCGCTTCTTCGCCCGATACGCCTCCTCGACCTTCCATTCGATCGGCAGGCCGTGGCAGTCCCAGCCCGGTACGTAGGGCGCATCCTTGCCCATCAGCGACTGGCTGCGGACGATGATGTCCTTCAGCACCTTGTTCATCGCATGGCCCATGTGGATGTCGCCGTTGGCGTAGGGCGGGCCGTCGTGCAGGATGAAGCGCTCCCGCCCGGCGCGCTGCTCGCGTAGCCGGTCGTAGACGCCGATCCGCGCCCATCGCTCCAGGATCGCCGGCTCCTTTGCGGCGAGGCCCGCCTTCATCGGAAAATCGGTCTTCGGCAGGAAGACGGTGTCGCGCCAGTCTGTCGGGGCGGTGTCGGGAGCGTCGGTCATAGGTGCCGCGGCATTAGCGCGGCTTGGAGCCCGCGTCATGCGTAGATTATCGGGGCGGGCGGGCGCGGGCTCAGACGGCACGACGCAGCCGTCGCCCCGCGCCGATCGCGCCGCACCAGAGCAACGTCTCGATCCCGGCATAGCCGAGGCCCAGGTGCGGCGGTCGCGCCGCGAGCACGTCGCCGATGCCGACCGCGCCGGAGCGCAGCCCCGCCCGCCCGATCCGCGCCCAGCGCCGGGCGGTTTCCCAGCGGATCAGCTTGCGGCTTTCCGCATCCGGCCGATGCTGCGCGATGAAGGCGGCCTGCAGGGTCGCGATGCCGTTGCCCAGCCGGATCAGCGTCGTGCGGTCCGGCACCGGTTCGCCGCCCATATTGTGCAGCACCAGCAGGCGCGCGAGCGCCGCCGCCGCATCATCCCCCAGCAACGACGCATGACGTTCGGCCAGCACGCGCGTCGCCGATGCCCGCATCGTGTCGGTGAAGCGTTTCGACGCGCCGCCGGCATGCTGGCGGTAGACCAGCAGCGGCGCGTCGATCCGCGCGATCCGGCCGAACGCCGATATACGGCCATAAAGGTCGAAATCCTCGGCATAGAGGATCTCGGGCCGGGTGAACGGGTCGAGCCGCCGCGCGACCTCGCCGCGGATCATCACCGTCGACCAGACGATCGGATTCTCGATCCAGCTCAGCCAGGCGATCAGGTCGGGCGTCGTGTGCGGCGCATAATGCATCGCCGACACCTTGCCGTCGCGCAGCTGCTCCGCCTGCGTACCGACCAGCACGACGTCGGGATGCGCCTCCAGATAGGCGACCTGCGTCGCCAGCCGCCTGGGGTGGCAGAGGTCGTCCTGGTCCAGCCCGGCAATATAGCGCCCCCGCGCCGCGGCCACACCGCGGTTGCGGGTGCGCACCGGGCCGCCGTTCTCCGCATTCTCGATCAGGCGGACGCGCGGGTCGGCCCAGCTGCGCACGAGGTCGCGCGTGTCGTCCGACGAACAATCGTCGACCACGATCGCCTCCCATTCGGTCAGCGTCTGTGCGGCGAGCGACACCAGCGTATCGCCGATGAACGCCGCCCCGTTATAGCCGGGGATGACGACCGAAACGACCGGATCGCTCATGCCGCGGCCCGGTCGCCCGCCACCCTGTCATGCTGCTCCAGTCCCAGCAGCTGATCGACGATCATCTGGCCGACGTCGTTCTGCCACAGCCACAGGCCGTTGGCCTGCCCGCGGAAGCTCGCCTCGCCGCCCAGCCGTCCCCAGGGCACGAAGCCCGCGGACAGGCCGATGCCATAGGCGCCCGGGACGGGACGGTCCTGCGCATCGAGGATGCGGCAGTGGCGATCGACCATCGGCCGCCCCTCGTGGTGCGCCAGCGCCAGCGGCGTGCCGTCGATCCCGAGCAGCGGCACCGCGCGCGGCCGATAGCCGAGCGCCCCCACCACCAGATCGGCGTCGGCGATGATCCGCCGCGCCTCGGCATCCCCGTCGCCGGCGATCCGGTGCGCGGTGACGCGCGGATCGGGGGTCCGCCCGCCCAGCGCCAGCATCCGCAACACCAGCTCGCGCGATTCGAGCCGCAGTCCCGCCAGCCGCAGCACGAAGCCGCTGACCGGGCAGATGTCGTTCTCGTCGAAATCGTGGAAACCCTCGGCATGCGCCGCCGCGATCGTCGGATAGAAGGGCTTCAGGGGCTGGCGATGCAGGATCGTCACCGCCCCCGCGCCGAAGGCGAAGCCCGGCTGGTTCTTGAGCAGCAGCACCGCCGCCGCGATCGCGCTGGTCGAGGCGCCGATGATCGCGACCTTCGGTGCGGGTCGTCCGCGCAGCCGCTCGTGCACCTGCTCGACCCCGCCGAGCCGCAGCAGGGTATCGGACCGCATCAGCCGCCGGCCGGCGAGCGTCCCCAGCGGCACACCGGCGACGCGCTTGCCCGCGACCTGTTCGTCGGTCTGATAGCCGCCCGTCGCCACGACGACGTTGCGCGACACGAGCGTACGGTCGATCCCGGATGCGTCCCTGACGGTCGTCCGCCAGCGGCCGTCGGGGGTGCGCTGCACGGCGGTCGCGTCATGCCCGGTCAGCACCTCGCCGCCATGCGCCGCGACGATGCCCTTCAGCCGGTCCGCCGTCACCGACAGCAGCGGCGCGGTATCGGTCAGCGGCGCGCCCAGCTCGGCGACATAGCGCTGCATCAGCTGCCCGGCCGGATGATGCTCCAGCGCGGCGAGTTCGGGATGCGGATTGTTCTTCACCGCCGACAGGAAGGTTTCGGCGGTGGTGTCCGAGCGGATCGCGTAATTGCCAAGCTCGCCCGCGCCCATCCGCGTCCGCCGCTCGACGATCGCGAAGCCCGCCTCGACCAGCGGCACCAGCTTGTTCTGCTTGCTCGCCGACGTCAGCATCGCGGTGCCGGCGGGGCCGCCGCCGATCACCACCGTCGACAGGTCCCTCGCGTGCATCGTCTCTCCCATCCGCGCCATCGCGGTGTCCGCGACCCGTTCGATCGCCGTCATCAATCGTCCGGCGATCACCGGCGCGTCGGCCGGCGTCATCGCATCGGTGATCGGCAGGCTCAACATCCGTGCGGCGATGGCGTCGGCGACCGGCGTCGGCTCGACCAGCGCGACGTCGCGAAACAGCGGCTGCTCGCCGATATGCGGGCTGAAATACTGGCCGACGCCGACCCCGTCCGCCGCCAGCGCGGCGACGATCGTCGGACGATAGGCGGCGAGATCGGCGGGCAGCAGCACCGGCATGAACTGCGTCGCCTGCCGCCGCCCCTGCCGCCCCTGCATCGTGAACGCCGGCAACGCCGCGCGATAGGCGGTGTCGATCGCGGCGCGATGGTCGCAGACCGCATCGATCTCGGCGAGCTTGGCGCGCGCCATCAGCGCGATCACCTCGGGCAGTTTGGCGTTGATGCCGGGCAGGGTCGCGCTGCGGCCGCCCTCGAACCCGAAGTTTATCATGCTGCGCAGCTGGTCGATCAGGGCGCGATCGCCGCTGTGGATCAGCCCGCCCTCCGCGACCGAGAAGGTCTTGGTCGCGTGCATCGAATAGACGATGGCGAACGGCGCGCCCGTCCCGAATCCGCGCCCGTCGGCATCGAGCGTGCCGAGCGACGCCGCCGCATCGATCGCCACGCCGACCTGATAATGTTTCGCCAGCCACGCATAGCGGTCGAGGTCGATCGCCGTCCCGAACGTCGCATAGGGCACGATCACGCCGATCCGCTCGCCGTGGCGCGCCAGCAGCGCCTCTTCCTGCACGGGATCGGCCGCCCATGTCGCGGGCTCGATATCGCAGATCAGCGGCGTCAGCCCCGCCCAGAGCGCCGCCTGCGCGGTCGCGGCAAAGGTCAGTGCCGGCATCAGCGCCAGCGTGCCGGGCCGCGGATGCATCCCCGCCGCCTGCCGCATCGCCACCATCAGCCCCAAGGTCGCATTGCCGACCGCCAGACTCGCGCCGGTGCCGCCGAACATCCGCCCGGTGATCTCCGCCTCGAACGCGCGCACTTCTGGGCCGTTGTTGCTGAACACGCCCGACGCCTCGATCCGGCGCAAACCCTCGGTCAGCGCACTCAGCCGCGGCGGATTGGGCGCGATCAGCGGAAATTCCATGGGTCGAGAGTCCTGCAAGTCCAGACCACCCGCCTAACGCCCGGCGCCTAAGAAGCCGTTAGCGATGGCCAGCAACATTGCGCAACACTATTGACTGCCGAGGCAACCATTGCCATGGCAACCACATGCCGTTCTATACCGACTCGAACTTCCACCCCGAAAATTCGATCGGCTATCTGATCCGCCGGTCGGAGCAGCTCGGCACCGTCGCGCTCGAACCGGTGTTCGCCGCGCACGACATCACCAAGACGCAGTGGAGCGCGCTCGTCGCGCTGCATTTCGATCGCGCCTCGACCTGTGCGGAGATCGCCCGCGACCTCGGCCACGACAAGGGCGCGACGACGCGGCTGGTCGATACGCTGGAGGAGCGCGGCTGGGTGACCCGCACGCGCGAGGACGGCGATCGCCGGATGGTCCGCGTCGCCCTGACGCCGTCGGGCGACGCGATCGCCGCGAGGGTCCGCGACGCGGTCATCGCCATCTGGAACGACTGGCTGGGCGACTGGCCGGCGGCGGACGTCACCGACCTGATCCGCCTGCTCGGCCGATTGCGCGACACCCTGCAACAGACTCCGGACGAAGGCGGACCCGCGTGACGATAGCGAAACTTTCCCCATTGGCGGTGCTGCTGCTCAGCGCCTGCGCCGTGCCGCACAGCCCGCCGGCGGTGGCGCCGGTCGCGCCCGCGACGCTCGGCCTCACCGGCCCCGCCACGCCCGCCATCGCCGACCGATGGTGGACCGGCTTCGGCGACGCGCAGCTCGACCGTCTCGTCACCGATGCCACCGCGGGCAACCCGACGCTCGCCGCCGCGCTCGCCCGCGTGGCGCAGGCGCAGGCGGTGCTCGCCGGCCGCGACGCCGCCAACGGCCCCGACCTGACGCTCGACGGATCGGCGCAGGTCGCGCGTCTGTCGGGTCGCTACACCATCCCGCCGCCCTTCGCCGGCTCGGTCCGCTTCGTCGGGCAGGCGCAGGCCAACCTCAACTGGAACCTCGACCTGTTCGGCCGGCAGAAGGCCGCGATCGAGGGCGCCCGCGCCTCGACGCAGGCGGCGGCGCTCGACCTCGCCGCCGCGCGCCTCGCCATCGCCGGATCGGTCGTCCAGACCTATATCGACCTCGCCCGCGCCGAGACGGAGGCCGGGATCGCCCGCCGCACCATCGAGACGCGGCAGGATTCGCTGCGGCTGGTCAACATCCGGATCCGCAACCGCCTCGCCAGCAACCTGCAGGCCACCGCCGCGCAGACATTGCTCGCGCAGGCGCAGACCGCGCTGGTCCGGGCCGAGGGCACGCGCGCGCTGGCGACCAACGCACTCGCCGCACTCGCCGGTCGCGGTCCCGAATATGCCGCGGCGATCCGTCCCGCCACGCTGAACGTCGACGCCGCGCTGCCGCTGCCCGCGCAGGTGCCCGCCGACCTGCTCGCGCGCCGGCCCGACATCGCCGCCGGCCTTGCCCGCATCGATGCCGCCGCCGCCGGGCGGCAGGTCGCGCGCCGCGCTTTCTATCCCAACGTCAACCTCGCCGCGCTGGCGGGCTTCCAGGCGGTCGGGCTCGGCAATCTGTTCAGCCTCGACGCCGGCACCGCCGGCGCCGGTCCCGCGATCCATCTGCCGCTGTTCGACAACGGCCGGCTGAAGGCCGATCTTGCCGGCGCCACCGCCGCGCTCGACCTCGCCACGGCCGACTATAACGACCGCGTCGTCGGCGCGGTCCGCGAGGCGGCGGACGCGATCGCAATGATCGGCAACCTCGCGCAGCAGCGCGCGCGCACCGCAGAGGTCGTCCGCGGCTTCGGCGAGACCAACCGCCTCAACGCGATCCGCGTCGCCAGCGGCCTCGATAGCAAGCTCGATCTCGTCGACAACGACGTCCGCCTGCTCGACGCCGAGCTCGCCCAGGCCAATCTCGCCGCCGAAGCGGCCCGCCAGCGCGTCGCGCTGGTGCTGGCGCTCGGTGGCGGCTTCATCCCGCAGGAACCCCGCCGATGACCGATACACAAGCCCCCGCGCCGCAACCCGAGGCGGAAGGCGGCAAGCCGCGCGCCCGCCGCCGCGGCTTCCTGATCCTCGGCCTCGTCGTCGCGATCGGGCTGATCGTCTGGGCGGTCTTCCACTTCCTGCTCGCCAAGCCCGAACAGGAAACGGACGACGCCTATGTCGCCGGCGACGTCGTCGCGATCACCGCGCGCGATCCCGGCCAGATCACCGCGATCCACGCCGACAACACGCAGACGGTGAAGGCCGGCGCACCGCTGCTCGACCTCGATCCCGCGACGGCGGACGTCGCGCTCGCCTCGGCCGAGGCGGAACTCGCCCGCGCCGTCCGCGCCACCCGCGCCGACATCGGCAAGGTGTCGGAAAGCGGCGCCGCGGTCGTCCAGGCGCGCGCGCAGCTCGCCGCCGCCACCGCCGACTATGCCCGCCGCCAGGGTGCCGCGGCGCAGGGCGCGATCTCCGGCGAGGAACTCGCGCATGCCGCCGATGCGGTGAAGGTCGCGCGCGCCAACCTCAACCTCGCGCTCAGCCAGCAGACGCAGTCGCGCTCGGCGGTGCAGGGGACGGACACCAGCACCAACCCCGCCGTGCTCGCCGCCGCCGCCGCCTATCGCCGCGCCGCGATCACGCGCAGCCACATGCACATCGTCGCGCCGATCGACGGCGTCGTCGCGCAGCGCACCGTCCAGCTCGGCCAGCAGGTCGCACCCGGCACGCCGCTGATGGCGGTGGTGCCGCTCGACAAGGTGTGGGTCGACGCCAATTTCCGCGAAACCCAGCTCAAGGACCTGCGCATCGGCCAGCCCGCGACGATCACCGCCGACATGTACGGCGAAGACGTGGTGTTCCACGGCCGGGTGATCGGCGTCGGCGCCGGCTCGGGCAACGCCTTCGCCTTGCTGCCGCCGCAGAACGCCTCCGGCAACTGGATCAAGATCGTCCAGCGCGTGCCGGTGCGCATCGGCCTCGACCCGCGCGAACTCGCACGCAATCCGCTGCGCGTCGGCCTGTCGGTCAATGCGACGGTCGATACCGCCGACCTCGGCGGCCAGCGCCTCGGCCGCGCCGCGACCCAGGCCTATGGCCGCAAGCCCACCGACGGCAGCGACCCCGCGGTCGAGGCCCGCATCCGCCAGATCATCGCCGCCAACCGCTGATGATCGTGCTGCTGTCCTCACCCGTCGCCGGCTACGCCGTCTTTTCGCTCTCCCGGCGGGAGAGGGAGGGAGGCGCGCAGCGCCGGAAGGGTGAGGGCAGCACGCTCCGTTGGGACAAACGCTGATGCCCGCCCAACCCGCCCCCCTCACCGGCGGCAAGCTCGCGCTGATCGCCTTCGCGCTCGCGCTCGGCACGTTCATGATGGTGCTCGACACCACCATCGCCAACGTGTCGCTGACGACGATCGCGGGCAACCTCGGCGTATCGAGCGACAATTCGACGTGGATCATCACCGCCTTCGCCGTCGCGAACGGCGTCGCGGTGCCGCTGACCGGCTGGCTGATGGGCCGGTTCGGCGTCGTGCGCACCTTCTGCACCGCGGTCGCGCTGTTCACGCTCGCCTCCTTCCTGTGCGGGATCGCGTGGAGCCTGCAATCGCTGATCGTCTTCCGCATCATCCAGGGCGCGGTGTCCGGCCCGATGATGCCGGGCAGCCAGGCGCTGCTGATCTCCGTCTTTCCCGCCGACAAGCGCAGCACCGCCCTCGGCGTCTGGTCGATGACCACGCTGGTCGGCCCGGTGATGGGGCCGATCCTCGGCGGCTACATCAGCGACAATTACCATTGGAGCTGGATCTTCCTCATCAACGTGCCCTTCGGCATCTTCACCGCGCTCGTCTGCTGGCGCGGGCTCAAGACGCGGGAGACGCCGACGCGCAAGCTGCCGATCGACACCGTCGGGCTGGGGCTGCTCGTCGTCTGGGTCGGCGCGCTCCAGATCATGCTCGATCTCGGCAAGAACGCCGACTGGTTCAACGACACCACGATCTGCGTCATGGCGGTGGTCGCCGCGATCGGCTTCGTCGCCTGGGTGATCTGGGAACTGACCGACGCCAATCCGGCGGTCGACCTCAGCCTGTTCAAGAGCCGCAATTTCGCGATCGGCAACATCGCCTTCTGCCTCGGCTATGCGGTGTTCTTCGCCAACATCCTGATCCTGCCGCTCTGGCTGCAGACGCAGGTCGGCTATACCGCGACCTGGGCGGGCCTGATCGCCGCGCCGAGCGGCATCGTCGCGGTGTTCCTGTCGCCGCTCGCGGCACGGTTGTCGGGCAAGGTCGATGCGCGCATCCTCGCCACCATCGCCTTCCTCGCCTTTGCGACCTCCTATTACATGCGCTCGGGGTATACGACGAGCGCGAGTTCGTGGGACTTCATGCTGCCGCTTCTCGTGCAGGGCATCGCGATGAGCATCTTCTTCCTGTCGATGCTGACCATCTCGCTCGACGGCATCCCGCCGCAGCGGCTGCCCTCGGCAACTGGCATCTCCAACTTCGCGCGCATCGTCGCGGGTTCGTTCGCCGCCTCGATCATCACCACCGCCTGGGACCGGCGCGAGGCGCTGCACCAGAGCCGCCTGTCGGAGGTGGTGGGTCAGGGCATGCCGCTGCGGATGGCGAGCGAGGCGTTGCAGGGCATGGGCGCGACCTCGACGCAGGCCGCGGCGGCGATCACCCGCCAAATGGTCGGCCAGGCCTATCTGCTCGCCTCGACCGACCTGTTCCGCGTCTCGGCATGGGTGTGCGCGGCGCTGATCGTGATCGTCTGGTTCACCCGCCGGCCCAAAGGCGGCCACGGTCCGGTCGCGGCGGACTGATTCGGGCAGGGATCTTCGGCCAGGGTTGTTCGGACGGGTTCGGCAGGAGCCGCCTTCCTCGGTCAAAGGAGCGAAGACGACCCCTGCCTTGCCCGATACGACGCCCGACCGGGGCGGGATGTTCCCGCTGCGGCCCTGTCGGCGCGGCGCGTCGGTTGACCCCGCCAGCGTCCTTGCCTACCTCTCGGGCCATGACCGCCCCCACCATCCTCCTGGTAGAGGACGATCCCGCCCTTCGGACCCTGACCACGCGCGCGTTGCAGGAAAACGGCTATCTCGTCCGCCCCGCCTCGGCCGCGCCCGAGATGTGGCTGGCGCTGGAGGCAGGCCCCGTCGACCTCATCCTGCTCGACATCATGCTGCCGGGTACCAGCGGCATCGACCTGTGCCGGACCCTCCGCCAGAAGAGCGAGGTCCCGATCATCTTCATCAGCGCCAAGGGCAGCGAAACCGACCGCGTCGTTGGCCTCGAACTCGGCGCCGACGATTACATCGCCAAGCCGTTCGGCACCCGCGAACTGATCGCCCGCATCCGCGCCGTCCTGCGCCGCGGCTCGCTGGAGCGCAGCCCGGGCGAGCGCGAGGAGGGCGTGCTGACCTTCGACGGATGGCAGGTCACGCTGCCCCGACGCGAGCTCACCTCGCCCACCGGCGCGGTCGTCGACCTCACCGGCGCCGAATTCGACCTGCTCGTCAGCCTTGCCGAACATGCCGGCCGCGTCATCGCCCGCGAACGGCTGATCGAACTGTCGCGCACCCGCCTCGGCGACAGCTCGGACCGCAGCATCGACGTGCTCATCAGCCGCCTGCGCCGCAAGCTGTCGAGCGCGGGGAAGGACGCGCCGATCATCACCGTCCGCGGCGTCGGCTACATGCTCAACATAGAGGTGACGCGCCGTTGATCGCCGGTCGCGTTCCCGCGTCCCCGGCATGAAACGCTTCCTGCGCCCGTCGATCGGCATCATCGGCCAGATCGTCGCCATTCTCCTGCTGACGATGGTCATCGAATTCGGCGTCAGCACGTTGCTCTACGAGCGTGCCAGCCAGTTCGCGGTGCGCGACGACGAGGCGCGCCGCCTCGCCGAACATCTCGTTATCGCCCGCCGCCTGATCGCCGAACAGCCGGTGTCGCGCCGCGACGACATGGCCGAGGACCTCACCACCGAACGCTATGCGCTGCACTGGCAGCAGGACCTGCCCGCGCCGCCCCCGATCGCGCCCGCGCTCGACAGCATGCGGCATCAGGTCGTGGAATGGGAACCGTCGCTCGCCGCTACCGACCTGCGCCTGAAGCTCACCTCGCCCGGGCGCAGTTCGGTCGTCACCGGCGGGCTGCAGCTGCCCGACGGCAGCTGGCTCTATTTCCGCACGCTCGAACCGCTCCACAACCTCAACCTCGCCGCCGAACGCATCCTGCTCGCGCTGATCCCGGCGCTCGCGCTGATGATCCTCGGCGGACTGCTGATCCGCCGCGCGCTGCGGCCGATGCGCCAGCTCGCCGCCGCCGCCGACAGCTTCGGCGATACCGAGCACGATCCCATTTCCGAAGCCGGCCCGCGCGAGGTGCGCCACGTCGTCGCCGCCTTCAACCGCATGGCGGCGCGCATCCAGCGGCTGATCGCCGACCGGACGCAGGCGCTCGCCGCGGTCGGCCACGATTTGCGCACCCCCCTCGCCCGGCTGCGCCTGCGCGCCGACGGCGTCGACGACGCCCCCACCCGCGCCGCGATCCAGCGCGACATCGGCGAGATGGAGGCGATGGTCACCTCGCTGCTCGCCTTCCTCGGCGGCGACAGCGATCCCGAAACGCCGGTGCTCACCGACATCGCCGTGCTCTGCGCGACGCTGATCGACGATGTCGAGGATCGCGACCTGCCCGGCGTCTACGAGGGGCCCGCGCATTGCGAGGTCACCGTCCGCCCCGTCGCGCTGAAGCGCGCGCTCGCCAATCTGGTCGAGAATGCGCTCCATTACGCCGGCAACGTCACGATCCGGCTCGACAGCGCACCCGCGGGCGTGACGATCGGCGTCGAGGACGACGGCGCCGGCATTCCCGAGGATCAGCTGCGCCGCGTGCTCGAACCCTTCGTCCGGCTCGACACCGCCCGGCCGCGCGACACGATCGGCTTCGGCCTCGGCCTGCCGATCGTCGCCCGCATCGTCGAATCGGAGGGCGGCGTGCTCACCCTGTCCAACCGCGCCCAGGGCGGCCTGCGCGCCACGATCTTCGTGCCGCGCTAGTCGCCGGGCCCGCTCCCCGCCCTGCCACCGGTTCCGCCGCGCAAACACCGGCAACACAATAAAACAATCCCGTCGCGCCGCCGCATCGTACGTCCGGTACGATCGCAGCCCGATGCGGCTGTCGCCGCTCGCGAAGGCAGCGATATGAACCAGATCCTCAGCGCCCTCAAATTGCCGTCGATGCCGGTCGTCACGCGCGACCTCACCGCATCGATCGTCGTCTTCCTCGTCGCGATGCCGCTCTGCATGGGCATCGCGGTCGCGTCCGGCGTGCCGCCCGAAAAGGGCCTCATCACCGGCATCATCGGCGGCATCGTCGTCGGCATGCTCGCGGGTTCGCCGTTGCAGGTCAGCGGCCCCGCCGCCGGCCTCGCCGTCGTCGTCTTCGAACTCGTCCGCGATCAGGGCCTGTCCGCGCTCGGCCCGATCCTGATCCTCGCCGGTGCGATCCAGGTCGTCGCCGGCATCGCCCGCCTCGGCGGCTGGTTCCGCGCGATCAGCCCAGCGGTCGTCCACGGCATGCTCGCCGGCATCGGCGTGCTGATCGTCGTCGGCCAGTTCCACGTCCTGTTCGACGCCAAGCCGCTCCCCAGCGGCCTCCAGAACCTCGCCGCCGCCCCCGGCCGCCTGCTCGGCCTGTCGGTCGATTCGATCCAGGCCGCCGAACTCGCTTTCGGCATCGGCATGCTGACGATCATCGCCATGCTCGGCTGGGAAAAGCTGCGCCCGGCGTCGATGAAGCTCGTCCCCGGCGCGCTGGTCGGCGTGCTCGCCGGCACCTTCGCCGCGCTCGCGTTCGGCCTCGACGTCGCCCGCGTCAACGTGCCGCAGTCGATCGCCTCGGCGATCACGCTGCCCGGCACCGAGCTGTTCGCCAAGTGGATGGACCCGGCGATCATCACCGCCGCGCTCGCCATCGCCTTCATCGCCAGCGCCGAGACGTTGCTCTCCGCCGCCGCGGTCGACCGCATGCACGACGGCGTCCGCACCAACTACAACAAGGAATTGCGCGCGCAGGGCATCGGCAACCTGCTGTGCGGCCTCGCCGGCGCGCTGCCGATGACCGGCGTCATCGTCCGCTCCTCCGCCAACGTGCAGGCGGGCGCGACCACCCGGATGTCGACCGTCTTCCACGGCATCTGGATCCTCGGCTTCGTCGCGCTGCTGCCCTGGCTGCTGCGCGAGATCCCGATGGCGGCGCTGGGCGCGATCCTCGTCGTCACCGGCTGGCGCCTCGTCAGCCTCAGCCATGCCCGCCACCTGCTCTCGCACTACGGCCCGCTGCCCGCCTTCATCTGGCTAGCGACGCTGGTCACCGTCGTCGCCGAGGACCTTCTGACCGGCGTGCTGGTCGGCATCGGTCTGTCGATGCTCGAGCTGGTCCCGCACATCCGTCGCCTCGGCCTCAACGTGTCGGAGGGCGAATATGCCGGCGCGCATGCGATCAACCTGTCGGGTTCGGCGACCTTCGTATCGCTGCCCAAGCTGTCCGACACGCTGGAGCGGGCGCCGGCGGGCCAGGCGGTGCGGCTCGACGTCACCAACCTGTCGACGGTCGACCATACCTGCGCCGAGCTCATCAAGGACTGGTTCCAGCGGCGTCGGGCCGCCGGCGATGCGGTCGAGCTGTTCGGGGCGCGTGGCAAGACTGCCGCACTCGCGCACTGATCGTCGGTCAGCAACGTTTCGTTACAAAAAGGCAAAGGTTTGGCCACAATGCTGCGATAGCGAATAGGCGTTCGGGAATGACTGGTGCCCCTTCACAGCCGTGAAGCGAGCGCGCCGGCGGCCCGGACGCAGGAGGGACCCTCCAACCGTTGAAAGGGGTCCCATGAAGTATCTCAGCCTGGCCGCAGCATCGCTCGCAGCCTTGATCGCCGTTCCCGCCGCCGCGCAGGAAACCGCACCACCCAAGCCGGTCACCGTCACCGGCAGCGTCGGCATCGTCTCCGACTATCGCTTCCGCGGCGTGTCGCAGAGCGACAAGCAGCTCGCCGTCCAGGGCGGCCTGACCATCGCGCACGAAAGCGGCCTCTACATCGGTACCTGGGGTTCGAACCTCGCCGGCTGGGGCACGTTCGGCGGCGCCAACATGGAACTCGACCTGATCGCGGGCTACAAGGTCCCGGTCGGCGGCGGCACGCTCGACGTCGGCGCGACCTGGTATATGTATCCGGGCGGCTTCGACAACACCGACTTCATCGAACCCTATGCCAAGCTGTCCGGCACGCTCGGACCGGTCGGCCTGACCGCCGGCGTCGCCTATGCGCCCAAGCAGGAAGCGCTCGGCGCGTGGTACGCCAACGGCACCGCCGCGGCGAACGGCGTCTATACCAAGCCCGGCGACAAGAACGACAACCTCTACGTCTGGGGCGACATCAGCAGCGCGGTGCCCAACACCGGCCTGACGCTGAAGGCACATTTCGGCTATTCGAAGGGCAATGACGGGCTCGGTCCGTTCGCGACCAGCGTCGCGCCGACCGGCGAATATGCCGACTGGCTGCTCGGTGCCGACTATGCGATCGCCGGCACGCCGCTGACCGTCGGCGTCGCCTATACCGACACCGACATCAGCAAGCGCGAATCGGCCTATCTGCAGCCGAGCTTCAGCAAGGGCCAGGACGGGGTCGGCACGATCGCCGGCGCCACCGCCGTCTTCTCGCTGACCGCGGCTTTCTGACGCAAAACGCCTCCCCGGCACGGGGAGGCGACCGGCGGGCTTCCACGACCGCGATCCGGCGTGGAAGCCCCCTC
>Ga0209630_10000743_pt1 | contig 37040 bp, 33 predicted proteins | sample COG_01_FD_184745 | JGI IMG/M metagenome (GOLD analysis project Ga0209630, IMG submission 184745) | Pelagic Microbial community sample from North Sea - COGITO 998_met_01 (SPAdes) (version 2) | ecosystem: Environmental > Aquatic > Marine > Neritic zone/Coastal water | place: Helgoland, sampling...
TTCTTTTACTTGTCATCATCGTTTCCTCTTGGGTTAACGATGAACTAAAACTATCTCTTAGACAATCAGGCTAGTTGGTCCACATGGTGCTGACGGGGTACACGAAAATGCTGTCTTTATCGGGTTTGAAAATAGAAATATACCAAGTGGTAGTAAAACTAATAAACCGATCACCATCGACGCAATCCAACCATATGTAAATGGAGCAATAGAGCCTAAGAATCGATATATCGGTACGCTCGGGAAATTAACCGCGACAAATCCCATGACCATCACATACGCGTAGCTGATTATAACACTACCGATAGCCAATGCGGCGAGCCGTATAAGAGGATGTCGAATCACTTTTAGCATCTAACAGTTTTTTTTAAACAACCCCTGAAAACGGTATTAATATATTGTTATGTAACGTGTAAGACCTGTTCTCGGCACCAAAACATTTTCACTGTTTCAAGTGTATGTATAATTCAATAACGAAAAAGCATTTTTTGACATCTTCAAATAGCGTCATGGCAATACGCCATGACGCTGTCAAATCACATATTGTAATAAAAAATATGTATCATACGTAATCTTTTAGACCTACGGCTCAACACCGAGTTTTAGAGGTAGTGACTCATCGAGAACCCACTCATTCATTGAGCCATCGTACACAGCGACATTATCTTGCCCACATAAACTCATAGCTAGGCAATCCATGGTTGCAGAAATACCACCACCACAATAGGCAATCACACTATCCGTTTCCAAAGCACCACTCTTTGCAAATAAAGGCCGTAACTCATCCGACTTCAGGAACTCGCCTGTGTCGGGATCAATGATCGAGTCATAAGGTACGCTGTAGCTACCCGGTAAGTGACCGGGTCGACCATAACGATTTAATTCTCCTGTATACACCTCGGTGGGTAACGCGTTTACCATGGTCGGACCACCTTTATCTATAACTTCAAGCATCTTATTCTTATCAACCCACATCTCCGGACGTGGGTTCACAGAGAGCTTTCCTGGCGGATAATTGGAAACCTCATTGTCTGTGGAGCGGCCTTCATGCTGCCACTTCTCCCATCCGCCATCCAATACGGCCACATTGTTAAACCCGATAGAACGCAGCATCCACCAAATTCTTGTAGCCCACATCTGACTCCCCTTGCTCAATAGAACAACAGCCGTATTATCAGCCACACCATGCGCAGCAATCGCAGCAGCAAATGTTTCCGGTGTCGGCATCATAAATGGAACACTGTTATTAGCGTCAAACAGTTCGCCATTAATATCGATAAAATCTGAGCCCGGTATATGTGCCTGTTCCCACTCTTTACGAGGAGTTTCAGAATCGAGATTATAACCACCGAAGCTGTTACCAGCATCACCCTTATATTCGACATAAAGTGTTACGTCATAGATTCTTAGATCGGGTTCCCCAAGACATTCTTCGAGCCGGTTGGTCGATATAAGAGGCGTTTGTAATTTCATATAAATCTCCTTTTTCATTTGCTAATAATTTTTATCAATCAACAACTTCTTTGCCAACTTGAAATCCGTCTTCCCGCTGCCCAGCTTAGGTATCTCTTTAGTTACTGAGACTGCTGCAGGGATCATTAACGGATTCGCATCTGCATCCAGCATTGCCTTTTTAATATCTGCAAGCTCGATTTCTTTTGCAATCATGAGCATGACTTTTTCACCTTTCTTTTCATCTGGAAGGTTGACTGCGACTAATTCTAACTCAGGTTCGTTTAGCGCATTTCTTACTGCTTCTTCAACCGCAGTCAAACTGATCATCTCGCCACCTAATTTGGCAAAGCGTGAATAGCGATCAACAATGCTTAAAAATCCATCTTCATCAAGATGGCCTTTATCACCGGTTTTATACCAACGTTTATCATCAAGCATGGCTATAACTTCATTAGTCTTCTCTTCGTCATCAAGATAACCCAACATCACCTGACTACCACCAATCAAGATTAAACCATCTTCGCCAGCAGATAATTCTTCCAATGTTTCAGGATCAACAATCCGAAAACTTGACCCAGGCAATGGCATGCCAACTGTTCCAAACTTATTCCCGAGCTGAATTGACCAATAATTTACATCTAAGGCATCCGGGATATTAACACTGGCTACCGGTGTCGTTTCGGTAGCGCCATAACCTTCATAGATGTCTTTATTGAATTTCAATTTAAAAGCATCACGTACATCCGGACTAAGTTTTTCTGCTCCTGCGACAACTATACGTAGCGATTCAAGCATCAAGGGATGTATGCGTTTATTTTTCGTATAAAGTCTCAAGAAGGTTGAAGTACCACAAAAGATAGTTGCACGATATTTTGCAATCGCTTTTGAGATATTAACCGCATCGGTTGGATCGGGATGACAAATCATAGGGATGCCTTCTACCAAGGGCATGAAGGTCGTCACTGTTATACCAAAGGCATGAAATAAAGGCAGGCTTGCCATAACGACATCGGTATCTTGTGTATTCAACATGTCAGATATCTGTTTTAGATTCGCCATGATGTTACGATGACTCAACATCACGCCTTTAGGCGTACCTTCGCTACCACTGGAAAACAGGATTGCAGCAGGCACATTAATATTTACTCTCTTACAATAAATAAACTTTAAGAAAACTGCCGGTAAGAGTATGACGGTTATTAAAGTACGTAAACTGGTTGCTTTGCTGATTTCTGTTTTAAGGTCTTCCATGTATATAAACTGACTATCAGAAAATGCATCGTTTAAGTCAACTCCCTTCTTTACCAGTTTTTCCATGAACTTACGCGAGGTATAAATTGTTTTGATACCGGCTTTTGTTACTGAGGCTTGCAATGCCTCGCGACTGGCAGTGAAGTTTAGATTAACTACTGTTTTGCCACGAAGGATAACGGCCATATTGGCAATTGCACCGGCATTACTGGTCGGCAATAACAAACCGACATTTTGTTCTTTAGAATATTTTTTAATTAAACGAGAAAAACATATCACTCCGGTAAGAAATCTATTTCCTGTTAATGAACCAGCTATTGAATCGGCAACAGCTAACTCATCACCGTTACGTTTTGCTGTGTTGATAAATGCAGCGCCGATCGATGGTAAATCACTGGTATAGTGCTCCCATGAATCGATAGAGAGATCAAATACTCGTTTCTTTAACTCATCTGTTGTTGTTTCAATTGGTAAAGTTTCACCAAAGGCAACAATGATGTCACGCTTGATGCCAGTGCTGCGCAGGTTCTTTAATTTTTCACTGGAACGTGAAAACCAGCTGCCCCATAAACCACGCAGATAGAAAGGCAGGATAACGGCATTGGCATCTTCCGCTGCCTTTTCATAACCTCGTTGGAATTCGCCTAGTTGACCCGTGCGACTAATTGAACCTTCCGGAAATAAACAAACCACATCACCATTATTCAGGCTTTCATTAATTTGTTTAAGCGCACCTTTGCTTGCACCGGCAGAAACTGGGATTACATTAAAGATATTCAGAAACCATTTAAGGTACCAACGTTCATAGATATTACGGATCATCACGAAACGGATGGGCCGCGGTGAAGCCATTTGAATAATACCCCAATCTATCCAACTGATGTGATTACCCAACATCAATACACCACCCTTCTCCGGGATATTCTTTAGACCTAATACCTGAAGACGATAGCGATGACCGATGATGTAACTGACAATAAAGCGCACTAATGACTGCGGTAATTTATAAACCGTATAAAGCGTACCAACTATAGCGACCACTAAAAGAATGTTGAATAGTCCAAGACTATTCATGCCACTGTATGTAAACAATACAGTTAAGCCGAGGAAACTTAACATAACAGTATTTTGGATCAGATTACTACCCGCTAATACGCGACCTAATTCATCTTCTTCCGCATGAAACTGAATCAACGCATTCAAGGGAATTAATAGAAATCCGCCAAATAAACCCCAACTCAAAAAGAGGAGCGCCTGCATATACGCATTCCCCAATCCAGGCAAAATCAATAAACAGAATGCAATACCAATAGATCCTATCGGAACCATACCCGTTTCAATATGCGTTTTAGATATACGCCCGGCGATGATAGAACCCAACATAATACCCATCCCGGCACACGCCAAGATCCCTTGGATAACGATAGTATTTGTAATGTCTAATGTTTCCTTTGCATAAGCAGGGAATGCTGCCAACATCACTTGTGAAATAGCCCAAAAAATAGCTAGGCCAATAATTGATAGAAATATGACTTCACGATCAAGTACAGCACGCATATTCGATTTTAAATAATGCCCGCTGGTGTATTCTTTTAATTCAAATTTCATCCCGTCATCAACAGGGTGTTTCTGCGGCAACTTATAGGCAAGGCCTAATTCAAGAATACTAAATGCAACCAAACCCCAACCTATCGGCGCAATGTTCATTAATAATGTAGAGGTATCGTTATATATTGTGTCAATTAAAAATCTTTCAAAAAGAATTGAAAATGCAAAGATGCCAGCCAGAATGGCAATGGTTGTCGTCGCCTGCACCAATCCATTTGCTCTAGCCAGATTATCCTTGCCGACCATCTCTTTGATATAGCCATATTTCGCTGGCGAATAAAACGCACTTTGTAATGCAAGGACAAAGGTCATGGCAAAAGCAGGCCAAAACCAACCTAGATAATAAAACAAGGTTATACATAGGGTAATACCGACAGCGACCCATGCACTGATCCGCATCACTTTATTTTTTGGAAATTTATCGGAACAAAAGCCTGCAGGAGAGATGAGTAATATGAAAGGTAATAGAATCAGCGCGTTGACGATTGCGGTTAAAACTATTTGTTCCTGGCCATCATAAATCTTGAACACCGTATTTTGGATAATGATCTTATGCCCAAGATCAACAAAGGCATTTAGAAATACAACGATGATATACGGTAAAAATCCTGAGTATTTAAATAACGTTTTCATTTGATATATCCCTTAACACTATTCCTAAGATTCCCAGAAGACTAATTAATAGCACCAATATAAGCTACTAATATTGTTTTTGTATCATTTTTATGTTCTATTCGTATTAATTATTGCTACCTTGCTTATCCTAATGGCACAAACACATCATCTAATACATACCCTAAAAAAAGCGCTTAAGACACATGGCTTAACCTACAACGATATTGCCAAAAAGATCGATTTATCTGAGGCCAGTATAAAACGCATGTTTTCTGAAAAGAACTTTACCTTGAAACGACTGGAACAACTATGCCAATGCATGAATATGGAACTGTCCGATCTACTAAAGCTCATGCAAGAAGAGGAACAACACCTCAGTAAACTCAGTGATGAGCAAGAAAGAAAAATCGCAAGTGACTTAACCCTGTTATTAGTCACAGTCTGCGTTTTGAATCGCTGGACCTTAAGTGACATCACAGCTCATTACAAGATTAGCGAAACAGAAGGTATACACTATTTGGCAAAATTAGATAAATTAAAAATTATCGATTTGTTACCTAAGAACCGTATCAAATTATTAGTTGCCTCAAATTTTTCATGGATCGAGAACGGTCCCATTCAACATTTTTTTCAATCCAAGGTAGAACAAGACTTTTTCAATACACGTTTCAATAAGGCAAATGAACGTCTTTTGGTTGTTAATGGGATGTTAGCGAATAACTCAAATGCTGTTTTTCAAAAGAAAATGGAAAAACTGATTAAAGAGTTTAGTGAACTAAATGACAGCGATGCAGGTTTACCATTAGATGAACGTAATGGCACAACGGTAGTGATGGCGATTCGGCAGTGGAAGTACGGCTTGTTTGAACCTATGCGCAGATAAAAACAGTCTATCTATACAAATGGATTCTTTAAGACAATAGTTTCTGCCCGATCAGGGCCTGTTGAAATGATATCAATCGGGACACCTGTTATTTCAGATAGACGGTTTAAATAATCGACCGCATTCTTTGGCAAATCATCATAATTAGTCGCACCGACTGTATTTGACTGCCAACCGGGATGCTCTTCGTATATAGGTTTACATTTGGCAAATTCTTCTGCGCCGATAGGTGGTACATCAACAGTCTTGCCATCCAACTCATAAGCTGTACAAATTTTAATCGTTTCCAACTGATCTAAAACATCAAGCTTGGTAATACATAAGCCGGTTAGACTATTAATTTGTGCCGAGCGGCGTAATGCAACCGCATCATACCAACCACAACGTCTGCCACGACCTGTTGTTGCACCAAATTCATGCCCAACTTCAGCAATGTGTTTGCCGATATCGCAATGTAATTCTGTTGGGAAAGGACCTGAACCCACACGCGTTGTATAAGCTTTTGTAATGCCTAATACATAATCGAAATAACAAGGACCAAAACCGGTACCTGTAGCGGCACCACCTGCTGTTGTATTTGAAGATGTTACGAATGGATAGGTGCCATGATCAATATCAAGCAAAGTACCTTGTGCACCTTCAAACATGATGTTCTTGCCTTCAGTATACAAATCATTAAGACGTGTGCCTGTGTCAGCAATCATAGGAACCAGTTCTTCTGACAACTTTCTTATGTCATCCAGCGATTCCTGATAATCAATTGCTTCGCATTTATAGTAGTTGGTCAGCATGAAGTTATGGTATTCCAACACTTCTTCGAGCTTGTTTGCTAGAAGCTCATCATGCATAAGGTCGCCAACGCGTAATGCGCGTCGAGCAACTTTATCTTCATATGCCGGGCCGATACCTCTACCTGTTGTTCCTATCGCTGCTTTGCCTTTCGCTTTTTCACGCGCCTGATCGAGAGCAATATGGTATGGCAATATTAAAGTACAGGCTTCAGATATTTTTATAAATTTTCGTGCTGAAACGCCGCTCGCTTCCAACATATTAATTTCTTCCATTAGCGCATGCGGACTCAAGACCACGCCATTGCCGATGATGCATTCAACACCATCATGCAAAATACCTGAGGGAATTAAATGAAGAACTGTCTTTTTGCCTTCAATAATAACAGTATGCCCGGCATTGTGTCCGCCTTGAAAGCGTACAACCGCAGCAGCATCTTCCGTTAATAAATCAACTATTTTACCCTTACCTTCATCACCCCACTGGGTACCCAGTACAATTATATTTTTACCCATTTTAATGATTTCTTTTTTTTATTAATTAATGTCTTTAACGATCCATTCGCCATTTTCTAACGATAGTTGCTGATCACAATTCATTTCGCTTGCTGACGCATGTTGCCCTTCTAGTTCTTCAATTACGATGTTACCGGTTTTGCGAAGTGCATTTATTTTTTGATGTAACGCTATATCGGAAGATGTCGGTGCAAAAATACTTGATGGAGTTTTATTGACTATGATCTGTTGTTTTAACAAAGATTTAACATCTGTACTAAACCCTGTAGCTGGTCTTGCACGACCAAAGGCACTGCCAATATCATCGTATCGCCCACCAAAGGCTATGCCGTCACCCTCACCTGGAACAAAAGCTGTATAGACCATTCCCGTGTGATAGTGATAACCACGTAACTCAGCCAAGTCTACATTAATAAATACTTCTGACTGTCCGGTTATTGACTCAGCCAATGTCTTAATTTCATCAATATATTGCACGCTCTCAGGAGAAAGCTTAGCTAATAGCTTTTTAGCTTCGTCTAATACTGTTACGTCGCCATTTAGATCGACTAACTCAAGCAATGCATTGCTAGCAGCATTAGTAATATTCCATTCTTTATATAAGGCTTTTAATTCGTCTTTTGCTTTCCTTTGTAGCGCTTCAAATACTTGTGCTTGTTGCGTAACGCTCAATGAAGAATCGGAGCTTAATGTTCTGAAAATACCTATGTGACCTAGGTCGATATATGTCTGATTAATACCCACCTGCTTCAACGTAGCTAACATCAATTTAACAATTTCAATATCACTTGCTACACCAGAGTGACCATAAAGCTCGGCACCTACTTGTAATGGTGCGCGAGTTTCACCGGACTTGCCAGGGCGCGTGTGTAACACTGAACCTAGATAACAAAGGCGGGTAGGCGTATCACGTTTTAACAAATGCGCATCTATACGTGCGACTTGTGGCGTTATATCTGCACGAATCCCCATTAAACGACCACTTAGTTGATCGGTCAATTTAAACGTCTTTAAGTCCAGGTCTTCACCAGTACCAGTAAGCAAAGATTCCAGATATTCGACCATAGGAGGAATAACAAATTCATAGCCCCATGTAGAAAACAGGTCAATGATTGTCCTGCATAGATTTTCAAGTTTTTGTGCCTTAGGTGGCAGAATCTCTTCAACACCTTCAGGAAGCAACCAACGATTTGTAATATTCATAATTTAATCGGTTAAATAATCTATCTAACAATGTACAACAATATCAAACCTAGCAACATGCTTGAGACACCCAAAAATCGTAATGTTTTATTATCCATTTGAGCCGCAGCAAGAAAAACTTTTCGAATACCTTCAGGATTCAGAAATGGCATTAGACCTTCTAATATAAAAACTAAAGCAAGCGCAGATAAAAGATCAGAAAAATTAATATCAAACAAATACTTTCACCATTTAGTTTTTCATAGAAACAGGTTTATTCAGTCTATTAAATAAACCTGTTTTATATTTAAACCTGAATTTATTTGCCTTTTGAATTATTAAAATATCTAAAGAAATCTGATTTAGGCTCGAGCAGTAATACATCATTACCGTTAATGAAACTATTCTTGTAGGCATCCAAACTACGATAAAATGAATAGAATTCTTCATCTTGAGTATAGGCTGCTGCGTAGATCTCGGTTGCCTGCGCATCACCTTCACCGCGTATCATTTCAGCATCCCGATAGGCATTTGCCAGAATAATCTCACGTTCACGATCGGCGTTAGCACGAATACGTTCCGAAGCTTCAGAACCACGCGCACGAAAATCCTTGGCAACACGATTACGTTCAGCACGCATACGTTCATAGACCGAACTACTGACTTCTGTCGGCAAATCAATCCTCTTGGTACGAACATCAACAACTGTTATGCCTAATTCTTGTGGCAAGTTTGAAGTGCTTGCAGTAACCACACTAAGGATTTGAGTGCGTTCACCGGCAACCACTTCCTGAACAGTACGTGCACCAAATTCATCTCGAAGTGCACGGTTGATACGCTGACCTAACAGACCATTGGCATAGAGGACATCACCACGTGTTGCAGTATAAAATTTATCAATATCAGTAATTCGCCACTTCGCATAATAATCAACAATCACATCTTTCTTTTCTATCGTTATAAAGCGCTGTGGTTCTTGATCAAGATTTAAAAGTCGTTTTTCAAATTTTTGCGCCTTATTTACCACTGGCAACATAAAATGCAAACCGGGTTTATCATCTGATCGAACAATCTCACGGAACTTGAAGACCAGAGCCTGTTCCCATTGGTTCACTATAAAAACAGACGAATATCCTATTATCGCAATGATAACTAAAGGAATCAGAATTTTAGGATTCAAAGGCATTAGCGTACTCCTCTGAGTCGTTCATCAAGTCTTTGTCGAGCATCATTCATAGTAGTAGATGATGAATTGGTAGACTCATTAAAATTTGGAATAGCATTATTCGAGCTATTATTTTGTCGTTTTTCAATCAGCTTATCTATCGGTAAATACATCAGACTATTGCCATTATCATTATCAATAAGTACTTTGTTGGTGTTGCTGAATACGGATTCAAGCGCATCCAGATATAACCTTTCACGCGTAACTTCAGGTGCCCGCTGATATTCAGCCAGCAGTTGTCCAAACCGACTCGCTTCACCTTCAGCCTTGGATATGATTCGTGACTTATAACCATTTGACTCTTCACGTAATCGAGCTGCTCCACCACGAGCCTTAGGCAAGATGTCATTCCTATAGGCTTCCGCTTCATTCACCTGACGCTGTTCATCTTCTCGTGCCTTGATAGCATCATCAAATGCCGCTTTAACTTCTTCTGGTGGTTTCGCTGGTTGCATTTCTGCGGTGGAAATATAAATGCCTGTTTTATAATCCCCCAGTGTATCCTGAATTAAGGATTGTATTCTTTCTGCTATTTCACTACGTCCTTCGGTCAAAACAAAATCAAGTTTACTCTTGCCAATGACTTCACGAACTGAACTTTCGGTTACTTGCCTTAATGTTGAGGCCGGAGAATACACATTAAACAGATACTCATCAGCATTGCCGATTCGCCATTGCACGGCTACTTCAACATCAACAATATTTTCATCCTGCGTCAGCATCAATGCTTTATGTGTAATTGATCTCACCTGTCCAACATTAACTTTTTGTACAACTTCTACTGGTCTTGGAAAACGAAAACTCAAACCCGGCTCAAGAGTATCAACGTGTTCACCAAAACGAAGCACAACACCTCGTTCTTGTTGGTCAATCAAGTAAGTCGCATCAAAGGCTAACCATGCTAAAAGCAGGATAATGCCGACAGCAAATGGAAACATCGAATTATTGTCACCTACCTTGCTAGGTCGATTACCAAAGATTCCCCCTAGACCTTTCTGCATCTTACGAATAATCTCGTCAAGATCCGGTGGTCCATCTCCATCACCTTTATTACCCCAGGGGTCTTTGCCTTTATTGTCAGGTGGTTCATTCCAGCCCATTATGTATTTCTCCGACGAAATTTATGGATATTTAAAAACATCCTAATGTAAAAAATATATAAAATGAATTTGCGTGTGATCTTAATAGCGAGCAGGCTATGACTGCAACTGCGATATATCCAAGCTGGCTTCTTCACAAAGCTTAGTTAGTCTGAATTCTTCCAGCTCAACTTCCATTATCCAGCCGCCTTTTTCGTTCTCATCATCCTGTCTAACGGCCCCAAGATCAAATAATTTTGCCCGTAACTGACCTGCGGTGACTGGCAAATTCAGATGATGCGGCTTCCTGTCTTGTCGTAATTGCTGCTCAATGCCTTCTCGCAGTAGTTCCAGCCCTTCACCCGTCTGTGAAGATAACCATATCCGTTTATGCGGATAATTATCGGCTATTTCAATTCGCGCTGTTTGCTCTGTATATTTATCTATCTTGTTATAGACCTCTATTTGAGGGACATCTTCTGCACCAATTAATTCGATAACCTTATTGACCTCATCTATTCGCTGCTGACGCTGCTCATGGTCAACATCGATGACGTGTATTAATACATCTGCTTCTCGAACTTCTTCCAATGTCGCCTGAAATGACTCGACCAGATCATGCGGTAAATCTCGAATAAATCCTACCGTATCCGTTAATATAACGTTCCTTCCAGAATCCATCTCGACTCGTCTTAATGTCGGGTCGAGCGTCGCAAACAATTGATCCGCAGCCCTAACATTTGCCCCAGTCAATCTATTAAACAGCGTTGATTTTCCTGCATTGGTATAACCAACTAAAGAAATTACGGGCACATCATTTTTTTTACGCTGCTGCCTACTCAAATATCGTTGCTTGCGTACTTTGTCCAGACGCTGATTAATCAACTTAATTCGAAAACCTACCAAACGACGATCAGTTTCAAGCTGAGTTTCACCCGGGCCACGTAACCCTATACCACCTTTTTGACGCTCTAAATGTGTCCAACCTCGTATCAAGCGAGTCGATAAATGCTGCAATTGTGCCAATTCAACCTGTAATTTACCTTCGTAACTTCGCGCGCGTTGGGCAAATATATCCAAAATTAGGCCTATTCTATCTATGACACGAACTTTGGTGTGATTTTCGAGGTTTCTTTCCTGTGCCGGCGTCAGCGGATGGTTGAATATCACTACATCAGCATCCAACTGTTCAGCTTGTAGTGTGATTTCGTCGGCCTTTCCCTTGCCAACAAAGAGTTGCGCATCAGGAAATTGGCGTGGGGCTTTAATTGATCCAATTACATCTAAACCAGAGGATTCGACTAATTGAACAAATTCACTATATGCGTCATCAGCCGTAGATTTATAAAAATCGACGTAAACGATTAAGGCACGCTGTATATCAGCGGATTTTGATTCCAAATGCTTACCAAACTAGATTAATTGAGGTCACGCTTCTTCGCCAGAATCCTCATCAGCACGAGGAAGTTTGACGTTTCTCGCCGGTACAATTGTTGAAACTGCATGTTTATACACCAACTGGCTCACCGAATTTTTAAGCAATATGACAAATTGATCGAAAGATTCTACCTGTCCTTGTAATTTAATCCCATTGACCAAAAATATTGATACAGGAATACGCTCTTTCCTTAATGCATTTAAAAAAGGATCCTGCAATGAGTGCCCCTTACTCATAATAAATCTCCTTTGAATCTAATTATTCTTATTTATCAGTCGTTTAATTAGAACTACGACCATTTCTACTTATTATCTAATCAAGTATATTACAAATGAGAAAAATATTACGGCTAATTATCCAGATTTTTCAGAATTTTAGAGAAAATGCCTGTTTTGTATGGATCATACCATTCAGCATTATCTTCTGAGCGACACCAGGTGATCTGGCGCTTGGCAAGTTGACGTGTAGCAATAATGGCATATTCCTGCATTTCCTCGTAGCTGCACTCTCCATCTAAATAACGCCAAATCTGTCTATAACCGACCAATCGCATAGAGGGCAAAGCTAATGATAAGTTACCGCGGCGATATAAGGCCTCGACCTCATCGACAAATCCAGACTTCAACATAGCTAATAATCGGTATTTAATCCGGTCGTGAAGATCCGAACGTTTTTCAGGTGACAAGATGATCTTTTTAATAGGGTATGGAAATGGCTCTTTATGTTCAGCAGATATTAATGATGTTAATGTTTTTCCTGTTATTTCATAAACTTCTAATGCTCTCTGAATGCGCTGCGGATCATTTTCACTAATCCGGTTCGCCGTATCCGGATCGATTTCTTTCAATCTTCTATGCAGACTCTGCCAACCGTCAGCATCCGCCTCTGCTTCGATCCTGTCACGTATTTGCGGATTGGCCTCTGGTAATTCCGCCAAACCTTGCTCAAGAGCACGAAAATATAATCCTGTGCCGCCAACAAGCACAGGCGTCTTATTTCTAGCCAAGATCTCTTCGATAGCTAAGTTTGCATCTTCTCTGAATTGCGCCGCTGAATACGATTCCAGTGGGTCACATATATCAATCAATCGATGTGGTGCCTTCGCTAATAATTCTTTATCGGGTTTCGCTGTTCCTATGTCCATTCCCTTATAGACCATGGCCGAATCTACACTGATTATCTCACTATCAATATTTTCATTTAAGTGCACGGCTAAATCTGTTTTACCCGTTGCCGTCGGTCCCATTATAAAAATCACTTGTGGAGAATTACTCATGATTGCGTGCTTAGTAATGTCAACAGGGTTTCAGAATCAAGTTGCTTCCATGGTAATGGACCGGATTTATCTGGCTTATTTTCATATAGGGCAATCTCATTAATTAATTGAGTCATGTTGCTATCATCTAACGCTGTGCCAGAATCGTTAACGTGTTGCGCAAGTGTATTGGAGAGCGTCTCACTCGCATCTTTTTTATATAAAGCATCAAGTAAATCTTTAACTAAAGAAATTGTATCGGAACAGATTAAAACAGCAGGTATTGAGCGAATTAATATTTGAGTTGGCGCTATTTGCTCCAATTCAAAGCCCCATTGTTCAATTATTATGACATCTTCATTAACAACTTTTAGTAAGTCTGTATTCAACTCACAAGCCACTGGCACAAGAATTGGCCTTGTTGTTATTGTCTGTGCCAAGAAGTTTTTATATAAACCCTGTGCAGTTATTAATGCTCTTGATTTAGCAATATCAATTAAACATTGATTATTATTAATCGTAGCAATTAGAAATTGGTTTGATAGTAATGATAAGTATTTTGACGGTGCTCTCCTGCTCTCGAAAATATCAGTTTGATTATAATTAGCCGTGCTATAAACATTAGCTTCTTCATTAATATTTTTCTGAGCGTTTAATCCATTTGTTTCATAGTTAACATTATTCTCTACAGCGACTATTGGCTTTCTTAAACATTCTAAAAGGCTGCTGTAAATAAAATCATGCACATTTCTCGTTTCTGAAAACCGGACTTCTGATTTTGCGGGATGGACATTAACATCAACTAATGAAGGGTCAATTTCAAAGTGCAGCACATAACTTGGATAACGACCGGTAGCAATGCGATCATCATAGGCTAAACGGATAGCGTGACTGACATGCTTATCTCGAACAACCCGCCCATTGACATAAAAATACTGTCGATCAGATTGACTACGAGCGACATCATTTAATCCCAACCAGCCCCATAAATGCATACCATCATTTTGTGTATCAACTTGCACACTTTTATTAATAAATGACCGTCCACAAACACTAATGACACGTTGCTCAATATCGTCCTTACACGCGGGTAAACTAAACAAAGGCTGTTCATTATGTTTGACAAATATCCCCGTCGAAAAGTGACTCAAGGCGAGTGCTCTGATCAAAGATTGAATATGTAAATACTCAGTTTTTTCTGTCTTTAAAAATTTGCGACGCCCTGGTGTAGAAAAAAACAAATCATTAACTTCAACTGTTGTCCCTGCTTCATGGGATGCCGGTTTTATTTGGGATTGATTATCGATACTCCAAGCCTGTTCCGCACCATTTAGACGTGATGTCATTTTAAACCGTGAAACAGAAGCAATACTGGGGATAGCTTCACCTCTAAATCCCATACTGACTATCTGCGACAGATCGGAAAATGTCGATAATTTACTGGTTGCATGTGCTTGTAACGCTAACTTGAGATCGTCTTTATGTATCCCCTGTCCATTATCACGCACACGTATCAAACTTTTACCCGCTTCTTCAATATCGATTACAATTTTTGTTGCAGCAGCATCAATACTGTTTTCAATCAATTCCTTTACGACAGAAGCCGGGCGTTCAATCACTTCACCAGCAGCAATCTGGTTTGCAACTGAAACAGGGAGTTTATGGATGCGAGGAAAACTTTGACTATTTGACATGTGCCGTATGATACGGCACGTATTACTGACTAGGTAGTCCTAGTATGTGAGGTTTATTAAGTACCGCTACTTCTCGGAATACTAATCGTCTGTCCCACACGAACCAAATCACCTTTCAGATCATTGTGTCGTCGTAAGGTATCAGTACTGATCTGGTAGTGTTGAGCAATAGTCGAAAGCGTTTCACCACGTCCAATAATATGCTTTCGTGACGCTAACAAGGTTCCTTCTGGCGCAAAGTCCCTGAAGTAACCACGTAGCCCAACCATAATGGCATTGGCCATATTGACCCGGTGGTCTTTACTCAATAATTTTCGTTCTTCCTGTGGATTCGAAATAAATGCCGTCTCGATTAATATTGAAGGAATGTCAGGTGACTTTAAAACCGCAAAACCAGCTGACTGCACAGTACGTTTGTGTACCTTGCCAACGCTTTTAAGACCTCTCAATACACGGTCAGCAATATCGATACTGGCTTCAAGACTGGCAGTCTGTGATAAATCTAGCAATACAGAAGCGAGCACATCATCTTTGTTATCTAAACTAACACCACCGATCAAATCAGATGCATTTTCAGATTCGGCTAACCATTTTGCCGCTTCACTACTTGCACCTCGTTTAGATAGAACGTAGACCGAGGAACCATGTACCTTCGGATCACGAAATGCATCAGCATGAACAGACATAAACAGATCTGCCTTATACTCTCGTGCTTTATTGATACGCTTACGTAAAGACATATAGTAATCACCCTTGCGGATCATAACCGCTCGCATGCCATGTTCTTTATTTATGACATCGACGAGTTGCTGAGAAATCTTCAACACGACATTTTTTTCATAGACACCGCTTGGCCCTTTGGCACCGGGATCTTCACCACCATGACCAGCATCAATAGCAATTATCACATCTCGCGGTCGGTTCGCTGCAGTAACTTCTTCTTGTTCGCTATTTGTTTTAATTTCCTCAGCGTCAGCACCATAAAGGTCAACGACTAATCGGTGGCCATATTGTTTGTTGGGTTTTAACTGGAATGTTTTATATTGAACAAATTTTTTCAGATCCAATACTATCCGAAGGTCATCTTTATTACGGGCAGCTGAACGAATCGCTTGTAGATACTTATCTTCAGAGCCGGGTTGCACCGGCTTTTTAGGCATTGATGCTTGCTTAAGATCGATAACCGTTCGATAGGGCGCTGTTAGTAACGACAACTCATGCTCAACAGGACCACTGACATCAAACACGACACGTGTACTATCAGGCGCGGCCCAGACTCGCACATTATCAATCGTCACTGTCTCAGCGAGAACCGATGATGATAGAAAGACGAAAATATTTAATAAAATAAGACGCATTTTCGTTAACCTAAACCCTGACCTCTTTATTGTTTATATGACTATAGAGTGAATAGTTTCAAGTTTTGTTTAAAAAAGCAACCTATATCCATGTTTTATATGAATAATAGTAGATTTATTTGTAGTGTCAACCGAAGTAATTAGAGCGTTTAATCCGCTGATTTGATGCTTTTTTGAATGTTCTCGCCGACGATTGATTGTGACTTGATTTCGACCTCTCTGCCTGAGGAGATATGCGAAAGAAACAAAGTAATATCAGCCTCAGGCAGAACATCTGCCCCCTGCTCAGGCCACTCAAACAGGCAGATTGCCTTACCATCGCAATAATCACGGATGCCCATTGCTTCAAGCTCTTCAGGGTCATTAATGCGATATAAATCAAAGTGATATACATCAAGACCAGTAATCGAATAGGGCTCGACCAAGGTATAAGTGGGGCTTTTTACATTCCCTGAATGGCCTAGTGCATTTAATAAACCACGCACCAAAGTAGTTTTACCTGCCCCAAGTTCACCCTGCAAAAAGATTAGCTCACCACCGCTCAATGCACCGGCTATTTTAGCGCCTAAGGCGATTGTCTCGAACTCATCTTTAAGTGATAACAACATTATTCAGGATTTACCAGGTTGCGAAGATGCTGCATTAAATCCATTGCCAGTAGACCCCGTTCACCTCGATTGCTAGCTCTATCTGCCGCAATAGCATGTAAGCACACGCCTAATTTAGTGGCATGATTGATCTCGATACCTTGTGCAATCAAACCTGCAATAACCCCGGTTAAGACATCACCCATACCACCAGAAGACATTCCAGGGTTGCCTGCATCACAGACAAAAAATTCTCCTTTAGTATCAGCAATTAATGTACCACACCCTTTGAGGACAATTGGCCCTTGAAATTTTTCATGTAACAAGCCCAGAGACTTGAATCTGTTTTGCTGGATTGTATTTGTATCACTATTTAACAAACGTGCCGCTTCACCCGGATGAGGTGTAATCACCCAAGATTTAGAAGCCTGCTCTTCTTCAGCTAAGAGATTTAACGCATCAGCATCTATGACGATCGGAAGCTTTGATTCGAGTACACGTGCTAATAATAGTTTGGCCCATTCCGATTTTCCCAAGCCTGGACCTATTGCAATCACCGTCGCACGTTTGATCAACGGCATTAAGTCATCCAGTGTTTCAACACCGTGAGACATGATTTCAGGTCTCACAGTACTGAGCAGACTTGAATGCGATGAACGTGTTGCAATACTCACTAAACCAGCACCCACTCGCGCTGCTGCCTCGGCTGCCATGCGCACTGCACCAAGATAACCTTCATCACCTCCGACGATGAGCACATGTCCAAAATGGCCTTTATGTGAATTACGATGTCGCGGTTCAAGGACTTTACTCAAATCTTCGAAAGTTAATCTAGAAGCAGCATGGCTATCGCTGTTTAGATTTATTTGTTGATAGACCTCTTCCGGCACATCAAGGTCATTAAATTTGATCACACCTGATGCGGCAAGGCCATCATTGGTAAACATTCCCTGCTTTAGTCCGATGAATGTAGCAGTGACGTCAGCGTTAACCGCAACATTCATAGTATGCCCTGTATCCGCATTTATTCCTGACGGGATATCGATTGAAATAGTCGGGCATTCAGATGTGTTCATTAGTTTTATTAAATCGCAGCACTTCCCTTCTATATCACGATCTAGTCCAGTGCCAAACAAGGCATCAACAATGATATCTACATCTTCAAAGACTAAAGCTGAGAATTTGATTGGTTTTATTTTTGTTGCCAAGAAATCCTGATAAGCAGTTGCCGCATCACCTTTCAGGTGTTCAGCATTGAACATATTAATTAGCGAAACTTGTTTGTCGTCTTCTATTGCCAATTTAGCCAGAACATAGCCATCGCCTGCATTATTTCCACCACCACAGACAACAGCAATATTATTTGCATCTGGCCAATGTTGTTTTAGTACGTCATAACTAAAACGCGCAGCATGCTGCATAAGGGAATAGCCAGTAACACCATGTTCTTCTATGGCAAGCCGATCGAGTTCTCTGACCTGCTCGGCAGTGTAGAGATTAACCGGCAAGTTTAGATTTGATTCGTGCATGGTTATATTTTAAAGACGTGCTCTCGATAAAACTTCAATTCATTGATTGAATCGCGGATGTCGTCCATAGCGAGATGACTGCCTTGTTTCATAAAGTCTTCTTGTGCAGGCGCCCATCGTTTTGTAATTTCCTTGATGGTACTAACATCGAGATTTCGATAATGAAAATAGGCTTCTAATTCAGGCATTAACCGATGCATAAACCTGCGATCCTGGCATATACTATTACCACACATGGGTGATTTTCCTTTTGGAACGAACTTTTCTAGAAATGCCAATGTCAAACTTTCAGCTTCAGCAACGTCATAGGGACTATTCTTGATTCTTTCCACCAGACCAGATTGATTATGTTGTCGTGTATTCCACTCATCCATTTTGTTCAGTACTTCATCAGCTTGAAAGATTGCCATGACCGGGCCTTCACCAAGAATATTAAGCTGTGGATCGGTGACAATAGTAGCGATCTCTATGATTAGGTCATTATCAGTATCAAGACCTGTCATTTCGAGGTCAATCCATATGAGGTTATCTTCAGAATGTGACATTATGTATCCAGTTTTTATTTGATTATATAATTTTAACCACTATTTACTAAATATGAACATAATTAGCGACTTATTACAAAACAGACAAGAATTCTTTCAGGAGACAAAAACCGCGTGAACCTCTTTACCACCATATTTTTACTCAGCTTAAGTATCAGCATCATTGTTCAGTGGTTTTTAGTGCAACGACATATCAGCCATATTCGTTCAAATCGCGAAAATGTGCCTGAAGCCTTTAATGGTAAAATTCCAGTTGAAGCACATCACAAGGCTGCAGACTATACCCAAGCCAAGGTAAAAACAGGTTTGGCTGAACTCATCATTGGTTCAGTATTTTTATTAATATGGACACTGGCAGGTGGACTTCAACTGCTAGATAGCTGGTGGCGTTCATTTGGCTTGTCGGAAATTTGGACCGGTGCCGGGTTTATCCTTACTGTATTCGCTATTATGTCCATACTCGATTTACCAATGTCTGTTTATCGTACATTTAAGTTAGAACAATCCTTTGGCTTCAATAAGATGACGCCAAAAATATTTATCGTCGATTTACTTAAAAATGCTGCAGTAGGTCTGTTGATTGGCACACCAATCTTATTGCTTGTTCTCTGGATTATGAAAAATAGTGGCAGCTATTGGTGGCTCTATGTCTGGGCAACATGGCTGAGCTTTAGTCTCATCATGATGTGGGCCTACCCCGCTTTTATAGCACCCATTTTTAATAAATTCAGACCCTTGGATAATGAAGAATTAAGAACCCGCATAGAAAACCTACTGACTCGTAATGGATTCAAGAGCCAAGGCATCTTTGTCATGGATGGCTCAACCCGTTCGACACATGGCAATGCCTACTTTACTGGTCTAGGTGCAAATAAGCGTATTGTCTTTTTTGATACTTTAGTTGACGAGCTTAGTTACGATGAAATCGAAGCCGTTCTTGCACACGAACTTGGACATTTCAAATGTAACCATATTCGTAAGCGGATATCCGTTTTGGGCACTATCTTTTTAATTGGTTTGGGAGTACTTGGATGGCTGATTAACGAGCCTTGGTTTTACAATGGTTTGGGGGTAGAACAAGCGTCGACCTATATGGCATTAATATTATTCTTAATAGCCTCACCTGCGTTTACATTTTTTCTACAACCCTTGTTCTCATTCATATCACGTCAGCATGAATTTGAAGCTGATGATTTTGCAGCGAGTCAGGCACAAACAGAAAATTTAATTACTGCATTGGTGAGTTTATACCGTGAAAACGCTAATACATTAACACCGGATCCACTGTATTCTGCATTCCATGACTCACATCCGCCAGCACCAATACGAATCGCACATTTAAAGAGTAAGTTTGCATGAACTTAATTAAAAAGACCTTGCTGGCAAACTTAATAACACTCTTGTTATTAGCTGTACCCGTGCATGCATTTGATAGTGACAACGGTAAAGCACTTCACAACGAGAATTGTATACGTTGTCATGATGATTCTATGTACACTCGCGAAGACAGGAAAACAAAAAGCTATTCATTGCTTCGCGAACGAGTCGTCCAGTGTGAAATCATGACTGAATTAATTTGGTTCGAAGAAGAAATAGATGACGTCACGGCTTACTTGAACGAATCCTTTTATCACTTCAATCTTGAAAAATAAATTTTAATTTATGCATCAGAATTTCTTAAAGACAATAACTTATTGTTATACAATTGTTGGCTCTAATTCGTTTTCAATAAGATCCCCTATATGTCTGATTGATTGGCCTTCAAACTTTTTAAACTTCAAACCAAAAGCAATGTCTTCTCCTGCAACGTCAGGAAGCATAACGAAATAGTAAATATGACAAGAGACAGCAACCACATGCTGTTCATCATCAATGGGCACCATAAATTTCGTATTGACTACAATATTGTCTTCATACTTTATTCGCTTACCACGTGGATTTAATGCTTCAGCAACAGCTCTTGTGCAACGAACCTGCAGTCCATCCGGTGAAATATCATAAATACTCGCGGTTATAAATCGCTTGTTATCTAGATATATCGTAATTGGCAAGTTGATATGTACCCGCGGATACTTCCTTGTCTCTTCATAAAAATCGTAGGGTTGTTCACCATGTTTAGTGTTCATTTTTAAAACCTCTCTGTTTTTCAAATGACATGACTAAATATAAGTAATTAGTCGTTACGTAAACAAGGCTGTTGTGTGAATTATGTGACACATGCACATAGACTGGGCTAAAGTTTTACTAATAGAGAGAAATGAATGAAGAATCAGTGATGAAAATACACGCTAAAAACAAGATTTATCTTAGTCTGTTGCTATAGGGAGACGGTTTCTTTTTGATGATTTCAAATTTATCAGATTGCCAAATAGCATTAAACTGGCACCCAAGATAACTGCAAATTCAAACGCTTCGTTATAAAAAATAACACCGACAACTGCAATCAATGGTAATCGTAAAAAATCCAAAGTAACAACAATGCCTGCATCCGCTAATTTCATCGCATTGGTAATACAATAATGCGCTGTTAAAGCTGTTATCCCAACTATACCTAACCATAACCACTGTTCCATATTAGGGATCACCCAGTCATGAACAGTCAATAACAAGCCTATTGGCAATTGTATGAGGCACATATAAAACAAGACAGTAAGTGAATCTTCTGTATTTGATAATGACTTGGTTGCAACATGCGAAACCGAATACCCAATGGCTGCAATCAAAACAATAAGTGATGCGGGTTCAATTATTTCAACACCTGGTTTTAATATAATCAAAACACCTGTCACTCCAAACAAGACAGCTATTGTTTTCTTGATAGTTATGCCTTCTTTTAAAAATGCTGCTGCTATTATCAAAGTCCATAACGGCACGGTAAACTCCAGAGCAAAGACATGTGCCAGAGGCAATAATCCTAGCCCAAGGAACCAACCATACTGTCCAACAAAATGAAAAACATTACGTACAATATGTAGCTTTATGCGTTTACTTGAAAATAAACTGGTTTTTTTCGACTTAACTATTATTAAAGTGATGACAATCAGACTGATTACACTGCGAAAAAAAAGAATTTGAAAAGTCGTGATTTGCCCGCCAAGTTCTCTCGCGCCAATAGCCATCAAACTTAGTGAAACCAACCCTCCGACCATCCATAGCGCTACATTCATAAAATATTCATATTATTAAGCATTAGACACTTTTCTATTATGTCGCTGTATTGCTTTATATGTCGCTGTATTGCTTTAATCGAAGAATAGGTAGACACACAATAGGGTACTAAGAAAGTGAGAATAATCTGGCATACGTTTGCTAGAGTCAACGTTCCCTCAAAGATCGTATCACCATGATTAATTAATGCCAGAATAGAACCGACAATAAGTGATATTTTGAGTGCCATAAAGACAAACTCATTCAATAATGCAGCCTTTATAAATTCATTTATTTGCATTCAATTGAATTGATTTTCAAAGCAATGAGCTTCAATTTAACAGGATTAATATGTCACTATTGTTAATTTATAATCAACTAATTATTAGATCGCTTTGCGACCATCAATTGCATGGGCGATGGTCAAACTATTAACGTACTCAAGCTCTCCGCCCATAGGCACACCATGCGCAATACGGGAAACGGCTTTGCCACGGGCTTTAACCATCTCGCTAATAAAATGTGCTGTAGCTTCGCCCTCTACTGTACTGCTAGTCGCAAGTATCACTTCTTTTAATTCTTCTTCATCTAATAATTTTGGCAATTCATTAAGACCTATATCATCAGGACCAATGCCATCTAGCGGAGACAAGTGCCCTAGCAAAACAAAATAACGACCTCGATAATTTGCTTCCTCTATTGAATCAACATCGGATGGGTTTTCTACGATACAAAGTATACTGTCATCACGTTTTTTATTTTCACAAAGATGACATAGTATGTTTTCAGTGTAGGTACGACAACGTTCACAATGCCCAATGTTTTCCATTGCCTCTGCCAGAATTCTGGAGAGATGCTTAGCAGCATCGCGATTTCTTTGTAATAGCTGATGGGCAATCCGTTGTGCTGATTTTCTTCCTATACCGGGCATGCAACGTAGCGCTTCGACCAGTTGCTCTAACAAGGACTGTTGGATCATAAGACTATTAAATGAGTATTCTATTAAAAAACTAAAACGGAAGTTTCATTCCTGGCGGCAGACCCATGCCTGCAGTAACGCCAGCCATTCTTTCCTGCGTCATTGTTTCTACTCGACGATTTGCATCATTTACCGCTGCTGCAACAAGATCTTCAACCATCTCTTTATCATCTTTCATCAACTCTGGATCAATAACAACGCGTTTCACATCGTGTCTACCATTCATTGTGACTTTTACCAAACCTGCTCCTGATTCACCAATGACTTCTGCATCAGCAAGTTCTTTTTGAGCTTTTTCCATATTGGCCTGCATCTGCTGGGCCTGCTTCATGATATTTCCCATACCACCTTTCATCGTTTTATTTCCTCTTATTGAATATGTTGTCTATTGGGGTTGTATTGAATCTTGGTCAACTGATGCATTAAATGTATCCATTAATGTCTTAACTGTTGAATCATTATTGACAGAATTTTCAGCAGCCTTCTGTCGTTCTCGCTCTAATCGAGCATTGGTTTCAGCGGGCGTTTCGTTACTAGAGTCTTCTACCAGAATTACTAATTTAACATCTGTTCCAAACCGTGTTTGAATGGCTTGCTCCAAACGTTCTTTTTGATTTTGGTTTAGCAGTAAATGTTCTTGTGATGGAGCTAGTGCCAATTCTATTTGATTGTCTGTGTGTGTTTTTAAAACACAATTGCCAGCCAGTTCTTTCACCAATCCAACCAATGCCATCTCATCGATAATCTTTTTCCATTCATTATCAGAGTTTGCATTTTTAATTGGTGCTTCATCATGTGGAGTATTTGATGTTTGTGAAGGAGTAACATCGTTCTTTACTACTGTATTAGATGTCGCTTTCGGCGTCACTTCTTGCGCCTTTGCTTGTTGACCTGCCGTTTTGAGTGTTTGTGGTTTGCTAAGCACCTCATTACCCGCCATCGGTCTAAATGCTAACATCCTTATCATGACCATCTCAAAGCCTGACTTAACATCTGGTGCCAGATAAAGATCCTTCCGTCCCATCATGCCTATTTGATAATAGAGTTGTGCATCTTCTTTATTCATTGCATTAGCAAAATCGACTAATACTGAATTGTCTTTCATTGGGTTGCTAGAGTCTGCTGGCAATATTTGAATGATCGCTATTTTTTGTAGCAGGCTTAATAACTCTGCCAATAAGGCGTCAAAATCAGGACTTTGTATTGCAATAGTTTCGATTGTATTCAGTAATGCTTCTGGATCTGCATCAATCAGCGCCTGAATTAAACCATTTAGATCAGCGCTGTCGATTGTTCCCATCATGGCGCGTACCTGGGACTCTTCTAAAGCACCACCGCCATAGGCAATCGCTTGATCCAATAAGCTTAGTGCATCACGCATACTTCCTGCGGCACCACGAGCAATGAGTTCTGTCGAACCGGAATCATATTCAATATTCTCTTGTCCGAGGATCATTTCAACTTGCTTGGCAATTTGTTCATTTGTTAAATGACTCAAATTAAATTGCAAACAGCGTGACAATATCGTCACAGGTAATTTTTTTGGTTCAGTTGTCGCCAGTAAAAACTTCACATGCGGTGGTGGCTCTTCGAGTGTCTTTAACAAGGCATTGAAACTGTGATTGGAAAACATATGAATTTCGTCTATTAGATAGACTTTATATCTACCACTGCTCGGTGCGTATTGAACATTGTCCATCAAGTCGCGTGTTTCCTCGACCTTGGCGCGAGATGCGGCATCCACTTCAATTAAATCAACAAACCGACCTTCGTCTATAGCAACACAGGCATTACATGTACCGCAAGGTGTTGAACTCACACCCGTATCACAATTCAAGCACTTGGCCAGAATTCTAGCCAATGTCGTCTTACCCACACCACGGGTACCGGTAAATAGATAAGCATGGTGTAAACGGTCTTGATCCAGCGCATTAGTCAATGCCTTCAAAACATGTGATTGTCCGACCATGTCCTGGAATGATCTAGGCCGCCATTTACGGGCAAGTACTTGATAACTCATTGAATTTTGTTGCTCTTCTTTTAAGTAAGATTAAAAAATAATGTCAGAATTTAATCTTGCATCATACATGAGGTGAGCCTTCCGGGCGAAGCGTTTTGGGTTTTCAATCTAGGCAAGTGTCATAAAGGGTGATCTATATAACAGAGTAAATATTGGAGGCGACCCGTACCGTCCCTACCCCGGCACACACATCCACTGCTGCCGTTGCTTCCTTCCGGACCTGGCGGGATTCACAATATCGTGTTGCGAGGGGACCGGCACAGGCCACCATTGAACGAGGACGGATGGTATCAATTAAGAAACCATTTTGACACCATGATTAATTAAATATTTAACTATCCGCTATTACAGCAACCATGACACTAGTCAAAGTCGCCAAATCATCATTACTGATAATGTAGGGAGGCATTACATATACCAATTTACCAAAAGGACGTAGCCAAACACCTGCTTCGACAAATTTCGGCACTATCATTTTCATATCAACGGCTTCTTTTAATTCCACAACGCCGATACCACCCAAAACACGAACATCACTCACCTGAGTTAACTGCCGGCAAGGAGCCAGCCCATCCTCTAGGGATCTTTGTATTCGATTGATGTTCTTTTGCCAATCGGATTCTACTAATAAGCGAATACTGGTAAGCGCCGCACTACAAGCCAATGGATTTGCCATAAACGTAGGTCCGTGCATAAAGACCCCAGGTTCACCACTATCTATCGTTACATGGATATCTCGTGTCGTTAAGGTAGCTGCAAGAGATAAATAGCCGCCAGTAAGTGCCTTACCAATACACATAATGTCCGGGACAACATCGGCATGCTCACAGGCAAATAATTGCCCTGTTCGACCAAAACCTGTCGCTATTTCATCGAAAATCAGCAAGACATTATGCTCATCACATAATTTGCGAGCTTGCTTGACATAATCCGCAGAGTAGAACCACATACCCCCCGCGCCCTGCACTATGGGCTCAATAATTAAGGCGGCGCAATTCTCTCCGTATTTTGTTAATGCTTTTTTGAGTGCCGCAATATCATTATCCGTGCAAGGCTCGCCGAAACGGCACTGCGGTTGCTCAATGAATATCTGCTCAGGCAGGACACCTGAGAAAAGACTGTGCATACCTGTATCAGGATCGCATACTGACATCGCGCCTAAAGTATCACCATGATATCCCGAACGTAGACTAATGAATCGTTGTCGGCTGGGTTTTCCTTTCGCGTGCCAATACTGAATAGCCATCTTCATAGCAACTTCAACCGCAACTGATCCAGAATCGGAATAAAAGACAGCGTCTAAAGAATCGGGGGTAATTGCAATTAACTTCTCAGTTAGTTGAATTGCCGGGGTATGTGTCAAACCACCGAACATGACATGAGCCATATCCTTGAGCTGCTCCTCCAATGCCAGATTCATCTGCGGATGGTTATAGCCATGTATAACACTCCACCACGACGACATACCATCAATCAGTTCTTGTCCATTGTTTAGTTTTAGAAGCACACCAGTGGCCGAGTCAACATGATAAACCGGTAGATCAGAAGACATGGAGCTATAAGGATGCCAGATGGAATCTTTATCAATTCTGAGTAATTCGTCTAAGTCCTGCATGGTGGTTTATGATAATACGTATTAGCATTTGTGACATTGCATTATGTTTAATATAAAATTTTATTATTGAACTTAGAATTCTTTCTTAACGTCCTACGTTTAGTAAACATTTTTTAATATCCAAATGGAGTAAACCGTGTCTATTAATTTTTTTAATACAAAGAATATATCCCAGATCAGTGCCAGCCTTTTGCTTGTATTAGTTTCTGTATTTGCCGTTGCCGATGAACATGCACCAACAGCCGTCATAGAAACCAAGTTCGGCGATATCGAACTCCGCTTTTTCCCTGGTGATGCACCAAAGCATGTGGAGAATTTTTTAACTCTGGCTAAATCCGGGTTTTATGATGGCACTATTTTCCATCGCGTCATTCCAGGCTTTATGATTCAAGGCGGAGACCCGAATACAAAAGGTACTGATAAATCACTCTATGGTACAGGTGGTCCAGACCACAGAGTCCCTGCTGAGTTTAATAAACGTCCACATAAGAGAGGCATCCTCTCTATGGCGCGTTCACAAGATCCTAACAGTGCAGGCTCTCAGTTTTTTATTGTTGTGCAGGACTCAAATTTTCTTGATGGTCAATACACCGTCTTTGGTGAAGTCACCAAAGGTATGGAGATCGCTGACAAGATCGTTTCACAAAAACGAGATGGTAGAGATAATCCGCATGAACGAATAGACATGAATGTACGTGTCGTAGAAACAGAAGCAAAAGAATAGTCTAAAACATAAAGCCCCTGTAAAAGGGGCTTTTTTATTACTGATATAATCAGTCTTATCATTTAATAATTCTATTTAGTGCGAACTCTCGAGTAATCCTATCTCGGCGTGTTTTAAAAAAGACTATCGCACTTCGTAAAAAGTTAAGAAAGCCTTCCTGATGTAACAAGTGAAACAACCCAAAAATGAATTTTCGTACCCTCAAAATTCTGTTTAAGATCTTTAATAACTGTATCTTGAAGATCAGAAGAAATATGTATTTGGAACATGAATTGTTTTTTCCGCCCTTCGACTTGTTCAATTAGAGTAAGGGAATCGGGTTCACTACCATGTCCGTAGACTTGCGAACTGGTGAAACCAGAGATCACATCTTGTTCAAGAAGCCAATCAGTGATGGGCCGTTCAAGTGATGGCGGGCAGATAATCGTAAGTAAAACTCGATTCATGATAGTTCTCTGTTGTTGAGCCAGCGATACAACACAGGCAAAATTAATAGCGTCAAAATAGTTGACGTGATCAGCCCACCGATGACAACGATTGCCAGCGGCCGCTGAATTTCTGAGCCAGGTCCCGTAGCAAATAATAATGGAATCAACGAGAAGGCAGCAATACTCGCAGTCATCATTACTGGACGTAACCGTCTGCGCGCACCTTGAATCACAACTTCATCTATGTCCCGACCTAATGCTCTGAGTTGATTAAAATAGGTAACTAAGACGACACCGTTTAATACGGCTATTCCAAGCAAAGCAATAAATCCAACAGAAGCAGGGACAGAGATATATTCACCTGCGATCCATAAAGCGATAACACCACCAATCATTGCAAATGGAATATTGGTCAGAATCAATACTGACTGACTGACGGATCGAAAGGTGCTGAATAGCAATAAAAAGATAAGTCCGATAGCCGCAGGGATGACTATTGCGAACCGGGCTGCGGCACGCTGTTGGTTTTCAAACTGTCCGCCCCATTTCAAATAATATCCTGTTGGCAGTTGAACCTGTTCTATTACGATTCGTTTTGCTTCATCGACAAAACCCACCAAATCGCGTCCGCTAACATTAGCAACAACGACCGTTGAACGGCTACCTGTTTCGCGGGTGATCATTACCGGCCCTTCTACTCTTTCTAGATGTGCCAAATTAGTAAGCGGGATGCTTCGACCATCATCCAGAGTGATACGAAGATTGGTAAACTCTTCTGCTGATTGACGAAGACCGCCACCACCTTTAATAATCAAAGGCGTGCGTCGTGAAGCTTCATAGATAGTGCCCATGTTTTGACCTTCAATCAGCGAACGCAATGTATCTTCCACATCATCAATCGATAATCCAAGCCGGCCTATTGCCAACCGGTCAATAACAACGCGTAAATATTGTACGCCTTCATTTTGTGCGGCAAAAACATCTTCCGCACCGTCCAGTTTTTCAACGACACTGGCGATCTCATGTGCTTTCTTGTTAAGAATATCAAGATCATCACCAAATAATTTTATCGCTACATCGCCACGAACACCGGTAAGCATTTCTGAAACACGCATCTCGATGGGTTGAGTAAATCCGAACACAAGGCCAGGGAAGTTACCAAGTACAACTCTCAGTTTTTCGATAAATTCTTCTTTCGTTTTAAAACGCCATTCTTCCCGTGGTTTGATTTCCAGAAACATGTCAGTCTGGTTCAGCCCCATCGGATCAAGCCCTATTTCATCCGAACCAGTTCGTGCTACGACACCCGTTACTTCTGGCACACTGTTGAGTATCGCTCGCTCAACCATATTGTCGATGCGCATAGACTCATTGAGATCAATCGAAGGTAACTTTTCTGTCTGAATAATAATATTACCTTCATCCATGGTCGGCATAAAACTTTTACCCAGTTGCATATAGAGTACGATCATCACAAACAAGCCGGCTAGTGCCAACATGATAGGTATCCAACTGCTTTTTAAGCAGCGCTTAAGAACAGGGGTATAAATATTATCGAGCATTCTGACCAATAGAGGTTCTTTATGGTCAACATTTTTTATCAGTATAGAAGCCAACACAGGAATAACGGTGAGAGACAGAATTAATGATGCTCCCAGCGCAAATACGATCGTGATCGCTACTGGCGAGAACAACTTTCCTTCCAATCCTTGTAGGGTCAACAAAGGTATAAACACCACCATAATAATAATGATCCCGGTACTAACTGGCAGAGCGACATCTACCACTGCACGATAGATAATATGCAGTCGTGGTACCCGCGTTGTGTTTTTTTGATGTGCCAATTCAGACATGATGTTTTCTACAATGACTACAGCAGCATCCACTAGCATACCTATCGCAATCGCAAGTCCTCCGAGGCTCATGAGATTCGCTGATAGTTCAAACTGCCGCATGAGGATAACCGTAGACAAAGCAGCCAGTGGCAGGATGATGGCAACGGTTAATGCCGCACGTAAATTACCAAGAAATAGCACGAGTAATATCAAAACCAATCCGATGGCTTCCGCAAGTGCTTTAGCTACTGTATTTACTGCGCTATCGACTAGCACACCACGATTGTAAAAGACTCTGGTTGTGACACCATCGGGGAATGCAGATTCAAGTTGTTCCAGTTTTAGTCTGACGCCTTCTACCAACTCGCGAGCATTAGCCCCACGTAAACCGAGCACCAGACCTTCCACAGCTTCTCCATTACCATTACGCGTTACACCTCCATAACGGGTGAGAGCACCAATGTTGACTGTTGCAATTGCACTTATAGTGACAGGCTCTATAGGGTGTGGTTTAACAACAATATTGCCGACATCTTCCAGTGTCAGGATACTGCCATCACTTCTGATCAACAGCGTTTCCTCGCCATCTATTAACTGCCCGGCACCATCATTGCGATTATTTTCTTTTAATGCCATGCGCAATGTGTCTAGTGTGATTCCTTGTGCATTCATCAAATTAATATCGGGAGTGACTTCAAAGGTACGTACCAGCCCTCCCAAGGCATTGACATCAGCGACACCAGCAACTGTTCTTAGCGCAGGACGAATAGTCCAATCCAGCAAACTACGTTTCTCCATGATGGAGAGTTGCTCGCTTTCAATGGTAAACATAAACATCTCGCCCAACGGTGTGGTCATGGGAGCAATTCCACCATCAATATCGGCAGGCAGATCAGCCCATATAGCATTAAGACGCTCGGCTACCTGTTGTCTTGCCCAGTAAATGTCGGTGCCGTCTTCAAAATCCACAGTGATATCGGCCAAGGCATATTTAGACGTAGAACGCAGCATGCTTTGTTTCGGAATCCCTAGCATTTCAACTTCTATTGGTGCAGTAATGCGGGTTTCTACTTCTTCCGGCGTCATGCCGGGTGCCTTAATAATTATTTTAACCTGAGTCGTAGAAACATCAGGAAAGGCATCTATCGGCAGGCTCTGAAATGATTTCCATCCAGCGACGATCAGGATAAGCGTTGTCATCAAGATCAACAGACGCTGGGTAAGGGAAAATTGAATAATTTTATCTAGCATCGAGTGTTAACCTTCGCCACCAGCGCCAATGAGTATCGCTTTCAAACTAACTGCACCACTGGTAACTACGGGTGATGCGATGACTTGAGGCAAGGTGATGATCAATTGTTCTTCATAACTCCCGACTAAATGAACATTTATCGCCGTAAAACCTTCTTTAGTTTCGTAGAAGATCATGGTCTTATGATCAATTCTCACAATACTCTTACGAGGAATAAGGTATCGTTGTTGATCATTTGAATTTAGTACTAGGCGTGCTTGAACAAACTGACCTGGTCGCAATTGATCAATGTTGTCTTTAACAATAGCGCGAACCAATGTCCCTTGATCTGCCGCATGGACTTTACGTCCAATTGTAATTATTTCACCGACGACATCCAACTCAGGCACAGAGATGGTATCACCCATAACAACACCATTAACTATGCTCACCGGCACATGAATTTCTAGCCACAGCGGTGAGAGTTTCCCCAGTTGGAATACGGGATCAGCTGCTTCTAATTTTTGACCTGGAATAGCCATTTGTTCCAACAACACGCCATCAAAAGGCGCTGTCAACGTCATGCTGCTACTCAATTTTCTGTTTTTTTCTAATGCAGTTATGGCGGCACTATCCATCCCGGAAAATTGTAGAGTGGCTTCTTGTTGTTCTTTTTGGGTGACCAGTTCTTGCCAGGCACTTTGTGATTCCAGAAAGCGACGCTTGGGGATAATCCCTTCATTGAGTAGTTGTTCATCGCGCTTCAATGTCGACCTAGCCAGATTGAGTTGCGTTAGTGTTTGTAATAAATCGCGTTGCAGTTCGAGAAGACCAGGACTTTGGATTATGGCTAATATCTGTCCTTGCTTAACATGCTCACCTTCAGCAACCATCAAGGCTTCAATCAAACCACCCTGCAAGGCTCCAATGACATGCAATTGTGAATTGGGAACGACGACCTCTGCAGGATAGCGAGAACCTAATACTTCCGTCGCAGGCAGTAACGTTTCTGTTGTAATACCATATGATTTTTTTTGCGCCTCAGAAAGCATAATCCTATTTCCATTAAGCTCAGTTTCGGCGACTGTATTAAAATTAATTACAATCTGTAGTGTAAGAAATAAAAACAACCTCATGGAATAATCCCCTTTGCTTGATTCAGCCGGGCACTATGTAATCCGACCTCCAGATGTTTTTGATGCACGTTGCGTTCAACCGCAAATGCCTGTGCCTGAATCCTGATCAACTCCAACAGGCTGGTTTCTCCCAGTGAAAAAGCCTTGCGCGACATCGCCAGGTTTCTTTTTGATAATTGATTTTGGCGCCGGGCAAACTCATACTGATCACGTATTGCTACCAGTTCTCTACTAGCATCCTGTATGGCGATATTCAATTCCCGATAGATAATTTCCATCTGACTACGGTTTTCGCTGAGATCGACCTCGGCTGCTGTTAGTTTTGGATTTGTATAAGTATCTAGCCCCAACGGTATGCTGATACTTAAGCCGATTGCATTGGCGAACCCCTCTTCTGAGATGCCACGTTCGTGTCGTGTCCCAAGAAACAAAGTGGGGTTCCCACGTTTTTCAAGAACAATCTGATCGCGTTGAGCGCTACTGAAATTGGTTTTTTCGCGGAACGCTTTTAATGCTGGGTGTTCGGCGGTGATAGAAAGGTCATCGCTGGCTATTTCTTCGAAATTTTCCGGCAATATATTTAATCCAGAAATCATGTCATAGCGATGTTGGGCATGAACATATTCCTGTCGAGCTATTCTAAAGATGGCTTCCTTCGAAAGTGATTCCTGTTGTGACAAAATTAAATCAGATTGAGCAAGGTCACCTAATTCGACCCGTTTTTTTACATCTTGCTGTAACTTGAGAACGATGTTCCATTCCTGCTCTGCGATAGTCATCCTGTTTTTCGTCAGCGCAATATGCCACAATAATTCACGCACAATACCGGCAATTTCTAATTTTAACGCCGGCTCAGATGCATTAATGGCTGAACGCTGTAGCTTAACTGTTTTTTGTCTGGCTGCCTTCTGTCCCGGCAACCATAAGGGCAGTTGCATACCAATTTCCCATTCTTGTAAACCATCACTGTCCATTAATTGGTCATTATAATGACTGATATTCATTGTAGGATCGGAGGCCCAGAGACCTTCAGCACTCTTGCTCAGTGCTTCGGAATGATTTAAGCGAGCTTTTATAACCTCGAGTTGCGGATTACGTTCGTAGGTCTTTTCCACTACTTCACGCAAAGACAGGTTGGCTGAACTAAGCAATGATATTTCGTGTTGATGGTCTGATGCTGCCAAAACAGAGCGCGACAGACATAACCCGACAATCAAATTTATAATCACTGATTTCATATTTATTTGTTTATTTATTTTCATCTTGCGGCACATCATCCAGTACTTTTTCACCACTAATCATCGCCGAAATTATTCCGTTCTTTTCTCGAACTTCAGTCACAATGACGCCAATGAGGTGAATCAGTATCAAAACCGATAATATGTAAAAGTTATACACGTGCACGGTGATAAAAGGTTTGCGGAAGGAACGCATTTCCGCATAGGCACTTTCAACCACCTGGCTTTTATCACCCGGTCTTAATTGCTTTAATCGTTCCGAATCACCATCAGTTACCCACTCTGCAAAGTAACCGCCAAACGGTGGGTAATAGAGGTCGGTACCGGCGATAACTAATCCTGTAATTGCCTGCATACTGAGCAATATAAAAAAGAGACTGATGATTAATCTTGCAACTGGGTTATGCCCGAGATACTGCTGGCGAATACCAGAGAAAAAATTGGCCGTATATGTCCTCAACGAATAGAAATAATTGTTCCCCGTTGGCAGAATTTGGCGCCACCGTGCATGGTGACTACCGACAAATGCCCAGATAATCCGCCAGAGTAGATTAACAACAAACACATAACCAATACTGACATGTATCGTCTTTAGCAAAACCTTGGCCTCGCCTTCAATGCCGAAAAGCTTTGTATTGAGGATGAGCAGACCGACAGTAATCAACGATAATACTGAAGCGACATTAACCCAATGGAACACTCTCGTCGTTCGATCCCAAACTTTGTGTCGTTGTAATTTTGTCGTCATAATCTCGATCCTGTAGTCATTAAACGAATTAACTTAACGCTCCTAACTGTACAATGGAAATATGCGCTCTAGTTTGAAATATCACTATCCGCTATTTGTGAAAGGCATTTAAATCAATATGTTAGACATTAATAAATTATTGTTTGGTCATCAATTTCGGTTAATACTGTTAACCGCTTTTATCTTTATTGGCGCTTTGGCTGCAATAGATATCATTGCAGACATGCAAGAAGGCGCTGAACTGATACATATAATCATCGAAGGTTTGGTCTTTATAATTGCAATTGTCAGTGCTCTTGCTATTTCTCTTCGTTTATATAAAGAAGCCAAAAACTCGCGGCGATTATTCGAAGAAATGTCGCTGGAATTACAAAGGAATAGAGAAGAAACAAAAGAATGGAAAAATGAAACCCAGGTATTATTGCAAGGCTTGGGCATTTCAATTAATAAACAATTTGAACGCTGGGAATTGACGCCAACAGAAAAGGAAATCGGTTTATTTTTATTGAAGGGTTTAAGCCATAAAGAAGTGGCCTATATCCGCGGGGTAAGCGAAGCAACGGCAAGACAGCAGGCACGTTCTATCTATAAGAAAGCAGGACTGAATGGTCGTCACGATTTAGCCGCGTTTTTCCTTGAAGAACTGGCTTTACCTATAACAAAAGCTTAAGGCCAAATAAAAAAACCGGCAGAAGCCGGCTTTTTATTTATATGGCGGTGGTTCCAGTCTCGAGCTATTTAGTCTCCTTTTATAAATTCCCTAAAAATGGGAAAAATACAGGGAATATTCACACTTTCTTACCTTCTGAAAGCCTGCAGATACCCGGAAACCACCAAATTTAAGCTATTTTATCATCTCACCTCTGTTTGTTGTCAAAAATTAACAGGGAATTATCAGGGTATGACTTATTATTCTTTTTTCCATAAAAATATTGTAAGACTGAAATTAGCCTGATTAATAAGGAGAAGTAAAAATGGCATGGACAAGGATAGTCTTCAGACTACTCCGTTGTTGTTGGCAACGAATTTGGCATTATCTATTTAATAAAAATAGCTACGGTCATAGAAAAATAATTACCCAGGAAAAACTTAATTCTTTCCCCTTCCACCCACCAAAACCTGCATGGGTTAAAAAGGAAGTCATTCGTCTCAAAGCCCTGATGCCCGATGAGGGGCATCGTAAAATCGCCTATGCGTTTAATCGTCTACACAGTCAGAAACGAAAAATGACCGTAGGTCGTACCTTTGTTGGTTATACGATTCGTGATAATCAATATGATATACAGGTACTCAGACGAAAGATAAAACACAAACAACCGAGGCCCGTTCCTAAAAACCTGATTTGGGCAATGGATTTAACCGGGAAAACGGATTTGAAGGGTAAGACACACAATATACTTGGGGTGATTGAACACCAAAGTCGTGCCTGTTTAACGGTTTCAGTTATTACAGATAAATCGACCCTCTCACTACTCAGGATGCTGCTCGATCTGATTGAGCATTATCAAAAACCGAAAATTATTCGCACCGATAACGAAGCCGTGTTTACTTCACGACTATTCACTACAGTACTCTGGTTGATGGGTATAAAACATCAACGCACTGAAATAGCCTGCCCCTGGATGAATGGCCGGATTGAACGTCTATTCGGCACGCTTAAAGAAAAACTGAATCAATGGGAAGTCGATTCCTTTAAATCACTGAATCATTCTCTTCACCTGTTTCGATTTTATTATAATCACGTTCGGCCACATCAACATCTTGAAGGATTAACACCTGCTGAAGCCTGGCAAGGAAAAACAAGTTTGATAAGAAGAAGTAATAAAGTGTATTGGTTTGATGAATGGGATGGTTTAATAACAGGCTATTATCTATCTCCCTGAGTTAATAAAAGTGGGAAGTAAATTAACCTGTTGTTGCTGATAAAAGCGACCACTAGATTACTCGTCTTTAAACACGTTATTCAGTGATATCGCAATAAATGATGAAAGATTTAATGATAAACAGGGAAAATGATTGAAATAATTTGTAGAAATTTAGTAAAGGCAGATGAATTTATTTAAAAAATGAATCCGATTACAACAAAAAACGTCTATCGGTCAATCGGACGGGACACCTATATCAGTCTGAATCCGTTGTATGGGAAAAGGCATTTCCTCCAATAAGCAGTCTATAAATTCGAGAGTATTTGTAGCTGTTCGTCGGTTAAAGAGCCGCAAAACCCTATATCTGGTGCAATCATCCACAGCTGTGTATTGAATTAGGCCAGGTGCAATTTTGCAGGTATCCATCTGGACACGATCACCAGGAATGGGCCTTTGATAACGAATGTAGTCCTTCTTACGACGATATTTTCTGACAGGTTTCACATGATGCTTTTGCAGCACTTTATGGATAGTTGCAAGCCCAAGGGAGATTTTATTCTGTCGGAGTAATTCACTTTGAATACGCCTTGCACCCAGATTGCGGGCATGTCGCAAATCAAGAATAAGCGATTCCTCTTCAGGGCCGACTTTAGTGGCAGGTGAACTATGAGGTCGTCTACTCTGACTCTCCAGACCTGCTATTCCAGTTTCCTGGTAACGTTGCCACCACTTTCTTAACGTTGGTCTGGAGATGCCACAACGGCGACAAACAAAACCAGCATCACCAGATTCTTCATAGAGTTTAATCCACTGTAATCGTTGTTGTATTTCTCTGTTCATAACACCCTATAATAGTGAAAGGATGTCTATGAATCACACAATTTATTTAAAAATAACGCTATTTATAACAAAATGTGTCTATCGGTCAGTCGGACGGGACATCACGCCATTATGACTTAACACGAGTTAACTTGTCAGCACCAATAAAACATCTAAATAAAATTATGATTTAATTTTAAAAACGTATCTCAAACCTTCGAATATATCTCGGCTCCTTTTTGTTTAA
>Ga0209630_10000744_pt1 | contig 37015 bp, 48 predicted proteins | sample COG_01_FD_184745 | JGI IMG/M metagenome (GOLD analysis project Ga0209630, IMG submission 184745) | Pelagic Microbial community sample from North Sea - COGITO 998_met_01 (SPAdes) (version 2) | ecosystem: Environmental > Aquatic > Marine > Neritic zone/Coastal water | place: Helgoland, sampling...
ACCGTACTACCGAACAACTAGCACAAGATTACTCAGCAATGGGTGACAGTGTAGACCTGATCAACGCCATCATCGCTGGTGACTCTATGGCTGATGAAGAAGCAGAAGACCGTCAAGACTGCGTTGATCGCAACACTCAGCACCTAGAGCTTATGGTTGCTAAAGAAGATTGGGGCAGCGAAGACATGACCGCTGCTAATGCTGCTATCAGCGCAGGTAATAGTTATACCGCGTCTTAATAGGAGATATAAATGGACTTGATGGGCATAGTCTCCGTTGTAACAACCATAGTCACTGTCGCAAGTATTATCGCAGCAGTAACTCCAACACCTAAAGACGAAGAGTGGTTAGCAAAGCTGTACAAGTTTGTAGATCTACTGGCTGTCAACATTGGTAAGGCAAAACAATAATGCAAGAAGAAGCAAAAGCCGCCGTAGACGTAATTGCAGTAACAACTACAGTGTCAACCCTGATGGGCTGGCTTCCTGCTGTGGCTGCTGCTTTGAGCATTGTATGGACTGTCATTAGGATACTTGAGACTGACACTGTAAAAGGCTGGTTCAATGCCGGAGATTAGTGACGAGACTAAAGTTACTGTACCGCTGCGTAACCTTATAGGCTTAGGAGCTTCCTTAGTTGTAGCTACCGCAGCCTACGTGACGTTAAACAGCCGTATTACTACATTAGAACACGGTCAGTCAATACAGGACATGACCATAAAGGAAAACGCAGCTTTTGTACGTGAGTGGCCTTTAGGCCTCAGAGGTGCACTACCTGACGACTTAATCCAGAACGCTAAGATTATGGCTTTGGAAGAACAGAAAGAAGAAGTCAGAGAGCTAAGAACAAAAATAAACGACTTGGAAATTGAGACAGGCCAGTGTTCAGATGGAGTACGTTGATTTAATTAGTTCCATATGGCCCATCTTTGTAGGCTTCATTATCCTTGTCCTTACAATAGGTAAACTCATGTCCCGTATGGACGTAGTGGAAGATAAGATTAAAACATTGTTTGACTTGTGGAACAAACGTGATGATTGATAAGCTCATAGGGCCTGTGACGGGTCTCTTAGACAAGTTTATACCTGATGCTGACACTAAGGCTAAGTTAGCCCATGAAGTCGCTACAATGGCTCAGAATCACGCTCAGGAGCTTGCGAAGGGACAGCTTGAGGTCAACAAAGTAGAAGCAGCACATAAGTCGCTGTTTGTGGCAGGTTGGAGACCAGCAGTAGGCTGGGTATGTGTCTTAGGTATGTTTGGAAACTTTATTACTATCCCATTTAGCAACTTTGTTTTGGCTCTGCTTGAGTTAAACATAGTGATACCTCTGGTGCCTTTGGAGACAATGATGCCCGTGTTGATGGGAATGTTAGGCTTAGGTGCAATGAGAACTTACGAGAAGAAATCTGGGGTGTCTAAGTAATGAGTTTATTTGGACTAAACATTCCTAATTTAAGTATTGACTTGTCTGACTTAACTACTGGTCTTCCGACTACTACTACAAATGTTACTTCCGTAAGTCCTTACGAAAGCGGTGCAGCAGCCAGTTCTTTTTATAGTGGTTTTCCAGACACTACAGAAGAAAGACAACCTTTAGATTGGTGGGACGTAGAAGACCCTGCGGCTTACTTTGGTGTGAAAGGTGAACGTACTGAAGAACAACAAGCAAGGGCAAGACAGTTTAGGGAAGAGTGGGGCAATGTTAGAGGTGGAGCCGTACTTAATGGTTTAATTGACGGTACGTACACAGCAGACCAAGTAAATCAATACTGGGGCGCTGAAAACTTTAGCTCACAAATTAAAGCTTCGGACTACTCTACGGGCGAGTTCAGTGGAAACCCTGATGACTTTGGGGCTTACTTACAGGCTGAGTGGGACGCTGTTTCAGGCTTTTTAGAAGGCACAGCAGGAGGCCCCGGAGGTGAGCTAGGGTCTTTAACTACAGCTCCTACTCAAGGTTTAGGAGGTTCTCAGGGTCAAGAAAGAGGAGTAAGAGTTACTACTGATGTTCTTGCTCAACAAAACTATGTAAATTCTATTAGGGCTGCTGCTTCCGATGCTGGCGTTCCTACTAATGTTATATCTCCTGATGGGGCTCACTACGAGCTTAACTTCGGTCAGTTTGATGACGTAGGTTTGGGTGAGTACAAACAGACTAAAGAGCCTTACGGTACTTTAGACATTGCTGCTCAAATTTTTGGGGAAGTTATAAAAGCTGTTTTAACCACGGCAGTTACTGGGGAAGTAATAGGAGCTTTGTCAGATTTAGCAGGTATATCAGGAGCAGCAACTTCTTCTTCAGGGGTAATGACTTTTAGTGATGCAGCGGCTACTGGAGAAATTCTTGTAGACAACCAAGAAATTATTACTACTCTTTTAGATGTCGTTACAAGCCCTAATGTTATTAATACTATAAACTCTGAAATAGACAGTTTACCGGAAGCCACTGTCCCTGAAAATGTTGTAATACCTGAAGACGAACTGGACGCTGCTGCGGCTGCATTAGAAGCTGAAAGAGACGCTAGAGAAGAAGAAGAAAGACGTTTAGCAGAACAAGAGGCTGCTAGAGTTGCAGCCGAAGAAGAAGCTGCTCGACTAGCTGCTGAGGAAGCCGAAAGACAAAGGATTGCTGCAGAGGAAGCTGAGGCTGCCCGTATAGCCGCAGAGGAAGCAGAGGCTGCTAGGGTTGCAGCCGAAGAAGAAGCTAAAAGACAGAGGATTGCTGCTGAAGAAGCAGAAGCAGCCAGAGTTGCAGCCGAAGAAGAAGCGGAAAGACAAAGGATTGCTGAAGAAGAAGAAGCAGAAAGACAGAGGATTGCTGCAGAGGAAGCAGAGGCTGCTAGAGTTGCTGCTAAAGAAGAAGCTGAAAGACAAAGATTAGCAGAAGTTGAAGCCGCCAGAGTCGCTGCTGCTGAAGCAGAGGCTGCGCGTATAGCAGAAGAAAAAGCTGCTGCTGAAGAAGCTGCTAGAGTTGCTGCAGAACAAGCTGAGGCTGCTAGAGTTGCTGCTGAAGAAGCCGAAGCAGCTAGAGTTGCAGCAGAGGAAGAGGCTGCACGTGTAGCTGAACAAAAACGACTGGCTGAAGAAGAAGAAGCCAGAAGACAGGCAGAAGCTGAAGCTACTAGGGTTGCAGCAGAGGAAGAAGCAGCACGTATAGCCGCTGAACAAGCAGCAGAACAGGCCGCTGCAGAGGAAGCAGCCAAAGCAGCAGCAGAAGCCAAAGCAGCAGCAGAAGCTAAGGCAGCGGCAGAAGCTAAGGCAGCTGAAGAAGCCAGAGTCGCAGAAGCCGCTAGAGCAGCAGAAGAAGCTAGAGCAGCAGAAGAAGCTGCAAAAGAATTAGAAGAAGGTGACGACGACTTACTCGTTGGAGACGACTTTGACGATGACGGTGTTGAAGAAGAAGAAAGCGGAGTTTTCTTAGACCCGACTCAAGAAGCTGACTTTAACGGAGGTAAAGACGTAGTTTTAGACGACGGTACAGTCATAAACAACGAAACTCACGAGCAATTTGGTACTCCGGGGTACGCTGGCGGTATCTTTGTACAGCCCACGGAAGTAGTTACAGAAGAAGAAGAAGGCGGTGCAGGAGCTGGGGCTGGTGCAGGAGCTGGGGGTGGTGGACCTGTGACAGACACTAGTGCTGACACAGTGACAACTGACGGAGACGGAGACAGAGTAATTACAGCAGACCCCGGTGCTGTTGACCCTTCAGAACAAGAAGGTGTATCAGAAGATGTTTCTGAAATAACTGAAGTAGTAAAAGAAGCCATTGAAGAAGAAACAGACCCAGATACTAAAGAAGATTTAGAAGAGTATTTAGAAGCTCTTGAAGAACTTGATAGTACAGAAGAAGTAGACGAAGTTGTTGAAGTAGTAGAAGAAACTTTTGAAGAAGGAACTACACCTGAAACTACTGAAACAGAAACATTAGGAGAAGGTGAAGGTGACGACGACATATATCTGGACTTGACCCCTGACTTATCTAAAGATGACGATGAGCAGCCTACTCCTGTAGACATTGACGGAGATGGAGAACTTGACACCATAGACCCAGATGTCCCTGATGACGTCGTAGCAGGTGGAGAAGTAGGCGGTGGTACTGATACTGGTGGAGGAACCGGAGAAGGAGTCGGAGAAGGAACTGGGGAAGGAGACGGTGAAGGCACTGGAGACGGAGAAGGGACTGGTGAAGGTACTGGCACAGGAGAAGGAACCGGAGAAGGCGAGGGCGTTGGAGAAGGCATAGGCGAAGGCGAAGGCACCGGAGAAGGTGACGGTACAGGTGAAGGGGTAGGTGAAGGCGATGGAACTGGGGAAGGAGGCGGTGAAGGAGAGGGCACTGGAGACGGTACTGGAACAGGCACTACTAAACCTTCAGGAGGCTTTAGACCACAAAGAGGTCTTGGTGGTGGATACATGGGCGGCTTAAGTTATGAGTTGCCGCAGTTTGTAGGAGTACAGTACCAGCCTAAAGACTACACTGTTGAGCTAGACCGTATTATTAATGAAAGTTTGTTTAAAGGAATGATCTAATGACTTACAAAGATCTAGTCAACAATGTACTTAGGAGGCTGAGGGAAACAGAAGTTTCCTCTGTGCAAACTAACTCCTACAGTAAACTTATAGGTGACCTTGTTAATGACGCTAAAGACCTTGTGGAAAACTCGTGGGACTGGTCTGCACTTAGGACTACACTTACAATCACTACTACTTCTGGAGTCTTTAACTACTCCTTAACTGGCAGCCAGAACAACATCAAGGAACTAAACGTGTTAAATGACACGTCTAACTTCGTGATGAACTACCAGACTAACAACTGGTTTGACTCACAGTTCCTATTGTCAGCACCGGAAACAGGGTCACCAATGTACTACACGTACAACGGTGTTGACTCTGACGGTGACACTTTGATCGACGTTTATCCAAAGCCTGACGGAGTTTACTCCTTACGTTTTAACTGTGCGTTACGTAATCCTGACTTGAGTGCAGACACTGACAAGCTGAAGATACCTGCGATGCCAGTAATGCACCTTGCTGTAGCCTTTGCTGCACGTGAGCGTGGAGAAACCGGAGGTACTTCTACTCAGGAATACTTCTCTATGGCTAACAAGTACTTGTCAGATGCTATTGCAATGGACGCCGCTAGACACCCTGAAGAAACTATCTTCTACACGCCTTAAGGTATTTATATGGCACAAGAACTCAAAAGTATTAATCTTGTAGCTCCGGGCTTCAAGGGCATTAACACTGAAGACTCACCGTTATCTCAGGACCCTTCCTTTGCTGAAATTGCTGACAATGCAGTGATTGACAAAAGAGGGCGTATAGCGGCACGTAAGGGCCTTAACGTCACCACTACTAACAAGACGCAGTTAGGTAGTGACTCCCTAAGTGCTATAAAAGAGTTCAGAGACGCTAACGGCAACACTAAGATCTTCTCTGTGGGCAACAACAAGATACTCAGTGGTACAACCACGCTGGCTGATGAGACTCCGGGTAGTTACACGATCAACGCTGACGACTGGAAGATGGTCAACTTTAACGACAGCATCTACTTTTTTCAGCGTGGTTTTCAGCCTCTGATATACAACGTAACTGCTTCAGGGACACCCGGAGGCGCTAATAGTAACGTAGTAACACTAAGCTCTGTCAATAGTGCAGCAGGTGTTGCTTCAACGATGTACGGCAATGAAGTCCTAGCAGCTTACGGCAGACTCTGGACTGCAGACTTTGCTACAGACAAGTCAACTGTTTATTGGTCTGATCTTTTGATAGGTCATGACTGGTCAGGTGGAACCTCTGGCTCCATCGACATAGCTAAAGTATGGCCTGATGGTTATGACGAAATTGTTGCACTAGCAGCACATAACAATCTTTTGATTATTTTTGGTAAAAGAAGTATCGTAGTTTACTCAGGTGCTGATTCTCCTGCTACTATGGCTTTGTCCGACACTATTTCAGGTGTTGGCTGCGTAGGAAGAGACACAGTGCAGTACACTGGTGTAGACGTTATTTTTCTTTCCCAGACTGGCCTAAAGAGCTTTGGCAGAACAATACAAGAAAAATCTATGCCAATAAGCAGTTTGTCCGGTACTATTACTACGGACATCATTCAGTTAATCAACGAAGCAAACGAAGTTTACAAGTCTGTGTATTACCCAGAAGCAAGCTTCTACCTACTAACTTTTACGAACCAAAACATAAGCTTTTGTTTTGACATAAGAGGTGCTTTAGAAAATGGGTCATACAGAGTTACACGTTGGCCCGGCACTAGTTTTACTTGTTATGAACGCAAGGACAACGGAGACTTACTCATAGGAAGCGCACAGGGTATAGGACAGTACACAGGTTTTCAAGACAATGGTAGTTCCTACAGCTTCAAGTACTTCAGCCCTGAATTGTCCTTTGGTGACCCTTCTAAACTTAAGTTCCTAAAGAAAATTAGACCGACGGTAGTAGGAGGTAGTGGTCTCGATATACTACTAAAGTGGGACTACGACTTTGGCTCTTCGTACAACACAAGCATCATCACGTTGAAGGACCAAGCAAAAGCAGAGTTTGGTATAGACGAGTACACCGTAGGTCAGTATTCTGACGGTATCTTGACGTCTAAAGACGCTGTAAACACTAACGGCAGTGGAGGAACATTGAGCATAGGTATGGAGACAAGCATTAATGGCAACGAACTGTCAATACAAGAAATCAATGTACTTGCACTAGTAGGTAAAACAATATGAGTAATTATACTAAGGTAACAGACTTTGCTGCAAAGGATACTTTGTCTGCAGGAGACCCTAACAAGGTTGTTAAAGGAACTGAGTTTGAAACTGAGTTTGACAACCTCGCTACCGCAGTAGCAACCAAAGCAGACACTGCTGGACCTACGTTCACAGGAACTGTAACAATACCTGCGCTGACCTTTACAGGTACGTTAGCTACAGGGACGATTAACGGAGGAACCTACTAATGAGTTTTAGTCTTACAGATTTTTTAACGTCACTTGGGGGGAAAGGAGGTACTGCTGCCAACACTGCTGCTGCTCTAGGTCTAGGCGCTGGGGGTTTAGCTCTTGCTGAAAAAGGTTACAGTGATTTAGGAGACATTGGAGAACGAGCTTTTGAGGGTCTAGCTGGAGAAGAAGGACTTGCTCAAGAACTCCGTGGTATGCTAGAGTTCCAGCCGTATACTGTTACTTCTGCTACTGGTGGTCAGTTTGGAATGACAAGAGACCCGGAAACAGGTCAAATGACTTACCAACTGGCTGCTTCTCCTGAAGAACAAGCCTTGCAGCAGCAGCAGTTACAACGTGCAGAGACACTCTTTGGACGTGCTGTAGCAGACCCTTCTATGCGAGAACAGGAAGTTCTTGGACGTATGGAAGACTTAGCGTCTCCTGAGCGACAACGACAGAGACTAGAGTTAGAACAGCGTTTAGCCGCACAAGGACGCTTAGGAACACGCACAGGGATGTTTGGAGGTACTCCAGAAGCCTTAGCGTTAGAGCGTGGTATTGCAGAAGCTCAAAACAAAGCAGCACTGGACGCCATGCAGTTTACCGCACAGGAACAACAACGTCAGGCTCAGATGGGTTCAGGCATGTTAGCTGCTGGTTACGTACCACAGGCACAGTTGCTCAATGCGTTACAACCCGGGATGACTGCTTCAGAACGTCAGAGACAAGCTATGTCGGAACAGGCAGGAACTTATGGCGAAACCTATACTTCAGGTTTACAAGCGTTGCTTCAGTCAGGCTTAGGACAAGCTAGTTTAGCTGGGGGTTTTGGAAGTAACATCGCTAGTGCAGCTCTTGGCGGCTTGTTTAGTTAATAAGGAGAATACATAATGGCTAAATTTGGAGAAAGTTTCTTAGCGCAGCTAGGCAGCCCAGCAATGTCACAAAGCTTGTTTGGCTTAGGTCAGGCTATTGGTGGTTTACCGGGTCAGCGTAAAGAACAACAAAAGAAACAAGAATTTAACCAGTTGATGAAGCAGATACAGGGCGCACAAGCCTCTGGGGACTTCAACAGTATGAAAATATTGGGACAACAGTTGGCTGCTATGGACCCAGCACAGGCGGCTAAAGTAATGCAAGCTGCTACTACTGGAGAAGAAAAACAACGGAAAGCTCAAGAACAAATACAAGGTACTAGGGCTGGGGCACAAATGCTGATGTCTGAACTACAAGACTATGCTAATAATCCTTCTCTCCCTGCTTCGGCTAGAACAGAAGCTTCTAATTTATTAAAAGCAGCAGCTCAAGCAGGAGACAGGGCAGGACTATTGGAGCCTCGTGTTCAGCAACTAAGAACCCGTTTAAATGAAACTGCTAAACCCGTGTCTCTTTCTGCGGGAGGAGCTTTAGTTTCTCCTACAGGTGAAGTTTTATATGAACGTCCTTTTAAGCCTACTGCTCCTACAAAGCCCAGTATTAACATTGAAGAAGCAGGGAAAAACCTGTATGTTTTTACAAATGGAGAACTAACTAACACTATTGAAATAGAAGAAGGAGAAGACGAAAGTCTTAAAGATAGAGAACGAAGAACTGCTCAAATAGCACAGGTTGTTCGTTCTAAAGCTGATATTATGGATTTAGCAGGTCCTGAGTTTATGGCTTCTGGCTTAACAGGCAAACTCAGCGCACAATTCTTAGCTGGGTCGGATGCTTACGATAGGCAAAGAGCTATTGAATCTCTTAAGTCTACATTAGGTTTAGAACAAATTGCTAATTTAAAACGACTGTCGTCTACAGGGTCTACTGGTTTAGGACAAGTTTCTAATTTAGAACTTAACGCACTACAATCTGAAATTGCATCTTTAGATGTGGGCATGTCAGAAGAAGCTCAAATAAGATCTTTAACAAAAATATTTAACCATCTTGACAGCGTACAAAAAGCACTGTCTGGCATAGGTTCTGAAGACATGGTAGACTGGAACAGCCCAGAGTACCGCTATGCTGGATACAGTAAAGACGAGCAGTCAGGGATAGTTTTTTACGCCCCTGAAGGAAAAGAAGGGACTGTGTATAAAATGGTTGATGGTAAGTTTGTAAAAGCAGATATTTAAAAGGATTATCATGTCTAACGATAAAGAAGCTTTTGAAAGAGCTATGGGCCTTTCTCCTGTTGTTGTTCAGGGTAAACAAAAAACTGAAGATGATGCTTCTGCTTTTAACAGAGCAATGGAAGAAAGAGCAGTTGTTTTGGCAAACAACCCTACAGACGAAGGTCCTACGGCCCTTGACCGTATTTTTATGGAGCCGGGACAAAGGTTTGTAGAAAGAGGCCAAGCTACTTTGGGAAGAGTACAAGAAAGTGCCGAAGACCTTTTTGTTCCTTCTCCTGCGGAGCCTATTAGGGCAGGAGAACCAACCAGAGGAACAGACCTGCCTTCAGTTCTTTTACAAACATTAGGGAACCCAGTTTCTTTAGCTTTTGATGTAGCAGCTAATGCTATCACAGTCGGAGCAGAAGAAGCTTTTACTCTTTTTCCTGAAGAAACTCAGAAAGACGCCCTTAATTTTTTAAACTCTGCTATGCAGACAAAACCGGGGCAGTTAGCAATGTCTGCTTTAGCAGAAGGCTCAGAAGCTTGGGACGAATACTCTCAGATGTATCCTAATGAAGCAGCAAATTTTGGTGCTTTCTTTGAAATTCAACTTGGTCTTCCTAAAGTTTTACTTCCTAACTACTCCCCTGATTTAAGACCCGCAAAGATAAGCACTATAGGGACTAGAAAAACTACTTCTCCTTTAAGGGGAATTGACAAAGATGTGTATAATATTGCTTACTCAAACAAAAAGAAAAGCGTCGAACAAGCTAAATTAACTACAGACCCAAGAGGTCCTTTACGGGCACAAGAACAACTAGCAACTCCAGAACAATTAGAAGTTGTAGACGAGCTAAGAAAAGCAGGAGTCAGTGGAAATAAAACTTTACAACAAAATTTAAATGCAACAACAAACTACTTAGATAAACTAGACAGAGGTCTTTTTGCCATTGCTAGAAGAAGAAAGCAACCTGTCTCTATGGACGTTTTTAACGAGATTCTTAAAGCAGAGTTTAAAAACGTAAGAGCCAACAACAGCAGTGTTTTTGCAGACAAGACTGCGTCTAAAAAATTCAATAAGTTTTATGGGCAAATGTTGTCAGAAATTAAAGCTAACGGAAATACTGCCGAAGGGTTTTTAAACGCTAGACGTTCTTTTGACGATAAAATGACTAGACAAGGTGTTAAAGTAGGTAGTTCTGATTTAAATCCAGCCGTTTTATCTGCAAAAATCCTTAGAAATGCCGTGAATAAAACTTTGTTTGACCGTGTTCCAGAAGCTCAAGAAATTCTAAAAAAAGAATCTAAAATTTTAAGTGTTCAAGACAACATTGCTATCAAGGCAGCAGAAGAATCTCAAACAGCCGTTGGAAGATATGTTCAAGAACTTGGTCTAGACAAACTAACAGGAGAAACAGCAACAAGCCGCGTTATAAACGCTGGCGCTGTTCTAGGGCTTGGTGTTGGTGCATCTCCTTATGTTATTTTAAAAAGAATGATGAAAAAACCTTTGCCATCAAAAGTTAGGTCAAAAGTTGGCTACGTTCTTAACGACGTTTTAAAAGAAATAGAAAAAGGACTAAAACGAACTCAAGACCCTGAAACTAAAAAGTCACTTCTTTTACAAAAACCTGTTGTTTATGCAGCTTTTAAAGCAGCAGCAGAACAGATTATGGCAGAAGCAGAAGAAGAACAAGAGGCGAAAAATGAGCAATTGGTACGATAGGGGTATAGCAGGTTTACAAGGAGTTTATTCAGAAGCCGTAGAAGACTCTAGTGAGGCAATGAGGGCGGCATCGTCAGGAGAAATTACGTATGCTGAAAGCGCACTAAGGCAAGTAGGAAGTGCTGCTACTATCCCTAGCTACGCTTTAGATAGTGCTTTTTCCCTGCTTCCGGGGTACGAATACCTACAAGAAAAAATAGGGGAAGGTATTCAGTATGCAGCACAGACAAAACCCGGACAGGAAGTTGTCTCTTACTTACAAGAAAACCCCAGACTAGCTAAAAATTTAGAAGCAGGTCTCAGTGTAGCTGAGTTTATTCCGGGAGCAAAAGCACTGTCCGGGGCTAAGGCAGCTAACGTGGCAGGAACAGCCGTAGACCAACTTACTGGCTCAAAATCAGGGAAAGGGATGTTGTTAGCTCCTTTGGATAACTATATACCCGGTTTTTACGGAAGAAGCGAAGTTACCGGAACTACGCCTATAGGCAAAATGGAAGGAGCTTCTCCTCCTCTAAGCCCCCTTGAGAAACAAATTGAACGACAGGTTTTTGACCCTAAATCTGCATTAAACACCGTTACTAACTTAGGTCCTATTAACAAAGTAAAAAAACAAGCAGGAATAGACGATTCAAAACCGTTTGAAAGTACCCCCGCCACTAGATCTGCCGTAACACGAGGAAGCAGTTTAGTTTCCTTTGCGGGAAAAGGGGCTAAAAATATAGTAAAAGATTATTTTAGTCCTGAAGCTAGGGCTTTGTTTAGAGAACAAGGTTTATCTAGAACAGGTAGAGACATTATAGCCGCGCATGTGACTGGTAACAAACTAAAGAATACAAAAGAAGGTAAAGAAATTTTAAAGAAGCTGGACAGCCTTAAACAAGAATACAAAAAATTGCCTAAAGAAAAAGGAAGGCTTACCGCCAAACACGAAAAAATAAATGAAGAAATAGGAAAAGTAGCTAGTGAGTTGCCCTCAAGAGGAGTACCCAAAGCTGTTGCTGAGTCCATATATCAACTGCATATAGGAGAGCAAGCAGGGAGACAAGGGAGTCTAAACAGAGGATTAACTGAAATAGCTAAAGAATCTTTTTTAGAGCCTTATAATAAATACCAGACAGGGACTCTTTCTTCTTGGTTTTCTAAACATAACAGAGCCAAGAGCGATAAGTACGATGTGACTTTATCTGAAGACGTTTCTTCTACTTTAGAACAAAACATAATAAACGCTCAAAAAGCGTCTTTTGGAAAATCAGGTGTCCCTGCTTTGGTTGTGATGAAAGAGCCATCAAAAAAAACATCAGGCCAGCACCAGTACGACGTGACAAGCACCGCAGTTAAGAAAGGGAAACCTGTTCCCCCTGCTGCTAAAATAGAAAGAGCCTTTAAAGCTTTAGGAAACAAGACGACAACACAAGATGCTCTAAAGGAAGAACTTAAAAAACAAGGATTAAATATAACAGGTGAGGGTAAAGACGGAAAGCTCTACTTCTCAGGAGGTTCGGTAGGCTCAGCTATTGTAGAAGGCGGTATAAACGTGTCTGGTTTTGTTAAACCTGATGGAACTTCTGCGTTAATTATGTCAGATGTTCATGATTTTTTTGAGAACATCAAGCCAGCTAAAGTAGTAGCAGACATTGAGCTTCCAAACTCTTTGCTTGCTGTTTCTCCTCCTGTTTTTAAAAACTTTTTAGACTCTACAGATTCTATATCTAACAGAGCAGTAAAAGATAAAGACTATAAAGCTGTGGATGTAGAAGAAGCCCTAGAAAATATTGCTTCTGCTCAGCCTAGTAAAAAGGTAGTTGATTTAGAGCGTAAAAGACAGAAGGGAATGTTGACAGGACTTAGTTCTGCGGCAACACAGCCTATAGCCACTGCCGCTGGAAACCAAGGAGAAGAAGGGGGCCAATAGACCCCCAGTTCCACTCTATATCTCACAACTGTTGCCAACACAGGCCAACTGTTGTGACCCTTCGGTCATGTCTGACTCTTCCACGATGTCCCATTGTATAGTCTTAGGGAACTCCTTGACTAGACTCTGGTACGTCTTTGAGTCCACAGGCTCATAGGGCGCTTGCTGGTACGTGTGTTCTGAGTAAGGTAGAAAACTAATGCCACTCACCTTGTCAAAATTGTTGTACAACCACTGTCCCACCTGTAGGAACTCATCGTCCCTGTAGTAGCAAGTCATGGAAGGCTTGTGTTCACACCAGTAGTCCTGATACATCTCCCACAGACACAACTGCTCCATAGCTCCCATGTCAGTCGCTACTACAGCCTGTTTAGGAGACTTTATGGGGAACGAGAAGACCTTAGTCGTAGGAGAAGTCACATCTTCCTCCACAGGGACTCCTGCAGCCTCTAAGACAGCACACAAGGGGTCTCGTGCGTCTGCCCTTACTCGTCGTATGTATTGCTCCGCATATCTAGGATGGATGCCCGACGCGCTATCCACCAGCTGAGATACAGTACCGGAAGGCTTAACAGCAGTAATGGCAGTGCTAACATTGATGCCAAGACGTTTAGCCCAAGTACGGTTAGTTTTAATAGCTTCCTCTTTAAGCTGCGTGAGCCAATGCCGTAGTTCTTCACGACTCTTTCTCCCTGACATAACTGGATGGTCCATGATGCCAGTGAGTGACACCCCTAGCAACGCCTCTTCTTGCGTGTTGTCCTTCCATATCTTACGCAAGTACCTGAAGTCAGTCAGAGTAGCCTGTAGCGTCCCTAGGACAGCCGCAGACCTAACCTTGAGCCGTAGGCTTTCCAGTGTGTCATTAGCCCTCACGACCACCTCAGACAAGTTACAGAACTGGTATGGCCTGAGTATAATCTCTGAGCATGGGTTTGTACCAAAGTCAAAGCTGGCGTCCCTACGTCCATTCTTCTCAGCCTGACGCTGACTTGCGACACGGCTAAAGACACCTCTCTCGCCTGACCGTGATTCATACAGAGACTTCCACTCGTTCAAGAAAGCTTCAAAGTCAGGTTTCTCTGTGTAACAGGCAGAGTTATTAGCCAAGCCACGCTGAGGATTATCTACCCACCACTGTCCTGACTTGCACCGTCGTAGTCTATCGTCAGTGAGGTTACTGAGACTGATGAGAGCAGACCTTCGCACACCGCCGACGACGACGATTTGTGCAATCTTACAGCATAGATCGTGGCACTCAATGGAGCTAAGTCTTCGACCAGCAGCGGCCCGAAAGACTTCCACGGTGAATTGAAACAGGTCAACAAGAGGTTCTGGACCAGACGCTCGACCTCCGAAAGTCTTAAGGGCTGCCCCCGCAGGTCTAACTCCAGAGACGTCCCACTTTGGAACCTGACCAGTAAACAACATTGCGATAAGTTCTCTATATCCTTTAGCCCATCCAACTTTGCTATCAGCGACGTGTATAACGGTATCTGTATCATGTAGCTCCTCCGCTACTTCAGGCAACTTAGAAATGTACTGACGTTCTACGCTAAACCCAACTCCTGTGCCACACATGAGTATGTACATCATCTCGTCAAAGGCTTTAGGGTGGTCAATAGGCAGATAGGAGCAGTTAAACCCAGCTACATTGTCTCTGTCCAAAGCCTCGCCAGCAGTCATCAGTGCCCTCATGCTGGGCATTACGTCAAGACCGTGGATAGGACCAAAGAGGTCCTTAGCTTCCTTCTTGGACAACTTCTCCTTACTGACCCAGAAGTCCAAGTAGCGGTTTACAGTTTCTTCCCATGTCTCCCTGCGCTGTTCTTCAGGCAAGTAACGTGCGTAGCGACTCTTGTGTATGTATTCTTGATATGCGTCCATTATAGTTCGTATTCCCCTGCAGTTATTAGTGACATCTTTAGTTGGTCCAGAAGAAAGTAAAGAGAAGCTGTGTCCATGTTTGTAGACACCACTATAAAGTCTTCTGATTTAATGATACAAAAAGCCTCGTCGTAGTTTTCTAAGTCTTCCTTAGCGACTATAGCGTCAAACACCATAGGAACCGTGAGTTCGTCTGTCTTTGGTTTCTGGTCAAAACTTCCTTTAATTACCTTCATTCTAACAACTCCTGTTCCACGACCATTTTGTTTAAGTACCATTGTGCTTTCTTTAGGTCCTGTAGACCATTCTTGTAACGCCACCTGTGTAAATATTTTATTACGTTGCCCTCGCAGTACTCAATAATAGACTCACCCAGTTGCTGCTTAATGTAGTCTATGGCCTCGATACCGCCCCTGTTGTAGTGAGGGGGTTTGTAGACTAAAGCGTCCCAGTCCTCCTTAGTCGCTGCGTCAATACTCATCTTCGTCCTCCTCTTCATCCTCTAACTCCTCTGCGAACTCCTCTATCTTGTTTATCAGCTTGTCCTCAAACCTGTCCAGAAGTTCTTCAGAAGTTATCTCCAGTGCTTCCACAAAGTCTTCAGGGTCGTAGTCACGTAGCAGACGTTCCTTAATTTCCTCCATTGTTAGAGACATCATCCATCAACTCCTGTAGCGTATCTAAAGTGTACCATGAAAGACCTTGTTTTTCACACCATTGAGACATAGTTATCTTAGCTCCTTTCCTTACTTTTTTATTTGGGTTCATAAGAACAAACACGAGTCTCTGGTAGTCTTCAAGACTGTCTCTGATGCTAGTGTATTTCTTAGTGTCACCTTCCCTGAAGAACCCTTTACACTCAACCAGCGTGTCACTGGGGGCGTGTACAAAGTCCGGCCTGTAGTTCCTGTGTATTGTGTAGGGCACTGTGTAGGGTTCATAGTCGAACCCCTCCAGTACTTCCGCTGTGTGTTCCTCGAATACACTACGAAACTTCGATTTCTTGGACCTTCGGTTCATTGAATACCTCTGTTAAATAACGTGGACCTGTTGAGTATAGGAACCCTCTTAAGGAGGGCCAGCATTCCTTTTTGTACGAGCAGTAGGAGCATCCGACGGCGAGTTTGCGGTTGCCACTCTTTCCATCTGCGATAGTTTCGTAGCACACCTCTGGTGGCTCCTCCTGCTCTACCATCTTTTTTATCTGGTTAATTCTTTCCCCAATGTCATAAGAGATTAGGTCGTACACAGGTGCTTGTGTGTCCTCAGAGTCATACAACAGATAAGTCAGATGTCCATTTTGTTTGTCCATTGCCAGCCAGCCAAACTTAGTTTCACCTTCTGAATGAGCGTAGCCTTTGATCTGACCTATGTACCCAAAGGGGTCGTCATAGGCCAGTGTTCCTTCCTTGAACTTCTTGAAGCCGAAGGTGGAAGTAGACTTCACGTCAGTCACAACTCCGTCAATCCTGCAGTCCATGGAACCTTTGACGCCATTGACTTCACACAGCTTCTGCTCGTCTGTCACAGCGTGACCAGCGGCCCTTGTGAGGAACAGTAGCATCTCTTCAATGAGGTGTCCGTAGAGGAACTTGACGTAGGTATTGGGAGTCAAGTCTTCCCCTTTGTCCACGTCGTTGTACACATTCCACAGGTAACGCTCCTCACGTCCTATGTTGGACATACGTAGTTTACGTGAGTCATCTCTGACCTCAGTGAACTCTTTACGCATAAGGTCCTTGACGTTCTCACCGAACTGCTCAATGCAGCTCTCGATGTCAACTCCTTCTGCTACTTCTTTCGACTCCACAAGTTTGTAGATGTCGCTCACTAGGTTGTACGTGTTTTTCATATTGTTCCCTTTAAATATTTTATAGCTCTGCTAAGTATATCTACACTGTCATCAAAACCTCCTAAAGACCTGTTACATTTATGACACAGCCATCCCCTAAAAACATCTGTTTCATGACAATGGTCTATAACCCACGGACCATTCTTTGTATTTCCTTTTCCTTTTACCTCTTCTTCAGTGCCTAAACATATAGGACATGTGTATTCTCCTTTAGGCATCCCGTATTTTTCTTTCAAAGATGCTCGTACTTTGCTTAGATCGTTATTACACTTCTTACATTCAGGTCTAAGATAGTTACCGCCACTGTGTCTGCTAAAACTAGACAAAGGTAGAAGAGTTTTACATTTGCTACAAAACTTATTCTCATCTCCTATGTCGTAATGGTTATCTTCAAAGAACCCTAGTTGGTACATTAGTGTGTCTCCGCCCATGTTGTTCCAACTTTGTACTCACCGTCTAGTGGACACCTCAAGTTAAACTCAATACCTGCAGCCTTGAGGCACTCCACTGCCAGCCACCCGTACTTCTCTGCGTCTTTCTCTGCTACTTCTGCCTGTACCTCGTCATGGATGTTACCTATGATCTTGTAGTCCAGCTTCCATTGCTTTGCGTAGTCGTCCAGAATCACCAGTGCCTTCTTCATTACGATGGCTCCTGCTGCTTGCAACAACGTGTTCAACGCTGAGTGTTCTGACCTGACTAGGAGCCGACGACCGTCAAGACCTGTGAGGTATCCTCTGGCTGATGCGTTTGAAACTCTCTCCTTAAGAGCTGCGAATGATGGCAGATTATGTAGGAAAGATTCTCTAAGGTTTTTGCCAGATTTTCTACCTCCTCCAGCCACTGACCCAAGCTTCTCATCTCCTGCTCCGTATAAGAGGGCATAGATGAAAGTTTTTGCCTGATTTCTTGATTCAAGTCCAGCAAGTCGTTGATTTGCTGTGTGGATATCACCGTTAATGATTTCATTGGTATAGTCCTCGTCTTTCATGTAGTGTGCCAGCATACGTAACTCAAGACCACTGGCGTCGAAACCCACTAGCTTCTTACCTTCAGGCACAGTCCAGCAGGAACGACACTCGTGTCCATACGGGCTATGACTTGCGGGTACTTGAGCCATGTTGGGTGACTGGTGTGTCATTCGTCCTGTGACTGCTCCGTTGCTGATGACACGTCCGTGTACTCTGCCGTCTTCCTTGACATGCTCTAGCCACGAGTTTACCTGTGCGTATCTTTTTTGTAGCATCAGGTACTCACTCACGATCTTAGCTTCAGGAAGATCAATAGTGTCTAGGACTGCTTCATCGACTATTGGGTTGCCTTTCTCCGTGAGTTTGTTGAAGCGAACCCCAAGACTCGAAAGCCTCTTCGCAATTTGCTGCCTAGAACCCACGTTAAAAACCTCAACTTTGTCCTTAAGCCTTTTGCCTGTTTTCTCCGACCACCTTTCGTGGACGATTGGCTGGAACCTCTTCTGTAGTATCTCCTCGATGTCATTCATTCTCTCCTTAAATGTGGAACACAGGTCTCTTGCTAAAGGCTGGTCCAGAACCCAACCGTTTATCTCCTGCTGCTGAACTGAGGCTTGTACTTTATGCTCTAGCTCAATACTGGCAGGGGAGAAGCAAGTCATCTCTTGCATTAACTTCTGGTGTACTGCTTCTGTTACGTTCACGTCCTGTATGCAGTAGTCGATCATCTCTTGTGACAGCTGTGACCAGTCACTGTGGTCACCTTTTGGGAAGCCTAGGTCATTACCCCAGTTCCTCAAAGAGTGTCCTCCTGACTTACTTGGCTCACACAAACGTGACAAAACCAGAGTATCGACTATGCGCTCAGGAGCCACTGTGATGCCCCAGAGACGTTCTAGGACAGGCATATCGTATCCTATTAGGTTGTGCCCAACTACGCTCTGAGAGCCTCTGAGGGCTTCTGAGAGGGTATCAGGGGTCCCATGTACCAGGGTTACGTCGTTTTCCTTGGTTACAACGCACCAAATGGTGTCCGGGGTCAAACCATTGGCCTCTAGGTCAAGATAAATCAAAAGTCGTCCCCTACGTGTGGATTAGGTACTTCGCTCAGCCTACCGGTAGCCCGGTCATAAGCAAGGTAACAAGCAGGACCAGTTTCACCAGTGTAGCGGTTCTTGAGAACCCTGACAGTCGTGGTGTTTCTGATGTCTTCGTTTTCATGTTGTTGGTCTCGTTCCATGCCTATAACAATGTCCGACAACTGTGCAATTGCCTGTGACCCCCTGAGTTCACCTAGGCTAATCTGGGCACCGTCCTCGTGTGCTTTGCCCTGTGACCGCCGTAGGTGTGACACGAGGAACAAGCAGATGCCTGTCTCAGCCACGAGTGCCCTGAGTTTAGTCATAATTTCATCAATGGCTTTACGCTCGTCACCGTTTTCCTGAGACGACACAACGATGGACAGGTGGTCCAGTATCACAAACTTGCAGTCCAGAGCCTTAGCCATGTAACGCACACGTGCCAGAAGGTTGTCTGCAGAAGTAGAACCCCAGTGGTCGAACAGGTAGTACCGTCCGGTGCCAAGTGTGTCTTCCCAGAAGGGTCTCAGGTCGTCCACTGGTGTGTCTTCCTCAAGGTGCAGGGGCCTGTTCGCAGCCACTGACATGATGCCCAGAGTGGTACGCGAGAGGTCTTCCTCTAACGCGAGTACACCAATGTTACCGTCGCACCTCTTGAGCAGGTCGTACTCAATCTCACGGATGAACTGAGACTTGCCCATGCCACTACCACTGGTGATGGTGACCAACTCGTATGGCCTGTGGCCTCTAGTGAGAACATTGAGTCCTTCCCATGGGTAAGGCACTGACTTGACATTACGTTTCTCAACGAGGTTTTCCCACGTGTCCGTACCTGCGACAATACCGTCTGGTTGATAGACCTTAGCGTTCCACCATGCTTGAGTAAAGTCTTTGACCCTGTTAGCCATGAGCATGTCACTGGCGTCCTTCACGGGTAGCTTCACTACTTTCAGCTTGTTTGGACTAAAGAGGTCCTTGACTGCATCTACTGCTGCTTCTCCTGCTTTGTCATTGTCGAAGCACAGGACCACAGTACCGTAGGACTCCAGCCACTCTAGCTGCTCCTTGACTTCCTTGGCAGCATTGGAAGCACCTGAGCGTAACGACACTACGTCCCACTGCTTACCTGACATCTCGTAGACTGCCATGGCGTCCAGTTCACCTTCAGTGATGGTAATGTACTTGTTTGTTTTGCACTGGTGTTGTCCAAAGAACCCAACTCCGGTTATGTCACCGCTAGTGTGGAAGTTCTTTGTCTTCACCTCACGTACCTTTGCAGACGCAACTTCATTTGTGCTGAGATTGTAGTAAGGGTAGTAGTGCTTAATGATTTCACCCGTAGTCGAGTACTCCACAGTGACACCGTAGCGACTACAGGTGTCCTGAGACAGTCTCCTCTGGGGTATCGCTGCTACCACACCACCCATACTCAGGCGGCTTGGTTTTGCTGTTGTTGCTGCTATTGTTACTTCCATGTCACCGCCATGTAGATGATAGTCACAACCGACGGCAAAGCAGTGCGCCCCACCGTCGTCGTAAATGGCTAGGGCATCCGACGAACCACAGTCAGGACACCCCTCATGTCTAATGAATTTAGCCATTACCCTAGAAGTCCGCAGAATCGCCTTCGGTCATCTCTGCTTCCTCTAGGACCTTCACTGCGTCCAGATAGGTAGCCACACCATGTACAGGATGTGCGTCACCTAGGACAAACCGCAGTCGTACCTTTGAGTTGTAAGGGACTTCACCGTTGTAGCGGTTGCCTTCTGCGTCAAACCGCTTGACGTCAAACTTGGACTTAAACTTCCGCTGTTTGTTGCCTTGGTAGTCCTTGATCTTCACACCGCGTGATGCTAGGGAAGAAGCGTCGGACTCTGACACTGTGATGGTCATTGAGTACGCTCCAGTGCTCTGCCCGTTGAAGATGTCATGTTGAGTCACGTTGCTGAAGTTCACAATGCCTTCAATTGTTTCTGCTGGTTTTGCCATAATGGAATAATCTCCGTTTGTTTGCTTTTGTGTCCAAGAGGTCATCTCCTGAACATACTAATAGTATACCACAGTTTTGGATGCCGTGTCACCTCCTTTCGCTAACTTTAGTAAACTTATGTTGTACTACAGAAGTACTACAGAAGTACTTATGTAGTACTACTACTGTTTACTTCTATAGTTTACTACTTAAGTAGTAACATAAGTACTACTTTAGTAGAGGGTAGCATAATCTGTCTCTGGTGTCAATAGGGTTCCTCTGATTTCATCAAAAAAATTATCGTCCTCTAGTTCACAAGCATAGACACTACTCAGGCATATACCGCAGAGGTCGTAGAAGTCACCCCTAGAGTCTTTACGTGTGAGTTCAAAGTCTTCCAAAATCTTATTACAGGCTTTACAACGCATCTTTAGTTCTCCTCAAATTCTTTGTGTACTTTGTCTGTGTTCACTATCAGACCATAAAAAAGTATGTAGGCTAGTATAGGCAGCCACACAGGTATTGTCATAATCACTGCTGCTGCTTTCTTTAGTTTCATTCCCATGTGGACTCCTCAATGTCAGCGTATGAGTAATAGAATCTTTCTTTGTGTAACTTATGTAGCTCTGTGGGTGTCATACGTTTGTACTTGTCCCTCAAGAGGTCCTTGAGTACAAACTGTACGTCACCAAAGTGCAAGCTGTGCATCTCGTCAAGTGCCAGATTATCAGCCATGTGTTCTACTGCTTTGCTGCTAATTAAACCCTCTATGGGGCTAGTCAAGTCTAAATCTTCAGTATCAAACATTGTCATTACTCCCTTTCTGTTAGACATGCCCAAGAATAGCTTACTTCTTCAGTATTTGCAAGCTCTTGGTCAATCTTTTGTGCAATTATTTGGCACTCGTACTGTGCGTCACTGGACACCCTTTGTTTAACCACTCGTGCAAAGGCCGCCAAAGAGCCAGTCCAGTACCACTCAGTCATCATTGATTGAGGTAGGACCATACGTGCTTGCTCAGGTGCCACTCCAGACGCAATCATGTTGTCGTAGAGTGTCTCTGCGTTTTGCATTAGGTCCCAGTACTTGATGTCCCAGCGTTCCTCCTGTTTGCCCTCAAATGTTTCTAATGATGAACCTTGTTTCTTGTCTGGCGCACGTTTACGCCAACCCTCTGGTACGTGAAACGTAGGTACAAAGTCCACGTAGCGTCTTGAGACTTCATTCCACACTAAGCCCACCTGATGCTTCACAAGCTGTCTAGCGACAAACACGGGTGCCTTGACCCTAAATTGAACCTGTACGTGTCCAAAGGGGGTCCAGTGGTTGTGCTTAGCTAGATACCTGATGAGCTTTTTGTCTCTGCTACCGAACTCCTCAGACTCCATAGCAAAGGACACTCTAGCCGCATTAACGACCGTTAGGTCACTACCCATTATTTCCAATAATTCTACTTTCATATGTCAAACACCGGTCCTGTTACTTCAAAAGTTATAAAAAAATAGAGTAGACCTGCGGCCCAGAGAACACACATGACCCAGAAAACAAAGTCTAAGTCCTCGTCTGTCACGTTCCAGTCTCTGATGTCGTAGTAGATACCTTTAGTCTCGTCTATCATCCATTTGATAAATCTTTTGATTTTGTTCATGAGTTCACCAATTCATCTTTTATAATTAACTCCACAGCTACGTCACCGTCAGGGTAAAACGCATACACTGCGAGAAGAGAATCTCTTAGATTTAATATTTCTCTGAGATGTTCTTCGGGGTCGTCATAGTCTCTGAAAGTAGTGAAACAAGCGATAATCCTTTTCTCATCAGAAAGTTTATGTACGCCGTCGATACAAACAACGTCCCTTGTGTAAGCCTGAAGAATGAAGTCTGCATCTAAATCAATCGTTACTTTTTTGCTTTTTATAGCCATTGTGGTTTGCTCCTTTTAGTCCAGTTCATTTGTATTTCATTTCGTCGGGTTCTGTAGTATGCACGATAGGCTGCTACAGTGTCAAGCCCTCTGCACTCATCGTACATACATTGCGGAGGGTCAACAAAGGGTAGCTCTGGCAAGTCTTTAGGTATCACTTTGAGATACTCTAGTTTCTCACGTTCTGTCTTGTGCACCTTGCCGTATCTGTAGGTGTACTCCTGAAACAACGCTTGCAGATGGTCTAAGCCCCATTTGTAGGCAATCTGAGACGATCTGAGCCACTTTGTACTGGGGTGGTTCTGATGGGTCACCTTGTACACAAAGGGTGCCTGTGGCGTCTCTGAGAGCCTATGAGCAGTACTGAGCATTTGTGCAGTCTCTAGTATCATCTTGACTACGTGTTTATCGCACAACGATACAGCTGCAGCACGTGGGTCGTCTTCTGTATAGAATAGATTCACTTTGTGAACTCCTGTTAATGTCTGTTAAACCTAGGTTCATTGTCTAAGATTTCCTGAAGCTGTCTGTGGTCGTCCAATAGCAGACCATAGTCGCCAATAAAGACCATAGCATGTCTGCCAAGGTCGATCAATAGTCCCTCTAGGAATGCTACTGCTTCCTGCTTCTGGTACTCATAAAACTGTCGGCCTTCAATGTCTATCATGCAGCGCCTCTTTTTGCAGTCTGTTTACAATGTCCAGCACTGATAGCACCATTTGCTCGTCTGCAGGGTCAGACAACAGAGCGTCCTTTGTTTTGAATAAAGTTATCCAGCACTCCAATAGTTCTTCTCTTGTGGGTTTAAGCATCATACTAGAACGCTCCTATGTTTTGTTTTTTGTTTTCCCACGCTTCGCGCAGGACACTCTGTAAAGCTTTGTTGACTTTGTTGTCCTCGATGACTCTAGCACCTAGGGAAACGTCTGTAAACTCCACGAACTCAGGGCAAGCTTTGTAAATGCCGTCGTAGTCTGCAGGTTCGAAGTAGACGCTACAGGACCCTGAGGCCTTGCCAATGTCAAACTCTAGGGTCGTTATATGAATCATGCTATATTTCCTCCACCAGTTTATAGACTATTTCTACGTCACGGACATCGCCTAAAAAGTTTTCAAAGTCAGATCTACCGAAATACTGCCCACCAGCTTCGCCAATGTGCCACAAACCCTCACCGTATTGGCCGTTTAACCATTCGCAGAGATTATCTACAAAAGCTTCGTCATCGTCCATTATTCCGGTGTAGTCACCATTAACCAGCGCTGGTAATGCAAACGCTGGTACTTTGTAGGTGTCGGCTTCAAATACTATATTCATGCTACGCTACCTCCTGAAGATTGATTAATTTTAACATCTTTTTACCATGTGCCGGATATGCTACCACAGACACGTCCTTGTTCCAACATGCACGACAAGGACCGCATTTGCCTTCCCTAGTGCTAGACTCGCATACCGTTAGGCTACCATTTCCGGAGTCTAAAGACGCTATGATGGTGCTGCTATTGCGTCCTGCTATCGTCTCACCTGTAATGCTATCCGAAGAATACCTAACCACCACATTCGGCAATGCTTCCATCTGAGCAAAAACAGAGTGAAACTTTTTAAACTTGTGCATACGTGTAGGGAGCCAGTGTTTAACCCATGGTGTCGCTTGCATAACTTTTAGAATCTTCTCTGCCAGCTTTAGGCTGTAGACGTCTCCGGAGTCGAACCATCGAAAGTATCGGTCGTTGTCCAGCTCTGCCACCATATCGGAAACCCATTCGTCACGCTTCCAGTCCTTCTGGTTAGACTCGCGTGGTTGTTTGACATTAGGGAACCGATAATTGCCCGTTGTGGCATAGCACCCAACGCAAGCAGGGACAAGCTTACCATTGTCACCAATGCTACCCGCGCAGGTAGTGAGTGCCTGAAGTGACCACGATCTGCACGGCATCTTGCCAGCTTTAGAAAGCTTGATTGTCATCTTGTAATGTCCTTGTGTTGTGAATTGTGGAAGATACTACAGCAAAACCCACGAGTCAACATGGGCAGAGCTTTAGTGTCTCTCTAGTGCCCGAACATCTTGTTAAATTTTGTCTCTAGCTCTTGCCAAACGTCATTAGCGTAATCGTTGTAGCTGTGGTCGCTAATTGTGACCATGGGCTCCTGTTCGCTTCCGTTGTGATAGATTAGATAGAAGTCTGCTACGTGCTCTTTGTCTGCATTTCGTGCTCTGACTGTATCCTCACCAGTCTGCGACATGGTTTCTAATATATCTTTACGATTCGTGCTCTGCTTTAGCATCCACTCTTCGCCATCATGTATGCTGATCTTCATGCCGTCCTTTAGTAGTCTGCGAATCAAAGCATTAGCAGCTAGTCTGTCTTCAAAGTTTGCGTGTTCTGGTAGTTGTTGTGCCATCTTGTGTCGTTCCTTATGTAGTTAATCGATGTAGTAACTCTAGCAGACTGAGCGACCATTGCAAGCACCTAGCATAACTATTTGCTACAGTGATGCACCGTTATATAAACTTGTAATGGTCTTGTGTTGTGCCTTGTGTTGTGCTAGGCGTCTGAGGGTCCTACACTAGTTCACACACTTGTGCAACCTGTTTTTCTCTTAAGCAATTCCCATGCCAACAACAACATTGGCACAGATGTTGCACCCATGCAAGACTCGTGCCAACTCTTGACCTGGCACAGATGTTGCAACACTAGCAAAACCTGTGCCAACTCTGCGCCCATGCAAGACTCATGCCAACTTTAGGTTATGCAAAAGTCATGCCAATGTTGACCCCGGGGAGGGGGTTGCCTCGTGTTGATAATTGTAGTAGCCACCCAAGCACAAAATAGGTGAAAATTAGGAATATTACCCCGTGTTTTAACAACTGTAACTACTTGTTCTGCCTCGTATTACCACTACTGCCTGTCCACAGCCATAAATAGCTTGACTTATGTGAAGACTTATGTTATACTATAGTTGTAATTAGGGACAATTTGTGTTATGACCACTGAATTAAAAAAGAGAGGTCGTGGCAGACCCCGGAAGTCAGAAGTAGCCGCTGTAAAGCCCGGTAACAAGGGTAAAGTGGGTAGACCCAAGGGTGACGCTGCTATTATAAACGAGTACAAAGCTCGTATGCTGGCTTCTCCTAAGTCAAAAAAGGTCCTAGAGACTATTTTTGATGCAGCTTTGGACAACGACCATAAGAATCAGGCTTCTGCATGGAAGTTAATTATGGACCGTATGTTACCAGTAGGTGCATTTGAAAAAGAAGTCACCAAAGACGGTGGCAGAAACGCCATACAGATCAACATTACTGGTGTTGGTACTGTAGACGTAAACGACAGTGACATAATTGAAGGAGAAGTAGTGAATGAATCTTGAGTTCTTTACCTTAGATGAGTTCAATTGCCAAGTCACTGGTGAAAACAAGATGGAACCAGAGTTCCTACAGAAGCTTGATCGTTTACGTGCTGGGTGTGGGTTCCCGTTTGTCATCACGAGTGGTTACAGACACCCCATAGAACATCCTATTGAAGCATCCAAGGAAGTTCCGGGGACCCATGCCCAAGGCATTGCAGCAGACATCCAAATAATCAGTGCTTCCCAAAGGCATACCATTGTGTCTGAGGCTCTAAAGCTGGGCTTCAAGGGCATAGGCATTGCCAAAACATTCGTCCATGTGGACACACGTGGCACAACACCTGTGATGTGGTTGTACTAATGTTTTTTACACAACACAAAACACTGACTGATGATGCTGAGACAACAGTTCTCACTATCCCCAATGGTTTTCTTTTACACATTAATTATATCTTTGTGGCTAACCACGGTGGCAGCACAAATAGCATAGACCTGTGGTGGGAAAACAGTGCTGGTGCAGACCAAATGTACTTCTTTGACGGCACAAGTATTAACTCAGGAAACAAAGAAATCTTAGGTGGTCAATCTGAAACTCCTATATTTGTTTTACATCAGGGAGAAGTAGTGAAGGCAAAGGCTGCATCTTCAGGAGACATAGAAGTAGCCTTTACTTTTAACTTAGTAAATCAACCTTCGTTCCTCAACAACTACAACTAATAGTGACAACAGACTTAAACATAGAGTTACTTCCGTGGCAACAGGAAGTCTGGGCAGACGACACTAGATTCAAGATTATAGCAGCAGGTAGACGTACAGGTAAGTCCAGACTAGCTGCATGGATGCTGATTGTGAACGCTTTACAGGCCGACAGAGGCCACGTGTTCTACGTAGCGCCAACACAAGGTCAGGCCAGAGACATCATGTGGCAGACTCTGTTAGAGCTAGGTAACCCAGTTATCTCAGGTAGCCACATTAACAACCTGCAGATTAAGTTGGTCAACGGGGCCACTATTAGCCTCAAGGGTGCTGACAGACCAGAGACAATGCGTGGTGTGTCACTGAAGTTCCTAGTGTTGGACGAGTACGCAGACATGAAGCCTGACGTATTTGAGCAGATACTTAGACCTGCTTTGGCTGACCAGAAGGGCTGTGCGATGTTCATAGGGACACCTATGGGTCGCAACCACTTCTACGAATTGTACAAGTACGCTGACCTAGGTGACGACGATACTTATAAATCATGGCACTTTACTTCCTATGATAACCCTGTACTTGACCCTGCTGAGATTGACGTTGCTAAAAAGTCCATGTCGAGCTATGCGTTTCGTCAAGAGTTTATGGCGTCTTTTGAAGCTCGTGGGTCAGAAATGTTTAAAGAGGACTGGGTAAAGTTTGACGAAGAAGGTATCGACGACGGAGACTACTACATTGCAGTTGACTTGGCGGGGTTTGAAGAAGTCAACAAGAAGCGTACTAAAAATTCTAAGCTGGACGAAACGGCAATTGCTGTGGTCAAGGTTAATCCTAATGGTTGGTACGTTGACAATATTATTTACGGGCGGTGGAGCCTTGACGAGACAGCAGCCAAAATCTTTCAGGCCGTTAGAGACTACAGGCCAGTTAGTGTTGGCATCGAAAGAGGTATCGCAAAGCAAGCAGTAATGTCCCCTCTGGTGGACCTACAGAAGCGTCACGGGACGTTCTTTAGAGTCGAGGAATTGACCCACGGTAACAAGAAAAAGACTGACAGGGTGATGTGGGCGTTACAGGGGCGCTTTGAGAATGGCTTTGTAACACTGAACAGAGGAGAGTGGAACTCTAGGTTCTTGGACCAGCTATTTCAGTTCCCAGACCCACTAACTCACGACGACTTAGTTGACGCTTTAGCTTACATTGACCAACTTGCAAACGTAGCCTATGACTATGACTACGAAATTGACAACCATGAAATTTTAGACGTAGTATCAGGCTACTAAAGACTGCAAAAGCAGCGGAGTAAAATATGAGTGAAATCTTTGAGCAGGACCCTTTGTTGATAGAAGAATCTATCGAAGACTGGGTAATAACAAAATGTGAAGACTGGCGTGACCACTACGAGTCAAACTATGAAGCACGTTTTGATGAATACTACAGGCTCTGGAGGGGTATCTGGGACTCTGCTGACAGTGACCGTAAGTCTGAGCGTAGTAGGATTATTGCACCAGCTTTGCAGCAAGCAGTAGAGTCAAACGTAGCGGAACTAGAGGAAGCTACCTTTGGACGTGGCAAGTGGTTCGACGTCAGTGACAACTTAGGTGACACAGAGCGTCAAGACGTGATGTTCCTAAGAAATAAACTCACGGAAGACTTTGAGGACTGTAAGGTCCGTAAAGCAGTAGCAGAGTGCTTAATTAATTCTGCAGTGTTTGGCGTGGGTATTGGCGAGATTGTCATTGAGGAAATGAAGGAAATGGCTCCAGCAACTCAGCCTATCATGGGTGGAGACTTGCAAGCAGTAGGAGTCAACATTACAGAGCGTGTCAAGGTTAAACTTAAGCCTGTGATGCCACAGAACTTCCTAATTGACCCTGTGGCTACAAGCATTGAAGAAGCTATGGGTGTTGCCATTGACGAGTTCGTGAGTTTACATCAAGTAGAACTTCTGCAGGAACAGGGTGTCTACAAGGACGTTTACGTAGGTTCTGCTGCTCCTGACTCCGACTTAGAGCCTGACCAAGACATTACAGTCTACAGTGACGACAAAGTGCGTCTTACGAAGTACTACGGCTTAGTGCCACGAGAACTGCTAGAGAACGCTACAAAAGATGAGTTTGAAGAAGAAGTAGAGCTTAGTGAAGAAGCCGGGTCTAAGTCTAAGTACGTAGAAGCAGTTGTAGTAATTGCCAACAACGGCGTCCTGTTGAAAGCTGAGGCTAACCCTTACATGATGCAGGACAGACCTGTAGTAGCCTTCCCTTGGGACGTGGTTCCCGGTAGGTTCTGGGGTCGAGGTGTGTGTGAAAAAGGTTACAACTCACAGAAAGCTCTTGACACTGAGTTACGAGCTAGGATTGACGCCTTAAGCCTCACAGTACATCCTATGCTCGCCATTGACGCCACTAGGCTACCACGTGGTGCTAAACCAGAGGTACGCCCCGGTAAGATTATATTAACCAGTGGAGACCCGCGTGAAGTCCTACAGCCGTTTAATTTTGGACAAGTTAATCAAATTACCTTTGCTCAGGCAAATGCTCTACAGCAGATGGTACAACAGGCTACTGGTGCGGTTGACTCAGCTGGAATTGCGGGTTCAGTTAATGGAGAAGCTACGGCTGCTGGCATTAGTATGTCTCTTGGGGCTATTATTAAACGTCATAAGCGGACACTGATTAACTTCCAGCAGTCCTTCCTAATTCCCTTTGTCAAGAAAGCAGCCTACAGGTACATGCAGTTTGACCCAGAGAACTACCCTGTTTCGGACTACAAGTTCAACGCAAGCAGCACTCTAGGCATTATTGCTAGGGAGTACGAAGTAACTCAGCTTGTACAACTACTACAGACTATGGAAAAAGACTCACCTCTGTACAACACTTTGGTGCAGTCTATTATTGACAATATGAACTTGTCTAACCGTGAAGAACTTATTGCAGCAATGCAGCAAGCAATGCAGCCTAACCCAGAAGCACAGCAGATGGCACAGGCGGCACAACAGGCACAGCTACAGTTCCAGCAGTCACAAACAGCAGCTTTAGGTGCACAGGCTCAAGAGTCTGCCGCTAGAGCTACTAAGTTGGCCGCTGAAGCACAGGCTGTACCTATGGAACTAGAGATTGACCGTATTAATGCAGTCACTAGAAACCTCCGTGAAGGAGACCAAGAAGACAAAGAGTTTGAACGCCGTATGCGCGTTGCAGACACTCTTCTAAAAGAAAGACAAGTAAAAGGTAAAGAAAATGTTGACGGACAAAGAACTCCAAGCTCTCCTGAACCAAGTAGACAAGTTTCTCCAGCCCCGATGGCAGGAGTTAGCAGACTTGAAACACCAACTAGAGGAAATCAGTAATGCCAAGGGAGAAGGACCCAAGACTAGCAAGAGCAGGAGTAAGCGGGTTCAATCAACCGAAGAGGACTCCTAACCACCCTACTAAGTCGCACGTAGTAGTTGCCAAAGAAGGTGACCAAGTTAAGACTATTAGGTTTGGACAACAGGGGGTCAGCGGTGCGGGTAAAGCCCCTAAGTCTGAGAAAGATAAAGCCAGACGCAAGTCATTTAAAGCTCGTCATGCAAAAAATATTGCAAAAGGTAAAATGTCAGCAGCGTACTGGGCAAACAAGGAGAAGTGGTAGTGGCAGGTCTATATGAGAATATCCACGCAAAACGTAAGCGTATCGCAGCAGGTAGCAAGGAGAAGATGCGTAAACCGGGTGCCAAAGGTGCACCAACCGCTAAAGCTTTCAAACAAGCAGCCAAAACAACCAAAAAGAGGAAGAAGTGATGCCTAAAGTTGGAGGAGTAAAGTACCCTTACACAAAAGAAGGGAAAGCAGCAGCTAAGAAAGCAGCTAAAAAGAAGAAGAAGCCTATGAAAAAAGGCTACTAAATAACTACTTGACTTTTTACTAAAAATATGCTATACTATAACTGTAGTATAACAACAAAGGAAACTTATGAAGCCTGAGCTTGAAACTTACTTCAACAACTACAACGAACTCTTCAATTCCGAAGGTTTCAAACAACTCGTTCAAGAGCTTTCTAATAATGCAGTAACTTTAGCTGACATTCAGACAGTTAAAGATACTGAAGACTTTCTTTTTCGTAAAGGCCAAGTTGCAGCTTTAGCCTCCGTAATTAACTTACAGGCAACTATTGAAGCAGCTAGAGAACAGGCTGAAGTAGAAGAAGAAGTAGATGATTAAAGTATACGACTTTCGTTGTGACAACGGACACGTATATGAAGAGTTTGTAGCCTCTAGTACCTCAATCAGTAGGTGCGAGTGTGGTGCTAGTGCTACAAAGATGCTGTCTGCCCCGGCTTTTATACTTGATGGACACACTGGGGACTTCCCCGGTAGGCACATGAAGTGGGTAAAAGAACACGAACAAGCAGGTAGAAAACCCCAGTCTCCATAATGACTAAGTTCACGGAGTTTAATTATGTCAAAAGCGACGATGGTTGACATGCAACCTGAAGAGGCAAATGCAGAAGAAACCATAGAAAACGAAGAACAAGAGATTCAACAACAACAAGAAGTTGAGCAACCTCAAGAAGAACCTACAATACCAGAGAAGTACCAAAATAAGTCCTTAGAGGACGTGGTACACATGCACCAAGAAGCTGAGAAGCTTTTGGGTCGTCAGTCCTCTGAAGTAGGAGAACTTCGTAAGGTAGTAGACGACTACATTTCTAGTCAGACACCACCAACAGCACCTCAACAGTACGTTGAGCCTGAAGACGATATAGATTATTTTACGGACCCTCAAGCAGCCGTTAATCGTGCTATTGAGAACCATCCTAAGATTAGAGAAGCACAAGAGTACTCTACTCAGTACAAGAAACAGTCATCTCTGGCAACGCTTAATAACAAGCACCCAGACATGCAGGACATCTTGAAGGACGATAAGTTCGCTGAGTGGATTAAAGCTTCAAAGATTAGGACTCAGTTGTTTGTACAAGCTGACCAACAGTTTGATGCGGAAGCTGCTGACGAATTGTTTTCACTCTGGAAAGAGCGTAAGACAGTAGCACAGCAGACAGTGCAAGTTGAAAAACAGGCACGTAAGCAGCAGATCAAGGCAGCCAACACAGGCAATGCACGTGGCAGTGCTGAAGGTAGTCGTAAGAAAGTGTATCGTAGGGCCGACATTATTAAACTAATGAGAACAGACCCAGAGCGTTACCAAGCTTTATCTGAGGAGATTTTAAGAGCTTATAGCGAGGGTCGAGTCAAATAATCTAAAGGAGATTAAGACTAATGGCTACTGCTACATATCCCGGAGCAGGGGGTAATACTGCAAAGACGGAAGCGGCTACGTTTATTCCAGAAATCTGGAGTGACGAGATTATCGCTGCTTATCAAAAGAACCTGAAGATGGCACCTCTTGTCAAAAAGCTCGCTATGAGTGGCAAGAAAGGTGACAAGCTTCACATCCCCAAGCCTGTACGTGGCGATGCCAATGCTAAAGCTGCTGACACTGCAGTTACTATCATTGCAAACACTGAAGGCGAACTGACTGTTGACATCGACCGTCACTTTGAGTACTCAAGACTCATCGAAGACATCGTTGAAGTACAGGCTCTCAATAGCCTTCGACAGTTCTACACTGAAGACGCTGGTTACGCTTTGGCTACTAAGATCGACACTGACCTCCACTCTTGTGGTACTGGTTTTGGCGACGGTGGTTCTATTGTGTTCTCTGGTTCAGTAGCTCCTACTGACTACCAGCACACTGGTTGTTTCTTCAATGACGCTGGAACTACGACTCAGTACACTGACGACACGATGGTTGCTGCTGACGTATTTACTGATGCCTTCTTCCGTAACATGATTCAGAAGTTAGACGACAATAACGTACCTATGGAAAGTAGAGTACTTATTATCCCACCTTCTGTTCGTAATACGATTATGGGTATTGACCGTTACGTGTCTTCTGACTTTGTTTCAGGCAGCACTGTAAACTCAGGTCTTATCGGTAACTTGTACGGCGTTGACGTATACGTGTCTGCTAACTGTGCAACTATCGAAGCTGCAGGTGATAACACTGCATCTTCCATTGACACTCGTGCAGCACTCTTGTTCCACAAGGACGCTATCGTTCTTGCAGAGCAGCAGTCAGTACGTTCACAAACCCAGTACAAGCAGGAATACTTGTCAACTCTGTACACGGCTGATTGCCTGTTCGGTGTTCAGGTGTACCGTCCTGAAGCTGGTTTCGTTCTCGCAGTTGCTGAGTAACGATTGTCTAAAGATAACGGGGGTCTCTAGTAGGCCCCCTGATTCTTTCTTTGTTTTACCTTTGTTTTCTTTAGTTGGAGCAGTCTATGGGTATCTTTAGAGGTACTGGAGGTACTGGTGACGCAACTACGGACGCTGTAGCGTCTCAAGTTGGTACCGATGCTGCAACTGCTTCAACTAAAGCAAACGAGGCTGCTAATTCAGCCACAGACGCTGCTAACTCAGCTACTGCTGCGGCAGCTAGTGCGTCTTCTATAGAAGGAGACGTAGCAGTAACAGCAGCCAATGCTACGGCATCATCAGCTAGTGCAACAGCAGCAGCAGCCAGCGCCACTGCAGCAGCAGCTAGTGAAACTGCTTCTGGTACAAGTGAGACTAACGCAGCTACTAGCGCGACTAATGCTGCAACCTCTGCTACCAATGCAGGTACGTCAGAGACTAACGCAGCAACTAGTGCTACTACAGCTACAACTAAAGCAACAGCAGCAGCAACTAGTGCAACTGCAGCAGCTACCAGCGAGACTAATGCTGGAACAAGTGCTACAAACGCAGCCACTAGTGCAACTAATGCTGGAACCAGTGAAACTAATGCTGGTACGAGTGCAACTACAGCAAGCACTAAGGCAACAGAAGCAGCCACTAGTGCTACCGCAGCAGCAACGAGTGCAACTAATGCAGGTACATCAGAAACCAACGCAGCCTCCAGTGCCACAGGTGCAGCCACCAGCGCGACTACAGCTACGACTAAAGCGTCGGAAGCAGCAACTAGCGCAACCGGAGCTGCCTCCAGTGCAACCACAGCAACAACCAAAGCTGGAGAAGCAAGCACTTCCGCAACTAATGCGGCAACTTCTGAAACAAATGCTGGTAATTCTGCTACAGCCGCTGCAACGTCTGCAACAAACGCTGGCACATCAGAGACCAACGCTGCAACCTCAGCTACCAACTCATCTAACAGTGCAACAGCGGCAGCTTCTAGCGCAACAGCAGCAGCAAGCAGCGCATCGTCAGCAGCAGCAACTTTAGCAGCTTCCGCGCTAAAAGCTAACAATTTATCTGACTTAGCTGATGCTTCGACTGCTAGAACTAACTTAGGTTTAGGAACAGCCGCTACAACAGCAGCCTCTGCTTATGCTACGTCAACACAGGGCGGTTTGGCAGACTCAGCACTACAATCAGACTCAACTCTAAACGCAGACAATATGACAACAGGTACGCTCTCAGGCGGCACTTACTAAAGAGGAAATTAAACAATGGCTACAACAATTGTAACTAAAAAAGGCTCAGGCGCACCCGCAGCTTCTGATTTAGTAGAGGGCGAACTGGCAGTAGACACAACTAACGGACGTTTGTACACAGAGAACAGCAGTGCAGCCGTTGTTGAACTGGGTTCTAACCCAAGCGGGAACATAACCTTTGGGGACAACGGGAAGGCCATCTTCGGTGCTGGCTCTGACCTACAGATTTATCATGATGGGTCTAATAGCTACATTGATGACGCTGGCACTGGAAATTTACGAGTTAGGGCAAACAGTTTTGAGGTAACAAATGCTGACTATACTCAGTCTTATATACAAGCTGTTAACACAGGAAGCGTATCACTTTTTCACAACGGCTCAACTAAACTAGCCACCACCGCCACAGGCGCAGACATCACGGGTACGGTCACGGCTGATGGGCTTACTGTTGAAACATCTACTGACCCTGCGTCAATTACGCTAAGACATACGGGCAATACGTCTGGCTTAATTATTAAAAACTTCAATGGCGGCGAATCTCAACTCGTCAATGTCGACAACGGCCCAATGGTTTTTAAGACTAACGACACAGAACGCCTCCGCATCGCCGCAGACGGCTCTCTATCCACCCTAACGCTAGGCACGTCTAACGTCCGTTTTGGTGTCAACGCAGGTAACAGCATTACAAGCGGTGGTAATTATAATACTGTCGTAGGCGATGAAGCGGGTACGGCTTTGACTACTGGGGATAGAAATGTCGCAATAGGTTACAACGCTTTAGCTACTGAAGATACTGCCACGCACAATACAGCAGTTGGAACATTTACACTTGCTACACAGAACGCAGGTAATGTTGCCTCATATAATACAGGAGTTGGACATAGTGCAGGATATGCAATAACCACAGGCACAGCTAACACCCTCATCGGGGGTCTTGCTGGTGATGCCCAAACAACTGCCGCTAATAGCACCGCAGTAGGCTACTCAGCTTTAGGAGCAAACACTACAGGTTCTAACAACACCGCTATCGGTAAAGAAGCACTTGATGCAAATACAACAGGCTCTGAGAACGTGGGCGTGGGTGTTGGAGCATTAGGGTCAAACACAACAGCGGCTAATAACGTGGCGGTGGGTGTAAATGCTTTATTAGCAAACACCACAGGCAATCAGAATGTGGCCGTGGGTGCAAATGCAGGTCTATCAGTAACTACAGGCATCCAAAACACCTTAATCGGTTACCTAGCAGGTGATGCACTTACTGATGCTGATTACAATACTGCCCTTGGAACGGCAGCATTGACTAGCGATACTTTAGGCAGTCGCGCTGTAGCTCTTGGAAGAAATACTTTAAGCTCCCAGAATTTCACTTCAGCTACAGATAATTACAACGTAGCAGTTGGGTTTAGCGCAGGAGCCCAAGTAACCACAGGCCTCCAAAATACTCTTGTTGGTGGTCTAGCAGGAGATGCGATTACTACAGGTTCTAATAACACAACATTAGGCTATGCAGCTTTAAGTGAAAACACCACCGCATCTAACAACACGGCAGTCGGTCATAAGGCTTTAGTCTCAAACACCACAGGTGCTGATAACAATGCTTTTGGTTCAGGTTCTTTAGATGCAAATACTACTGGTTCAGATAATAACGCTTTTGGTAAAAATGCTTTAGGAGTAAATACGACAGGTGCTGCTAACACAGCAATGGGTCATGCTGCTTTAGATGCTAATACAACTGGTGCTAATAATACTGCCATAGGTAGAGCGGCATTATCAGGGAACACAACAGCCTCTAACAACACAGCCGTTGGTTATAACTCTTTACTCGCAAACACCACAGGTGTTCAAAATGTTGCAGTAGGTTCTAGTGCTTTAGACGCTAATACTACAGCCGTTAACAACGTAGCAATTGGAACGGGTGCTGCGGGTGCAACAACAACAGGCGGGTCTAACATAGCCATTGGCACTAGCGCCTTAGCTTCAAATACCACGGGCAACACTAACGTAGCAATAGGGCAAGACTGTCTTTACTATAACACTACGGCTGTTCTTAATGTCGCAGTCGGACATAACGCCATGGTGGCAAACACAACTGGAGGTTACAACACCGCTGTTGGTGGTTTTGCCGCAGATGCAAATACTACGGGAGTCAGTAATGCCGCAGTGGGTTATGGTGCGCTTACAACAAATACCATTGGTTCTAATAATACTGCCATGGGAGAATTTTCTTTAGCGGCTAGTACCACCGCATCTAACAACACCGCAGTTGGTAAAAGTGCTTTAGCTAATAGCACAACAGCTACTGCAAACGTAGCAGTTGGGTATACCGCAGGAGCCGCAGTCACCACAGGACCGAACAATGTTTTTGTAGGCTATCTTGCAGGAAATTATGTTACCCCTAACACCACAGGTAGTGAAAACACTATGTTGGGTTCTTATACTTATGCTGCCGCTACCTCAACACAGGTAATTGCTATTGGACACGGTGTGCAAGGTACAACAGGGTATACCACTATAGGTTATGGTACTGCCGACATCAGAGCGCAACATGGTGTAGCAACATGGGCAACAGTATCTGACGAACGATACAAGAAAGACATTGTAGATTCTGAAGCTGGCTTGTCGTTAATTAACGCACTGCGACCCAGAACTTTTAACTACAAAAACAAAGGCGAATTGCCTGAATCTTTCAGCGCCTACGAAGAAGGTTCAACCGAAGTATTCAAAAGCTCGCAGACTCAACACGGCTTTATCGCCCAAGAAGTTAAAGCAGCTATTGATGCAGATAACAGCATTAAAGATGGCTTTAAACTTTGGGACGAAAGAGAAGACGGCTCTCAGGAAGTAGCAGAATCTGCTTTGATTCCTGTGCTTGTCAAAGCCATCCAAGAGCAACAAACCACCATTGAAGCACTAACCGCCCGTATCGAGGCACTAGAATCTTAACAAGGAGATAAACAATGGAAGACCGTACTACCGAACAACTAGCACAAGATTACTCAGCAATGGGTGACAGCATTAGCCTTATTACAGACGTAATCGCTGGTAATGCAATGGCGGATGAATCTGCCGAAGACCGTCAAGACTGTGTAGACCGCAACACTCAGCACCTTGAGATTATGGTCGCTAAAGATG
>Ga0209630_10000748_pt1 | contig 36883 bp, 19 predicted proteins | sample COG_01_FD_184745 | JGI IMG/M metagenome (GOLD analysis project Ga0209630, IMG submission 184745) | Pelagic Microbial community sample from North Sea - COGITO 998_met_01 (SPAdes) (version 2) | ecosystem: Environmental > Aquatic > Marine > Neritic zone/Coastal water | place: Helgoland, sampling...
CGCTTGCTAATATGCTGTTCGGCGTCAAACATGCAAATATCGCACAGCACATGCGGCGGCTCGATTGCCGCGTTCACGAAGAGACGCCACGACCCTTGAAATTAACACACTGTCGATCGATTAAACTTTGGTCACCCGACCAAATATATGTAACAGATCTCGGTATTTTGACCTAAATGACAAACATCGCTGTAGAACACGTTTGGAACACTCAAAGAGCGCAATACTTCTTGACAATGATGCGCGACACGCTCCGAGGTCGTTCTCCGTGTTTGGCGCCCAGCAGCACGTTTGCAAGCGGCCAAGCGCGCTCGCCGTCCAAACTAGGCGCCGTGTAGGGGAAAAGCGACCCCAAATATATTACAACCGACCGAAATCGGATCCGACCGCGAGTCAACGTAGACATGGTCTAGTGCTACTATGAAATTAAATAAGAGGTACGAAGGTTCCTTTATTAAATATTACCTTCGTACCTCGTACAGCTTAAGTAATCTTACCCTTTATTATTAAGTGTTTATCACGTTATTAAGGCGCCGCCTCATCCCGACTCACTGAGTGTTAGGAAGGGGAGGACGCCGGGGGTGTGAGCAGAAACGTGATGACTTGGAGTTGAAGGCATACCCTACCGGTCGACCGATGGGCGGAGCATCGCAAGAGTTGACTCAAATAAAAGAGGCGCTAGCACGGGAAACGGAAGCGAGAGCAAGCGAAAGAGCAGGACGTATTAGAGCTGAAAGGAACCTGCGCGAATCTCTTCTGCTCACATCTGCGTCACAAAGCCTCCACCGAGCAGATGACCTGTCAAGTTGCGACGACCTCACTCTAGGTCTATGTAAACATGCATTACTCAGCCCAGCGGTTGCATCTCGAGTCGCATCTGCCCACAGATTACCTCGGTGCGGTGACGATACAGTTCCAAAGTGGTCTCTGACGACGAAGGCACCTTTGATATGTTCCCCTGTTGGAACCTTTTTCTCTAGTTTCAGTCGTCGCAATGGCACTCCTCGACAGCCTCATCTGGTTCCTATGGCGCGAGGATTGGTCGTTCTTCACCAGCACATACCTGGTCAAGCACTTGAAGGGCTATCGGAGTTCAGTCACGTATGGATCATTTTCGTATTCCACGCCAACACTAATCTAGCACACAGTGCTGCGAAGCACAGGAGTGAAGGAATTGAACATACCACTGCGAGGGCTAAAGTGCGCGTACCGAGACTGAATGGTGAGAGACGAGGCGTGTTCGCAACCAGATCACCTCACCGACCGGTTCCGATCGGCCTTTCCTTAGCTACGATCCGGGCCGTAGATGTGAAGAAGGGACTTGTGGAGGTCAGCGGAGTAGACCTTGTTGATGGGACGCCGGTTATTGACCTGAAACCTTATTTGCCTTTCTGTGATTCGCCTCCATCTGGAACTAAGGCCGTCTTTGCCCCCGCGTGGGTTTTACCTGAAGTATCTCCGCCGGGTAAGGAACCATTATCGCTCCTGATAGTGACTTGGGCTCCAGGGGCAAAAGAAAAACTTTCTGATGAGTGGTGTCAACGAGGCGGAAGTCGCTTTTCGCTCTACGATACTTTCGACGAGCTCCTCCTCTTCATCGAACAGGTTTTGTCCCGTGACATAAGATCTGCACATCAGCGGAAACAGAACATCATCACGAAACCTGGGTGCACAAATCCGGGGTGCTGGGAAGTAATCCTGGATGGAATTACCATTTGTTATGACATGTATCCTGGCAGCAAGTTGGTAATTGCAGCAACTTGAGCTGTGATTCTACTGAATCAGGTCAACCTGCAAGCTCAGTAGACTTGACAGGTGAATCGCGGTTTTTCATCAGCGGCTCAAATATATACATGCATTTACCGCTAGGAAACATGAACCCGAAGGTTGGATGCTGGCGCACGCATCAAGTTTTTCTTTGAATTTTTTCCTGGCATATTTCTTTTCAAAAAGTCAGTAGTTTATGGTGCCGATGTTGATGCACACATCATGTTGAGCTTATCCTGATGCGAATATAAGGCTAAGTCCAGTCAGCGTTAAATGCTGAAAACGACACACAACGCGCTAGCATCAGGTCTCATAAAAGAACCCCGGGTTGCACAGTACGAGCATTCGTTGAACTTAGGATTTTGGGTTGTCTTGCCCCCTATGCCTCAGGTACATTGTGTTTTCAAAGGTTAAGAGTTGATCAAGAAAACTGTTTTTGGAAGAATGCGCACATGTCGCCCTTTCGTTGCAGATACTCGTTTCTTAAAAGTTGAGGATTTTTAAAATTGACCATTTTCCTTGTTTTGTTGATTCACGGTCGGGGCCGATTTCTTTGACGGTACTGATGATGACGTCCTCCATATTTGGAGCCGAACAGCATATTAGCGAGCGGTCCAGCACGCTCGTCGTCCATACTAGGCGCCGTAGAGGAAAAAATACGTGCGGCCCTAAATGTTTGGCGCTAAGCGCTTGTAAGCATTTGCAACCGATCGATCGGTAACCATACTGCCGGCCGAAAGTCAACGATATGGAAAATGGTGTATTCCGAACTATTTATTTACCAGGGTCGAAAGCACCAGTAGCACTATAAGAATCGCGCCTTCAAACACAAAATCAAGACACTAATACCTTCGAAGGTACCTTCGTACCTTCGAAACTACTTCACAGTACATGTGCTTATCCTGCGTGCGGATCGTTTGTATTACACATCCATCAGCTAGTGTAACTCTGAGCTCGCGAATACCTAACGTTTATTGTGAACGAGTCTGCGGAGCTGCAACGACTGATACACCATGCTGCTCCTCTAAAGTCTGCTGAACAAACACAGGAAGTATTTCAGGCTCATGGGGTCGTTGAGGGGGTGGCGCAATAGCAAGAGTTTCTGCTGCATCGCCCCGTCGTCCATGAAAACGTTCCCGGGCATGTCCAGTTTAATCACTCAAGTCGGAGTCTCCGGGAGTGTAAACTCGCTCTGAAGCACTCCTGGGACGACTTAACTGTAAACTTCTGGACCCTATCGGGGTGATTCCAAGCCCATCCAAGCGTGTGCCATGTCCAGCGGGGGTCGATTGCAAAAGAGTACAACCCCTCGGTGAGGACGAATGATAGAATCTAGGCGCTATGGAGCGTAGAGAGTGGTCAACAGGGTCAGTATCATATCCGTCGAGTCTGACACAGCCTCCTCGCTTGCTGACATATTTCCAGCACCACCGATATTCATCAAGATGTAGTAAGTTGATACCTTCGTACAGATGTTTTCCCGCGAACGTAAGTGAAATTGGAAACCGTAGAGACTATTAATATTAATTAAAGGTACGAAGGTACGAAGGTACCTTCGAAGACTGCGGCAGGATTTTGGTTCAGAAGGTGATGTTCAAAAGTCTTCTCACCGACAAGTCTCTGACTGAACCCCGAAAAACAACACAACGCTCAAGAATTATTTCTCTTGTGAGCAAAGTGATACAACTGTTTCGAGGTATTTAAGCCAGCAAAACATGGTCGACGATGTGCAAAGTGAGTACTTCGTTCTAGTTTTGCGCCCACCTCTGAATTTGCTCGTTTCAAAACGCACGTGACAGCAGAATTCTTTCCACATACACGGAACAAAGAAACCCGAGTTGAAAATATCGACCCTTACAATTTGATTTTGCAGAAATAGGGATTGGCATGACAAGCTTTGGTGTGCTATTCACAACGCTCGGCGTCATACTTTTCTTCGACAAACTGCTTCTGTCCTTGGGAAACGTAGGTCATTGGCATCCCTGTTACCTCCCGTAACGCCCCAGCCGATCGAGGTCTTCAGAATTGCGTGACATATTTGTTCGCTTAGCACTTTTCGGATCGCTTTCTGAGTAGCACTAACCATCCCAACTTGCTCTGCAGATGATGTTTTTGTCAGGCGTAACTGTAACCATCGGTCCAAAGCGTACTTTCAAATTCTTTGTCAAGCAACAAAATATCGTTGGTTCGATTTGTTTCGTTGGTGGTCTCACTCTGGTTGTCTTTGGCTGGCCTTTTGTTGGAGCCTGTGTGGAGTTCTATGGATTTTTGGTGTTGTTTAGTGCGTTTTTCCCGACAGTATTTCTCTTCCTCAAGAGGCTTCCAGTAGTCGGTACATTCTTTGCCGTGCCAGGGGTGAAGGACTTAATAGCAAGATTTGCTGGAACTTCACAGCATTCATTGCCCGTGTGAAGAATGTACGGACTTATTTATGAATCTAGGAATCCATTTTTAACGGCACACATCTATAACTATCTCCATCATGCACGCAGATTGTTTCTTCATCTGCGTTTGGCAAGGTTCGTATGGACAGAGACAGGCACGCCAATGTTCCTTTTACATCTTGCATTCATCGATGTGCAAAGTAGGGTCAAGACGAATGCGGCCGCAAACTGCTGCTCATAGCAATATTTTCATTTTCATGAAAGTTAAATACACGCCTTTTCCCTGCCTCAAGATGCTCTTTCAAACTCCGTTAGTCTTTGTTCAAGCATGCATACGCGATGTCGTAGATCTGAAACATAAACATGTCCTCGAGTATTTATCTGCTTGGGACAGGTGTACGTTTCATGTGTCACTTTTTCGGAGCCCATGCAATCTGCAACTATGCTACCAAGCTGTGGAATTTTCATGCCTAATTGAGACATAACAAAATGCAAACGTTGCTGGTCAAACAGATAAAGGTAAGCCACGAGAGTCTCAAGGGCCGACGCTTCCCTATGGTGTTCGCAGTTGTGGCGACTCCTGGTCTCGTGACCAAAGTCGCGACCCCATTTCAAAATATCAAGCTCCTCTTCTGTGATAATACGGTCTTCTAGTAAACGAGACAGATGACCGCACATTGCTATTGACGAGCACCAACCGTGTTTCGTTGCTTCTTGTGGCCTAATCATGACGGGTTGGGAGCCAAGAGCAGAATGTTTTTCCGACCGTAATACCATGTGCTGCCTTGCGTACATTTCCCAGACAGCGTCGCCAAGATATGCAAAAGCAACAGCCACGGACGGGTCACAGTTGGACAACGATTTTGGCAAGCAGTGAGTGCAAGCGTGTCTGACGTGCAATGAAGAGGGGCAATCGTGGCAGCGAAACCTGCACCCCAGCTGAAGATTATTGCGCGGGAACGAATGCTTTGGAATGCGTTCAAGTCTACAACAACGGGCTGTGGTCTGTGTATGCGTTAAGATTAACATAGGAACTGTCCAGTTGTTTGGGGTGTCGATATAACTCTCAGTGTTATAACGTTCGAAGTTGTTTTTTTTCGAACACATTTCATCCCCAAGTAAATAACACCATATTAAACGGACAGGGGCTCACTGGTCACCGGGTCTGGTGATTGGTCGAGTTTGGCATTAGCGCGGTGACCAAGCGGTGACCACCTCGGACAGCTTTTCAGTCTAAGCGCGGTGACCAATTTGTATTAAGTGGTCACCGCGCTAATGCCCCCCTCTAATATTTCGACGCGGTGACCAATATAAATCAATGCGGTGACCAGCAGTGACCCCCTGTCCTTAAACATTATCATTGCATTAATTGAACAATCAAGGTACCTTCGCATTATTTACCAAACTGACCTACGTGCACGCCAAGCACAACGACAAGAACGTAGGGTCTTTTAGTTTATGCCGTTGCAAATGAGAGCTCTCGACCAATCAGAAGACGAATAAACCACAACATAATCGGAAAAAAAAAGCTTTATAAATGTGACTTCGTCAGTGAACTGACCTCCAAATAAAGAAAAGAGTGTCTCGAATGTTGCGTTGGAATAGAATAGACCATTGCCATATTGTAGCTGACCTTCGGTCGGACCCGATCTCGGTCGGTTGTAATATATTTTGGGAGCAAGCTGAGCCGCTTGCAAACATGCTGCTGGGCGCCAAACACGCAGGGCGACCTCGGATCGTGTCGCGCATCATCGTCGAGGAGTATTGCGCTTTTTGAGTGTTCCCAACGTGTTCTCCAGCAATGTCTTGTCATTTAGGTCAATATACCGAATACATTTACAGATATTTGGCCGCATGACCAACGTTTTATCGATCGACAGTGTGTTAATTTCAAGGGTCGTGGCGTCTCTTCGTGAACGCGGCAATCGAGCCGCCGCATGTGCTGTGCGATATTTGCATGTTTGACGCCGAACAGCATATTAGCAAGCGGCTCAGCGCGCTCGCCGTCCTGACTAGGCCTGACGATAAAAAAGTTTCACACCTGCTTGAAATTCAGAATATCATATGTAATTTATTAGTACGAAGATACCCTCGAAGATAAGATTACGGTATTTTAATATACCAAGGTATATTAATACTGTACGAAACCTTACCTTCGTACGAAACCTTATCATTTAATATATCATGTTATTGCAGAGTTTATTTATTATTTTAATAGAGTAATGAAGAGCTGCAGAGTTCAAAAACGTTGACAGAGACGACGTGTGTATTCTGTTTGTGTTGGTGACGGACCCTTGACACAACACGCAAAAACCGAGGCCCTCCGCCCCACACTTGCGGGTAGCTAAGGAGCGGGAGCTTTAGGATACGGATAGCTTGATCGAATATTTAAAGGCACAGAATAAATATTCCGCACATAGCCAAGCTGTACAGCCCGCTGCCGCCTCCCGCCGCCTCCCGCCGCCACAACAAAATCTACCAACAATGCCGAAAAAGTCGACGAAGTCAAAATCGAAACGGACCACGTTGAAACAAAAGTACAAGCTAATCAAGAAGGTGAAAGAGCATCACAAGAAAAAGCGTAGGGAGGAATCAAGAAAAAAACGCTTGGGTGTCAAAGCAAAAGAACGAAAGGATCCTGGCATCCCAGCACAGTGGCCATACAAAGAAGAGCTGCTAAAAGAAATAGATCACGAAGTGGAGAAAAAGATTGTTTTGGAAGAGGCCAAGGCTGATGAAAAGCGCAAACGCCGGATGGAAAACCGGAAACGCACGCACGATGATTTGCGTACTGGCGCAGTTGAACAATCACTCGAAGACCTCCGGAGGAATGCTGATGGTAAAGGAAAACAATATCAAGCTAGGAGGACTGTCACAACCCTAGATGTTTCGCACGCTGCAGAGGATAGACATGGTAGCCAACGTGCATACTTCAAGGAATTCGTCAAGGTTGTGGAAGCTTCTGATGTTATAATACACGTCCTTGACGCTCGAGACCCTTTGGCATGTCGCTCACCTGAAGTTGAGCAGTTTGTCCGTCGTGTTAACCCTGATAAGCGAGTTGTACTCCTACTTAACAAGATCGATCTTGCACCAAAAGAAAATGTCATGGACTGGCTGAAGTACTTTCGAGAAGAGACTCCATGTGTGGCATTCAAATGTGCTGTGAGAGGTAAAGTTAGTAGCGACCGGCGTGACTTACTGCCGAAGACAGGAGAGCCTACAGGTAAAGATGTTCTTGGTGCTGACACACTTCTGCAGCTGTTGAAAAACTATGCGCGAAATAGAAACATGAAAACTGCCATTACAGTTGGGATCGTAGGTTTTCCAAATGTCGGGAAATCGTCACTTATCAACTCATTGAAGCGTAATCGAAATGCAGCACCCACGGGTAACACTCCTGGCCTGACAAAAGTCTCCAAAGAAATAATTTTGGACAAACATGTTAAACTTATTGATTCCCCTGGTGTCGTTTTTGCTTCAACTCAAGGGGACAGTGCAGGACTTAATGCGCTTCGAAATTGCGTCAAAGTCGAACGATTGGCAGACCCGGTTTCCGCTGTAAACGAGATCATGCGCCGATGTCCGCATGAACAGCTCATGGTATTGTACAAAACTGGTCGTTTTGAATGTGTGGATGATTTTCTGAGACAAGTTGGGCACCTCAAAGGGTTGCTGAGAAAGGGCGGTGTACCCGATGTTTTTGCGGCAGCAAGGAGCGTTTTGGGTGATTGGAACAACGGCAGGATTCCATATTACACCAGCGCACCCATACGGAACCACCTTGAAGACAAGGGACATGTCAGCTCTGCGATTGTTGCCAACTACGGCGAAGAGTTTGACGCCCACAAAGTTTTTGCAGATGAGGCAAACGACGTACTGTCTGGTCTTCCTGCATATGCCGTACACGATGAGTATGTCATTACTTGCGGGACTGCGGGGTCCGCTAAGATAGCCACGCCCAGCGAAAGTGACATTCAAACAAGTGGTATGGAAGTTCTCCCTTCAAGAGAAGCGAACAGAGAAGGGAGTGATAACGCCTTGGACGGAATGAAGGCATTGTATCAGGATGCAAGTTGTTATACGTCGAATGAAGCCGAAGAACGTAGCGGGCATGGATCAGATGCCCAGAGAGCGCAGATGTTATACGGTGCTGATGGGCAGTTTAACCCAAATGTTGCTAGAGCAGCCCGGAAAAAATCAAAAGAGATGAAAATTATAGCCATGGCCCTGAAGAAGGACTCTCTTGACGACGAAGATTCCGGATCAGACTTTGAGTGGGAGGAACACTAAGCAGGTGAGATGATTGATCTGATCGCATACAGTGGGGTGATAGGTTGCCGCGTGCACATTTAGAATGTGGAGAACAGACTATACCGTCGCATCAACTGTCTTCCCTAAAGTCCATGGAATAACCTGTACCTAAAAGTTACCTTCGGTACCTTGTAAGCACATTATTGATACCTTTTGGTCTGAACCCAACATTCCTTTGTTAACAAAATGCAGAAAATATAGATCGAGTCTAACTCGATCGAGTGAATGAGGGATTTGACGCTCTGTAGATCCTGATATCAATTAGTCCATCGTGTGTAAAAGTCAATGTGGCTTTCAAATGCATTCCGGAGAAATCAAGTCTGAATCCGCCTCGGAAAGAGAGCACACATAATGTGAATCCCTTCACGAAATCGATCGAGTCAGACTCGATTTACATTTCCCGGACAAAATGCGATTCGTAGCCATAGCTAGCTAGATAGATAGACTAGCTATAATATCTCTACAGCAGCTAGCTAGCTAGCTAGCTAGCTAGCAGCTAGTCAGGTGAAAGTACCTCCCAAATAACCCAGATAAGATATTCTTACATGTAAAATAAAGGTGCCTTTTGTTGCAGTCCAATCCTAATAAGTTTGTATAAAAGTTTTAGAATACGCCATCCCATGTAAACACATACGAAACGTATGTACCTTCGAAGTAAGGTAAGTTTCGAAGGTACCTTCGTACCTTCGTACGATGGTATTCGACAACACGAAACTGGGCTGTAGTTGTGGACCTTCGCACACTTCACTCCCTGACCTTAAAGGCTCTTAGTGAGCTCTATATATGGTCTTATTGCAGAGGCATGTGTGATGCTCGTAAGTACGTTTAAAAGCTGCTTTTGGTGCGCTTCCCCTCACCAACTGCCTTGAAGCTACCTTAGATCTATTAGAAGGGAAGAGGGTAAATAAGCATGCAAGGAGAGTTACGAAACTTACCTTCGTCTAGAAATGAAGCCGAGAAATGTCCTTAGAGGCAGTTACGTCGGCGACGTAACAGCTCTTTGCAAACTTTCTCCACGCACCCCGAAGCTGCATTCTGACAGCGGCGAGTTTATTGGGACTCCCGTTACGAGAATTTCAGGGAAACAGGATACCTTACTGGCGGGGATAGGAGGAAGTGTGCACTGGTATGACCCTTTCAAGAGAGAAGGCGACCCAGTTTTAGTTGTTTGCACCATCTTCAATGCTGAGAGAATTCACGGTATAGTTCCAGTCGCAATTTTTGATAAGTTCTGCGACCATTCAACTGTTGAATCCTTACACGAAACGCTCGGTACCCCTGAAGTACGAGCGCTCTTGGTGTACGGGGAGCAACGTGTCACAATCGCTGCATTACTCGCAAACGAGAGCAGCTCTTCAAGTGAAAAAGGCCATCTGTGTAAGGTGGCCAACCTTCCTCTGCTCGGGCACTGGGTCCATGATGTATTGCCGCTGGAACGCGAAACGTTGCATTATAATGTTCCTGTTGTTGCAGTTGGACTCGCTGATAATTCAGTTGAGCAGTGGATGATGCCTACATGCAGGTCAGGTAAGGATGTCATGAGTTTTACGCCACGATGTATTCGTCGTGTTGAGTGCGCCATGCGTTCCATGCTTTACTCCCTGGCCCTGCGCGGCGACTCGATGAACGAGTTGGAAGTTGCAGGGGGGACAATCTTTAATCAGATCCAATTGTGGACACCTCGTGATGCAGAAGATTGTCGAAGTGTTGGATTAGGACTTTCGAATAGTAGGCGCCCACTTCCATGGGCTGTATTGAACGGACATAGAGGTAGTGTGATGCGTGTTCGTTGGGCTCGTCATGGCGCAAGCATATTTTCCACATCTGATGATCGCACAGCTCGTGTTTGGACTGTTCCTCCTAGACGGCTCAAAACGTTGCCAACAGATTTTCCTGATAACCACACACATAACATATTTGGTGGTGCTCTTTCTTTACGTGGTCACGTAGGACGCGTATGGGATTGCCACTTGGTTACTTTAGAGGTGTGCACTCTATTGGTGACTGCAGGAGAGGACTGCACAGTGAGATTGTGGACGCCACCACCTGGATTTTTCTCCCCAGAAAGAGTTGAACACGGTGATGATGTTTCATGTTTTGGCAACATGGAAGCTGAAATTCATGTTGACGAGCCATTGGCCGTCCTACGCGGGCACAAAGGGCGTGGTGTATGGCGCGTCATAAGTATACAATCGCCCTCGGGTGGGAGAGCACTTGTTTCAGCGGGCGCTGATGCGTCAATCAAGTTGTGGGATTTACGTGACTTTGGCCTGAGTGCAGATCGAGATATCCGCGCTGGCTGTTGGGTGACTGCTTCTGATAATCGAAACCGTCATTGTTTGAGGTTTTTCTCAGGCCCGATGCTGCCTCAATTGTACAACAACGTTGCGGCTAAATCTGAATGCAATGGAGACGGTAAGTTAGGTTGCTCCCAAAGTGTCAACATTGCGCTGCAGGGTAAGCAAGCACCTGGACCTTTAAAGGGAAAGTTGGGTGGCAGCAAAGGCGAATACGTCCGAGTCATCCACGTGCCAATATCTTCGACTATTTACGTGGCGACGAACAATGGTGTTCTGCACAGAGTTGACGTGTTGAAGGGTGTGAAGGATATGTGGTGTTGGAGAGAAATATATCGCATCAATCCTTGCGGGCCAATTGTTGCTCTTACCCATGTGAAGTTTGTGAGCTCCGCAGCTACGAATGCCGCCATAAATATGAATGTTTACGGTATAGTACTCGGAGACATACATGGTCGAGTTTCAGTCCTGTTTGTAGACGGAGTGGATGACCGCAAGGCTGAACAAGAGTGCAGGGGATACTTGACTCGAGTTATTCAAATATGGCATGCGTGCGAGCCACGGCGACTGTTGGACGTTTTTCAAGGATCATGGGATAACGAGCACCACTCCGATTATCTGTTCACTTCTGAAGTTGGGGGCATTATAAAGTGGTGGAGGAGAAAGCACCTACAGAGTGCTTGGAATGGTGATGCAAAACACGTATCAAATTGGGCAATAGAAGGAATTGCTCCAATGCCTTTTAACCGGCGTGTCTTGGCAGTGAGTTATCACCGAAATTCCAGGGTAATGTTTTGTGGTGATCAAGCTGGAAATATCGCAGCTTTTGACGGAGCTGGAATCAATGATCACGGCAGATCCAAACATTTGCATTCGTCACATACAACAATCTTACCTCTCTTGGCAGCCTCGACGAGTAAGGCCAAAAACGCAAGCACTGTTACATTTGTGAAAATTCGCAATACAGGTAATTATGACTTCAGTACTACTCAGGAGACCCGGAGGGCAGCATTGAAGTTTTTTACTGGTGGCAGAGATGGTTGTTTGTGCACGTTTATTCTGCGTCAAATTGCACGAGCCGGTTCTCTGAAGTCGGAACAATTGAGCTCCAGTGATAGCGCCATCAACCCTAGTGACGGAAGTGCACCTTTCCATTTGCCGAATTCATTCAAGTTTGAAGGTCGGAATGCATCGAATAGCTCCCGAATTCCCCATGAACAAATGCGTATTTGTACTAGCTCTCATCCATCTGAAGAAGTTAGGAACAAATTAGACGCAATAGTCAGTTCCACGCCATATCAGTTCATACGTCTCGCGAAGAAGCATTTTTCCAACATTTCAACAGTAAGAGCTGTTACATGGAGTAGCGAGCATGTACGTAGCGTTGATAGAGACTCAAAGATGAAGGGTGCGATAGACGAGTCCATATCTGTCGTTGCAGGCTTTAAAAACACAGAATTTATTGTGATTGACGCTTCAACAAACTGTGAGCTTCTCCGTGTGCAGTGTGGAGGTTGGCACAGACCAGTATCTCTGCTGATTGGAGAAAGCAAATTGCGTGGCTTATCATTTGCATTCTGCCAAGGAGCGAAGCTGACTCTAATAGAAAGCATCCCCTGGAACATCACAGATCATGGGGTTGACGCCCCTGATGACACGTGGAACTCGCGTTATTTAAGGGGTTCGTCCCATGGGTAAGTTATAGCTACGGCTACGTTCACAGATTGTATCGCGATCCCCCGGGCAAGTCTGCCAATCGATCTTTCAAAGCAATTCCCCATACTTTTCTGCTTGTGATATGTCGTCATCTTTACTTAACTTATTACAATGCGCAGGCGCGAAATTCACACTATTAAATTTCTTCCGCATCCAAAAGCTAGCAGCCAAATTTTTGGGTTGTTGACAGGTTCTGAAGACGGCACCATCATCTGTCACCTGCATACGGTATCTCAAGTTGGGCACGCGTCTCGACAGTCTATAGAGGTGGGAACCCATATTGGAGGCACGGCGGTTCGTTCTTTATATCTTTTTCCCGAGCTGGCCGGGGGTGGGCTTGGGATTTCTGCACACAAAGATTGCTCTTATATCCTCCTTTCTGCTGGTGCCAAAGAAGTCGTCATGGCATGGCGAGTCAAATGGATACAGAAAACAGAATTTAATTCATCAGATGAGCAGCCATGGGAAATCAGAACCACCCTTTTGGCAGCAGCTGGCCGAACAGAAAAAAATGATGTTTACAAGACATTGAAAACAGAGCAGAAATTCAATATTGGGTCAAAAACATCTGATGAAAGGTGTATGGCTGTTGTCGGGTTTGTGCCTATACAGCCTAGCGAAAAAATCGTTTCTTCTAATTATTGCGTTGGTTGTTATGTAACATTGACAGCGATGTCAGAAGGGTCCCTCAAGGTGACTATACTAGACACTGCTAGACAGAGTGTTGACGCCTGCGGAAGTATACTTCCAGTGGCTGAATTACGATATCATATCCGACCAATCATTTCGCTTGCAGCAATCGCGGTACCCCTTGATACCCACGGAACCAGCAATGCTGTTCTCGTTTGTAGCGGTGCTACTGATGGAGAAATAGCCATATGGGACCTTACTGAGCTTAGTGCAATGATTTCGGGTACAAATACATGTGGTTTTGGCAAAGACATTGGCAACAAGAGCCCTGTGAGTTCGATTGCTGCTTCACATCGTTCAGGCGTGAACAGTGTCGCAGTGGCACGTGTTCCCAGTGGATCCCCGGGGCGTTTTATCATTTCAAGTGGTGGCGATGACCAATCGCTTCGGGTGTCGCTCCTATCTGTGGCCCGGTGTCTTACATCACAGAAGCAAAAACCATTTAGTGTTTCTGTGGCTTTGTTGAGAACGGTTATCACTGATTTTGCGCACGGGTCATCGATAAAAGGAGTGTGGATGAACCGTAATGGGGTGGTGGCTACCACTTCTCACGATCAACGACTTCGGATGTGGACTGTATGTGAATCTGGTAGTTCAGACTTTTCCATTGCATCTCTTGCAGGAAGTTTTGTTGATTGTCCTGAACCCGAAGCATTGGATGCATGCCCCATATTTTGCGACGAAAGCATGTTACGTGTTGCTATTTCAGGACGTGGGTTACAGATATTTCATTTTTAAATAATGAGGCGAAGTAGGCGATGACATTTATTGAAATTTCTTTTTAATCTTATCGCTGATCTTTCTTCGCATCGCCACTCGAGCACGAAGATATCCAGATTTTGGTGCCATGCAAGTTCCTATATTGTTACCCAGTGCTAGCTGAGGAATAAGTGTGGGATTCCAGTCTTACCAAATCTGGTAAAGCTTCAAGGGGCCAGCAGTATGTACGTATCAGATCAAGGGACCAATCAAATGGATTACGTGGACCTGCCGCTTTTTTGGCAATCTCTATTGTCGCCAGTCATCTGATAAGTACTTTGTCGCCAGTCATCAGATGAGTACATTCATACCGAACGCAACACTAGCGTTCGGTGGTAACACTGGTTGAATGGACCTGTTCGTTTCGGAAGGAACATGGAGCCTTTCAGAATAAAAACTTCCCTCGAATATTCAGTACACGTCTGAACAGTAGCAACCATCGCCCATGAGTGAGAAGAACAAGTTCGCTTGCCTCACGCGCCCTTCAAAGCTTGCAGCGGCGTCGGGATCGACCCAGGACAGGTCGAGTGGTTCGGGTCGGTCTTCTACTCGGATGCGTTCGCCTGGCTTTAATGGTTCCGTGGGGCTGTAGTTGCGCAATCTTGAGTGTGTCAAATTGTAAATGCGCTTTAGGTGTAACTTCAGTGCCAGAGTGACTGACATAATTGTTGCGAGTTCTATATCCTGTCGCACTGCAACATAATCTGCTTCCGTCGATGTTCGCACAGTCATTTCATTGCTCGATAATGTGATGTGTCTTTTGAGTGAGTCTGGCAACATCGATGCTCGGAGCATCACAATTCGACTCAAGTGATGGGCTGTAAACAAGACCTCATCATGCGTTGAGAAAGGCAACGATGCGATGAGATTAGCGAGGAAACATATATACGGGATATGTTCTCCACGGTTAGAATCTTCAAATCTTCGCAATAAGCTCATAATGAATTTAAAGCGCGCCGCGCGGGTCTTATTTACCAACTTGTAGAGTTTTTGAACTCCATCGTCGATGATATCTGCTCTGACTAATTTTGGTTCCTTGAAAGTGAAAAGATGGTTACTCACCATTCGAAAAAACGCAGGTTGGGAGAAAGTTGAACATACCTTATTTCCCTCAGCATGAACCATTTTGTCCCATTTTTGTGCGCGTCGGGCACCCGAGTGCAGTTTTTTGCAGAAAACAAACATGAGTTCAGCACCAGCACATAACTGATTATCGAAGAAGGTTGGATGTTTGCCATGTAGGTGCTTCAGCAGCCGGGACACAAGTTTTCGTATCGTCACCGAAGGGTCAACATGTAGAGCAATGAGCGATGGAAAGCAGGACATAGGGTGTATATGCCCTTGACGCAGAATTATCTCGCTGAGATGCAACGCTTTAAGGCGAACAGATGTCTCAAAATCAGTGCAAAGAGCAAGAACGCAAGGCCAATAACGTTGTGCTAATGCATTTGATAAGTTGCTTTCGTGTTCACCATTTACCATTTGAAAGTCTCCTAGACTTTTAGCATTGTCATGTTCAAGGGCAGGTCCCGCGGTGTAATGATGATGTCGTCCGTCTCCTGTACTCCAAGTCTTATAGTAACCTCTGGCCCTTGTTTTTTGAGTCATGTTATGAGGCATGGTACTCGGAGCACCCGCGATCTGCTTTAGGGACTTTTCTTCATCTTCGCGTAAATACTCGTCGATTATTAACAATGCCTGCTCTTTGAGACCTTTATCGGCAGATAGATCGAGTGCCGCATGCATGATTCCATCAACAGACGTATCATCAAAACCTCTACTGGCAGTTATTATCAAGTGCGCGCGAGAAATAAATACGTAGCCGCACGCTTGTAGAGCAATCCTTTTAATGCCAAATCCAAACATGCCTGAGTGTTGCAGAAACACCTGGAACAAGCGCATCAAAGATACGGGCAAGAGAGCCTCCTCATTAGAGGTCTCCAAAATATCTGCTCCGTACCTTGATAGATTTCCAAGGACAAAAATGGCACGCGACACATGGGCAGTTTCTTCCTGGGATATTCCATATTTCTCCTTCACACCATTCAAGAATTTTAAAAACCGTCTTGAAACTTGCAATGCTCCCGATGCCATAGGAGATTTGGGCGAATTTCGTGCAACGGTGCACAGACATCGAGAAGCATAATGTAAAACGCCGTGATATGTACTGCGCAAAAGAAGCACACGCAAATCCTTCTCCACTTCATTTGCAACACAACTTGTTATTGTGGTCTCACTAACCACAGCATCTACAACTGAAATGCAACATTGTAGCTGCATTGAATTGATGGAAGTGTTCTCGGTTTTTTTCAAATATGGGTGCACCGCCATAGCAAACTCCAAGGGATGGTTTGCTGGAACGCATAATCGTCGATCTGTTGCACAAATCACGTGGACACCAAGAGCGTAACGTACCGCTATCGGAAACAAGGATAACCCCTGTTGAAATGAAGCATGATCTCCTACATCTTTGGAACGAATGCCACCAAATTCAAACGAGTGACACTCAGGTTTCTCTTCATGATGCAAAAAATGGTTGATCACAGCGCGACACAAGCGCTGTGCCTGATCAACCAGCAAGGCAGGGCAATCCGCATCATGACCACGAACATGCTGGCTGTCTTGCGAGAAAATTGCGCGTCTTAAAATAACAATGATGGGAAACGATGGTAAGAGGGGTAGTCTGGCCATTCCTGTGCGACTGACGCTCCAATATATTTTCCAGATTACTTCCACAAAGCTTTTTGCACATTGAGCGGCAGATTTACCGAATTTCTTGACAACCTTTGCATTTGGTGTTAGCTCGTTATCATCAAACTGGAGCCATGCTTCGCGGAATATTCCGACAACTAGCTCTTGGATGGCAGGATCATCATCAAAAATGCGGAAAGCCAGACGACTGAGAATTTGATTGCTTTCATTCGAATCTTCAGAAGCACATAGATATTCTCGCAATACATGCACCACTCGTCTCCGAACACTGACTCCAACATCAGATAAACGTTCAACGATAGCATCGTGATACGTAAATGGAACTCCTGGATGTCGTACAACATGCTTGCCGAGCATATCGACCATGGTGTGCCGCACCATTGTGCCGTTATCCGACAATCTCCTTGCCATCATGAGCCGCATTCTGTCAGAGTTCAATAATCTGAAATCGGCGTCGATGACGCCAGCAAGTGCACGCACTGCAGCTGCCCGGACTGAAATAGCAGCATCCTCAAGAGCTCCGAGTATTCGACGTAAAAGTACGTCGAACTGCCTGGCAAGCGGATATCTTTGTTGCAGAATTCGGCACAGACGAATGGCAATTGGACGCGACAACCGTGTACCGAATGTATCTGTGCTTGAATCGCCTGTCACGCGGCTTTTGAAACGGTCGTATAGTGTGCGGTACATTATGGGATTTCCACCAGGCCCGTCAAATTCGGATCGGAATCCCAACCCATTCCATTCAGACTCTCTTGTCAGCTGTGCAAGTGAAAATGCCACAGCTGGGATTTCCATTTCGTGAGAGATTGTTTCCTGCGTGACAGCTTGGCAAACGTTCCAGAGATGCATGCACTCAAGTGTAAGCATGTCAGGACCGTCGGCGAAACTGCTTTCTGAATCAACACCAGTGCAACATGTATTGCGCACGAAACCTGCATCCTGACGCGCGGATTTCAAAGCGCTGCTGGTGGACTTTGAGAGATGGGTGTCCTTTTTGCCGTGCACATCGGCATATGCGAGCGATTGCACGAGGTCGTCGCGCTCGCATGCGACACTATCTTTTTTGACTTTCGTAGCAATCTGCCCGAGGATGTCCAGTGCAACCTCTCTAACTTTTATTTCTGTTGAACTTATTCCGCGAGAGGACAGAAGCTGTGAAGACAAACTCAAAAGCACAAGGCTAGCTCCTGGCCACTCCGGCATATTCAGAACGGTCAGCAGGTCTGAAACTACGTTACTGAGCCGACCTTTGAAGTCAAAATCTTGCACCTTCGCAGAATGCCAAGTCAAGAGGAATTCTTTCCAGAAATAGTGACTCCAATGAAAAGCTGGTCCGCAGCCAGTTTCATGGTTAGATAAAGTTGCCATGTCTTTGATCTCAGCCACAGATTTTAAGTTTGGATGCAAGGCAACACAGGATTCAATGCATCTCAATAATACTGCAGATATTACCTGAATTGAAATAGAATCATCCTGCGGTAGCAAGAGGCGACGAAGTCTACGACCGCTTGCTGGCAGTTTCAAAAATGTAGCTAATGCGTCGTCAATAATGAAACTGCGATGTTCTGGGTAGTTCTTGAAAGCAGAGACAACTACCTCAACAGCGTTAGGATGTATCAAATCGATTCCCTCGATTGTAAATGACGCCATGCACACGCTCATAACCTGGTAAACAGTTGAAGAAGGTACTGGTATAATGCTCAGAAGGTTTGCAAGCTGACGCAGGATTGTTGCAAGCAGATTGACTAAGACATCAAAGGCCTTTGATTGTCTTATTTGTTTGACAATGACGCTATCATCGTCAACCTGAGACTCTTCTTCAACCCGACACTCTTCCGCGTCAGTAAATTTGCCACTCTTCGATTTTGCATCGGAATCATCATCATTTGTCGCGTCTTGTTGGAAAGAAGTTGACCTTAGAGCTTTATACGAGTTTCCAGAGCCCGAGAAAAACAAGAAGACATTACAGGTTAGATGATGCTGAACTGCATTTACCAATTCTTCGATAACATCCTCCCGGTAAATTTCCCTCGACATATCACTTGAAGTGAGAATGTACATCGCAAGAGAAATGGCATCCAATGCGCTTAGAATTTCTTTCATTTTGGACCTTGCAGGGTTGCAGAGAATTTTATGGGTACAACCAAATTTGATGTGTGCTGTCAAAATTTGCAAAATTTGCACGATATCAGTTGACCTCACATGTCGCAATAGCCCGCAATTGGAAAGAACCTTTATCTCGTCAACTAATTTACGAGGAAAATGGCCAAATAAAGGCCCATTTCTTGACAGAATACCCTGCAGATCCAAAAAAAAAACATTTTTATGACAGGACTTTTGGAAGACGCCATACATGTCTCACCTGTTCGAAATACTCTTGAAGCGATTCATTGAAATCATCTGCAGAGCAGACAAATGGTAAGATTCCCCTAGCCGCGAACGAACGTGTCATCATCCAAGATTGCGCACCTAGTATCTGCTTTTCACTTTTGTCGCAGGCCACCCTTCCGCGCTTGATCGTACACATGGACTGAGAAGGGTTTATTACCTGTGCACACTCCACACTGAGCTCAAAACGGCGGGTCAAACAACGCGAGTGAATCACCTTTGCTGATTGTTGTCTGGTTGCGTCATCAATCATCGAAATGCTGTTTTGATCTTTACCAACAATTGTACCTTGTAGAAGTGGAGGATTTGACTTCCGCAAAGGTCGAAGGGCTGGTCAAGAGAAAGAAAGTCAACAAGGAACAGATGCAGGGTCAGTCGCGGCGATATTGAAGACAAGTACAATAAACTTACGATTGACATCAAAATGACCAGGCCATGTGTCGAACACGGCTCGGCGGAAGGTAGTTCCGGGCGAGGGAGATGTGAAAAGCTTCAAAGAACTCGATCTGAAAAGTTGAATGTTTATTGTCGCGCAGACCACAGATCGAGCGAAATACCCACAAATACGAAATATCTGCCCTGAGAAGAAGTCGACCGACAAGCGTCGCGAGTGCATCGGATGATTCTGGTTCTTTGGCCAGTAGTTTCTCGAGCAAAGGTGACAAACGTACGACTGGAAGAGGCAGGTAGGGATTTTCGAAAGTTGAAAGATTAGACAAGCGCAAAGCGCTATTTCGCTCTTCGATGTCGGTCGAAGTCACCATGGTTGTTGACTTAACAGGCAATGTGTATGTGTTGTGTTCAATAGTAGCTCAGAGGCATACACTCTCGCCGCAGGAGGGCTTACGTTTGTTCAGCCTGTACAGCATGTTCAGCCTGTTCAGCCGTTCTGGCTGTTCAGCTGTCAGAAGGACTCTCCATTTCAGAAGGTAATATTATACGAAGGTACGAAGGTACCTTTGAAGTAAGGTACGAAGGTACCTTCGAATGTACCTTATATAATAATAAGGTGCGAGTTTCGAAGATAGAGGTTTTATCGACGAAGAAGGCACTTTGATCCACTGCATGCCGCTATACTGCTCCGCACATCAACCAACATCAACGACCTGCGACTCCGAAACGATACACTGCTTACGAAATGTCTAAAAAACAGAAGACATCGCGAACGCTCGCTCTTTTCGACGTTGATGGCACGCTGACTGTTCCTCGCCAGGTAAGTCGTGATGATGTCCCGCAAATGCACAGCGGAGTCCCTGACACGACGACTCTTTTCAACGACACTGTACGCTTTTGGCAGGAAGCTGACGAAACTATGTTAACTTTCATGAAAACGCTGCGAGAGGTGCGCACTGCTGTTTTCTGACCTAATTCGTACGTAAAATTACGATTCGTACCACTACAGAAAGTGACTGTCGGAATTGTCGGCGGGAGCGACCTCGTTAAAATAAGAGAACAGTTAGGCGAGAACGGTGTGTCCATTTTCCCATCTTTTCTTTTCTTAAATATTTGAGTATTTCCGACACTCATCGTCCTAACGTCTTGCGCCCGAATTTGTCTTCACAGCGGATAAAGAATTCGATTTCCTCTTCTCAGAAAATGGTCTGATGGCATTTAAAGCAGGTGTTCTGCTGAAGGCAACGAGTTTCAAAGATCATCTCGGAGAGGAAAAGCTGAAAAAGTTAATCAACTTTATTCTCATTTATATCGCCAACTTGGACATTCCTATCAAGCGCGGCACTTTTGTTGAATTTCGCAATGGTATGCTCAATGTGTCCCCCATCGGTCGAAATTGCAGCCAGACTGAAAGAGACGAATTCGAGAGATACGACAAGCAAGCTCAAATCCGTGAAAAAATGGTCAAAGTTCTGCAGACACAATTTGCGGAGTACAACTTGACATACTCTATCGGTGGTCAGATCTCCTTTGATGTTTTCCCACAAGGTTGGGACAAGACATTTTGCCTCCAATTTGTGGCCGATCATTTTGACGAGATTCACTTCTTCGGTGACAAGACACAAAAGGGTGGGAACGATCATGAAATTTTTACCTCACCCCGGACGATTGGACACACAGTCACGTCACCTGAGGATACGCGCATGCAAGTCAAACAGCACATCCTTGACCGGTTATGATCCTTTTCATGACTCGGCGTTGTTTACTTTCGAGTTTGCGGAGAAAGCAAGCATGACAATATAAAATGACTACCTAGCGTTGCCGCAGGCCTAGGCTCAAAGACTAAGTAACTTATTTATATATTGTGAAACTATTCACGTGCATTGATCATCGGCTTGGCAAACAGAACATTTCTTGCGACAGAGGATTCCTGTCGAACCCAAGTTGTCACATCCTAACAGGCGCGGAATGTTATGTGTCTGGAAACTGGGCTTCCAGATGTATTTCAACATCGTAGTACCACAGCATCTAGATGGCACAGCGTATTTTTCATCTAGCATCTTCGCGAAATGAAACCTTGCCCGTGGTGTGACCGGCCGGAAATTGGTAGGGCATGTTGGGATCCTCCCTCACCTATGATCCAGTGAGTATTCACTTCGTCGCTAGCTACCTAGATCCCGCAAGTAGCATGGCATCGCACTAAATTCGATCGGGCCAAAGTCAAACGTGGTGGTTCCAAATCAATCTCGTATGCTTGATTCAAATTTCTGATATCAAATCCAGCGTTTTGGAAAGCCTTCTTGCCCTGCTTTGACACTATCCTACGTTTCACTGCCGCATTTTCGCGCATATTGAGCAACGTCGAATGATTCATGCTCAGCTTAGCGTCTTCAAGCATCTTATAATCGATCCGCGCTTGACGTTCTGCCTTGATGCCACCATTGGCGAATGCCTCAGCACAAACTCGTTCGAGAGAAAAAACAGGTCTGTCATCAAGATATGTCAAAGTTGATATCTCAGATATCATTCGCTTACGATAGTTCTGCAGTGATCCAACGATTGGATTTCCTTGCAAATATAAGCATGCAAGGGATGGTACGGACGTGAAAAGATGGATCATGTCCTCAGGTTCCCCGCGCATGTTATTTTGCTGCAAGTCCAAGCAAGTAAGCGAAGAGCAATGAATGAGATCAGCAATGCCTTCTAAACAGTGTATTTTACAGTGGGCAGCCTGATGTGAAATGCGATAAGTTTCTAAGTGAGCACGAGCTGACATCACTGGTCACGACCCGCTCAAAGCCAAAAGAAAAAAAGAGAACTGTGGGATTTTTAGACAGTGGAAAACTGCTTGGATAAACTTGTCGTCGTTTTGAAAACAGGAGTTGAGGGATGCAACCCACCGAAAGCGTTTGCAAGTTTTTGAGCCTAGCTAAGTTGCCAAGTTTGCCGAGGTTATTATAAGATACATTCAACGTAGTAATTGAAATGGGTAGGGTTGGAGAGATGGCCATGATACAATTTTGTTGTGCAAAAAGACACCGAAGTTGGACGCAGTTTTCAAGCCCGTCAAGTTCCTCTATCCCGTTCCCTTCAAGGAAAATTGATCTCACAGCCGTGTACTCTTCTAAATGCTGTATCCGGGTAAAACCTTTGAAGTGAAGGTAGAGACTCTCATTCAGCAAAGGCGAAGTATATCCTCCAGTCTCCCTGCAGTTTGACCGAAGCCACTCCTTTGTCATCACGCGTTCCATCCTTCTTAACAGTCGACATTATTTGGAAAAACCAGAATACTATCTTGTTATTTATAATTTATTCGGACCTGTGTTACTTGTACTGTTTTTTTTTTGCCCAGGGGCGGGACTGATTATCCTTGATGAGTTAATTCTTCGTAATTCAAGAGATTATTTGGGACTGCGTCAGTTCACTGACGAAGTCACATTGAGCACTACATTTCAACCCGGTTTTTTTCGACCGTGAAACGGTTTATTCGTCTTCTGATTGGTCGAGAGCTCGATCATTTACAAAACCTATAGACTAAATTACCGTACGGTCATCGTTAGTTACTTTATTAATGACTAACAACTCTGTGCGACGCCTTCCCGCTATTTGGACGTCAACTGCTCAGCGGGACGTCCTTATCATCGCGCTTGGCGAGCACGACGTCATCATCCTCACACGCACGCCACCTTTGAACGAAGAAACGACGCTAACGCGTTTTTGTAAGAGGCAGTGGAGCACGTCGAAGTTGACCGATGTATCGATGAAAATTCGGCTTCAATATTTACCATCCGCCTTTACATCACCGTAGCTGCACCGATCAAATATACCGGTTTATCGATCAAGCGTGGACGCCTACTGTTCAGCGGGACATCGTTATCGTTGCGCCTGGCGCGCACGACATCGTCATTCTCACACGCACGCCACTCCCGAACGAAGAAACGACGCTAACGCGTCTTCCGAGGAGGCGATGGCACACGTCGAAGTTGACCGATGCATCGATGACAATTCAGTTTCAAACCCGGCAATAGACTTTCTTTCACCGAACCTGCATCGATCAAATAGCAAAACCTCACCAATCAATCCTTATATTGCTGCTACTTTCGACTGAAACTGAAACCACTCTTCACAAATCATCAAATAGTTCAAATCAAACGGACGGAGCAGTCCCAAACCAGCCTCCCGCAAACCCAGAAATTCCATTTCACATTTCAATCGCAAGGGAGGCAACTAGCGGATTACATGGGATGTAGCGTCGTCTAGTAATGGCCGTTTGTCATTAGCTAGCTAGCTAAGCTACATCCCGCAGTGAATATCGAACTTTCGTACCTGAAACCTGCAAGCGTTGTGATCATCGATTAGAACCTATCCTCGTCAGGATCAGAACTCGTCGCTGGTCACGGATGTGGGGTTGCGGTAGAACTCGGCCGCCTGCGTGGCCTGTCTAGCTCCGCGCCAGCGCGTGGATGTGACTGTGTGTCCCAGGACCCTTCGCATGATGGTGCTGATAAGGGAGACGTGGACGAGGGCGATGTTGTGGAGGTACGCCCTGTTCCGGAATTCGAGGGGTGGAGGCTCCTCGGTGTGTACGCCCTGTGTGTGTGCGTTGACAGCTCCGGATGTGCGGTGAGCTTGATGGTCGGCGACATCTTTTAGCAGCTTGAGGAATGGTTTACCCATGCGGCCGTAGGTGTCCATCACGAGTGGAATGAATTCCTTGTGCGCTCTGAGTGCGGCCTCCTTGTACTTGCCATCTTTGAGCGTCTCCGCGGCCTTGATGGGATTGGCTTTGGGGTGGCTCTTGCCTTGGCGGGCCTGAGGTTGGCTCGCCGGGTCCTTAGCCTTGCCGATGATGTGTGTGATTCAATATTTAATACCTTCGAAGGTAGCATGAGTGTAAATAAAATGTACGAATAATGAAGGTATTTATTAATATATATCATATACGTATCATAGAATGTTAGTTAGATAGAGCTAGCTGGCTCACTCCTAGCTCCATTTACGTTGACTTTCGGTCGGTTCGGTCGGCATTGTGGTTTCCACGAATACATGTCGGTTGCAAATAACGACACGCGCTTCGCGCCAAACATTTTGGGTCGCGCGTATTTGTTTTCCTATGGCGCCAAGTCTGGAAGGCGAGCGTGCTGGACCACTTGCAAAGATGCTGTTCGGCGCCAAACATTACCTTCACGCTTCTTCGCATCGAATGAAGGTACTCGCTCGTCGCATTAGTTAGTGATATAGAAAAACATACGTTACTTGTGGCGAGGTACACGCTCCGCTCTAAGCTTCTCCTGGTGCATTTCTACCTCTCTATCACCCTTTGCACCTGGCTCATACCTCAAGTAGTTTTTACTCTGCGTTTTCACCACCTGTTTCCTTGTTTCCACAAGGGCTCTCCGCTGAAAGTTTTTAAGCCTGTCGCGTAGTAGCGTATGCGTTCCAGCGAATGTTCGGAGGCTCCCAGTAAGCTCGTCCGTAAGAAGTACTGGTGCAGGCTCAGGTTGATACAGGTGTTTTCCGAGTCTGGACGGAGATCCGTGTGCTCTTCCCTTTCTAGTTAACGTGCGACGAGCCAACCTATCCCGGCCAGAGTCTTCTGCGGCAACTATCTCCGCGTGCAGCTCCTTCACAAGGCTCAAATCTCTGCGCTGGCGTTTAGCAAGCATGTTTGCCGCCTCCTCTGCTACCCGCTCTCTCCTTCTCCTTTGTTTATTCCGATACGCCTTCGTCATCTTACCTCGAGGCATCGCCGTTGCTTTGTATATTGCCTGTTCTCCCACATCGTCGAGTTCATGCTCCGCTCGGAGCTCAACATTTCCGCAATCTAAGTCATTGATCAACCATGCACTCGCATCTGTTCTGACCTCCGGTGCCTTTATTGGGTCAAGCTGTCTTCTCAGCATCTTGGATACCTCTCGTGCGACCTCCTTCGCAAGCACGGCTTGTCGTGCGTCTTCTGGAGGATTGTAAGAAGAACCCGCAGCATCTGTCTGCATTGCTTTCACAGGCATCATCGTGCACTCATTTGATCCTTTTCCCAGCAGTGGTCTGTGGCTTAGCTGGATCATGTCACAGGAAGCTGAACCAGCTGCACCTAAACTGACCGATTTTAACTTTCGAGGCTTTTGCATTATCGGCAAGTTTTTCTCATCACCATTCCATAGATTATAATTTCTCACACTTTTGGGAACGTCAATGCCACTCACCATGTCGTTCAGAGAAAATGCTTTGCGTGGTTTATAAACTGTTGCAGTAGCTGAAGTATTCGACGTTGTCTCACCAGATGATCGAATGGCTTTTTTGGCCTCGATCTGTGACTTGTTGCCTTCCGATCCGGAAACTATCATATTCGCACCCTTTGTGGCATACTTGGAGGCTGGCGCTCCTTTGGACTTTCGAGCAACGGGCACGGGAAAAGGTTTTACTCTTCGTTCTCTCGCAAGGATAGCGTCGACCCGAGAAACCTTGGAGCGTGCCCGCTTCTTGCGTGAGATCGTGTCAAGGTTATTGCCTGGAGCACAATTATCCAAAAAGAAGATATCTTCATCGTGGAGTCCATCAATACGACCGCCGAGTATGCCGTCTGCTTGCTTAGCGGCCACAAAATCGCCCTCTCCGAGATCAATCTTTCTCTGTGCTCTCTTAGAAGAGGTTTTCGCCCTCATCTTCTCTGTGAACCGGTTCAGGAAAGCGGTTGACAGATTTCCTCGCGTTCTGGCGATAGCTGAACCTTCTTTGCATCAAATCAGCTCCCGCTGTGCGGTTTAAAGAGGGGACTTCAGAGCAAAGCGCCGACACGCTAATAATAAAGTACAAACCCTATGTAATTATGATAGTACCCCGTTTATGATCGTTAAATCTTTTAATGATCGTTTGTAGAAATACAGATCTATTAAACATGGGGTTAGTTGATTGTATTAAATGCCTAACTATTGCCAGTGTGATCAGGGTTAGTTTCATGGGGTTAAAGATATAGTGTTATATATATAATGTTATTATGGTAAGATCATGTAAGATCATGTATATGTATGATCTTAAATATGTAAGTATGATATTATGATTAATAAATATATATGTTATTAATACGAACGAAGGTACTTGTATAGATAATTATTTATTATTATTTATATCTTTATTCGATTTTATTCGTTCGTTCGTTACTGTACCTTCGAAGGTAAAAAATATCGAATAGAAAGAAGGATGTAATAAGGAATTTAACTCAAGGATTGAAGGCGTATTATTTGAAAGGCCAGCGCGCAGCATGTGTCAGCGCACGGCAAGAGCGCGTGTCCGCGCGCAACGTGCGAGCAGCGCGCTCGGTCTTTAGGGTCATGCAAACCACTGTTTGGGGGTTTTGGGGTTAGCGTATAGGGTTTTTGCGCCGCAGGAAGGCGCCCTCGCCCCCTCATGGTTGAAAGCATCGCGCATTTTGAAAGAAGATCTCATGATGGAGGGGATCTGGCTCAAAGGGAGTGGCCGAAGAGCCGCTTTCGCGGCTGTTGAAATTAAAAACCCTGAAAAACCTACCTCAACCCCCTAAAGACACGGTGCGGACCCTAAAGATACAGCGCGGCGCTTGTTACTCGCGTGTCAGCGGCTACATGAGCGCGCATCTTGCTCGTGTAAAATGCGCTCCTATCAAACCGACAGTTTCCGCTTTCAAAGCGCTCTTATCAAAACCAAACCCTGTCGTCAACCCTGTCACCCTGCCACGGTTATTCGGTACCATTAATTACATTGCGAAGGTAAATACTTGTATATATTACCTTCGAATGAAGGTATAAAATATTACCTTCATATCTTCATTATTCGTAATAAATAAGGGTTCATACGTAAATAAATACATCCTTGCTTATTAATTCTATTTTTTATATATTTAAACATGGGGTTTTATAATAATTAAGATTTCCCATTCCCCCGTAGGTCACTCTTATTAATACTGTATCTTCGTAATGTTATTATTATTATTATTAGTTATAATTACTTGTATTACAGTACGTATTAATAATGTTGTAACGTAACTCTTGTTGTCTTTTTCATAACGGTACAGATAGTTCAAGTATAGATAGTCCATGAATGAACGAATATATTAATAGACTATAAGCTCGTACGAAGTACGTTCCGTGACTAGCGTAGCACGTCTCTAGCGCGTGTATATTAAAGACGCTGGCGCCACATCCTGCTACAGGCTCTTTACTTCCATAAAGAAACCAGAAGGCGCATGGCTGATGCGCATGGCTCGGGAAAAGGGGATGTTCAACCAAGCAGGTAAACGGTTCATGTTCGTACCAGGGTTTAAATCTCCAACGTCCTATTTCTCTAGACCTGAGAACGCTGTTTTCAACGAAGCAGGGTGTTGCGACGTATCCCAGTCTATTATACCGGCGCGGTCGTGGAAGGCCAGCAATTATGCGCCCTCCAGGTGAGCAAAGCGAGAAGCAACCGTTTCATAACTGTTGTCGTCATATCTTGTTTTCACATGCCCTTGATTCCTGCTGTATGAAGTACCCTTTACGGCCGGCTACATGCTCATACGACCCCAGCGAAATTTCGGCCGTCCGCTATAAACCGGCAAGTCGCAGGCTCGAGGTAGAGATTCCATCCGATGAGACGACGGATGATTTCAGCACGACGCATCAAGCGCTTGCCTCGACGGAAACACAAGTTCAAGATGGGTATTGCGTTGCAACAATCCACGAAGGCATATTCTATGTGACGGCAATCAATAGTGTGTTTCAAATGCGTCCTTGCATGGCTCACCTCAATGTCAATGAGGAACGGAAGAAAGAGCATGCAAAATCTTGCGATATCGACAGGTTAAATCAGGTGCGCCCTATTCCTAAAACATTTCCTTAAAGGAAGCTGTACTCGGTCAACTCCTCAGTAAGTGTCACTGAATATTTTTCCAACACCTGACAGCAACATAACGCACTGGATGTCTGCGCCAGCACGACGCCTGGTAGAACAGAACGACCTATACGTCCTGATGAGTACGGATGCGCCACGAGACTTATACCTCTTCATGTCCAGATTAAACGTCGAGAAACTGAACGTCAAGTCGATTTTCGATTACACTCACATGCATATCTGAAACAAGTTGAAGAAGAAGAAAGCTGGCTGGAGCTTGAAGCAAAGATTTCGTCAGATAATTTTCCTTTCATGCGCAAACGCACACATCACTCGGCAATGCAGATTGCAAACAGCGGAAGCTTGAAATCTTTGTCGAATACGGTATATCTAGACAGTTTGTGTCCAATTCAAACAACAGATATGAGTGCATACCCAAACATAGAGTGTGCTGCCGGGCTCGCAGCAAATGGGCAGCTCCTCAACAGTGATCAACAACTGTTCGTTGACCGCTGCGTCCATGCTCTTTTATGCAGCAACTCACGCATCGTTTGGCGGTTTACTCAGATTATGCAGCGTCTTCCTCACGGCTGTAAGTTTGAGGAGGTAATACGCGCATTGATACTTAGAGCGCATCTTGTGCAAGGTTGTTGGATAGCCTGTTCCGCGTTTCGGTGCGATGGTAATATTCGGCTTGAACAATTTCGCGATGCGATTCTACTTCAATTTGCTCGTCATCGCCGCGTGAAGTCCGAGGAACTGCGGTAAGGGTTCTTAAAAACTTGCATCTCAATGCTTTTGTATGACTGTCACATTTTGAATGAACCTACATCACGGCTTTATGAAAGCTTGATCCGACCAAAGAACTATGCGCCGCGTGCAAGAAAGCATCTGCAAGATATTCTGGCTGATTTTGCAAAGCGAGTTCCGAAAGAAAATACGGTCACATTGAGAGAGTCCGAAGTTTTGACAAATGAATGGGTTTTCAAAGAGCCCACCGACGTCGAATTCTTGGATGCATATCCGGAGGTCGTCCAAGTACAAAACACGCGATGGGAAAATTTTCAAGCCTATTTGGAGGCCGATCGAGCAAAAATAATGTGTCCGCCTCGACCACCGCATGTGTTCGCATCAGTCGCAGCGCAAGCACAAGAGCTAGTTCTGCCTGCTCTTCATAAAGGCATACTCAACATGTCGGAAATTCGATCTTGCCTCAAACAATCAAATTCATCTGAACTGCATTCGCTCGCCTTTCTCAGTGAGCCCGAACTGCTCGGCACTCTCGGTGATAATGTCGTGTGCATCGATGGGGCATGCGCGCTATTGTCACTTGGTGATGTTGTCATAGATCCCCTTCGGAAGATCCTGCTTAAACTTTTCAAGGTGAAGGGACGCACAATCAAAAGGGTGGATATTATGAAAAGCGCAAGGGCAGAGTTGGAAGTGTTGCCTTCGAATCCTGCCTTCATGAGATGCCTCAGAGATGTCTGCTTATCCAGAGGGGCCTCGTGGGTCTTCAGAAGCGGGATCGACCATCACATGCCAGCGTAGTTCCTCGAAAGCATATTTAGGACCTCCGGATGCTGTTTCTAGATCACGTAGTTTGTATCAATGTTATTTGGAGAAAGGTTTTATCTGTGTTACATTGAGATCGCACAGGTGAGCATTCGTGGCCAAATAACATCGAAGATTGCAAAAGCTGTTTCTATCACATCCTCATTCGCACACTTTCTCTGCACGATGAAGCCCAGATGGTAACTGAGTATCTGCAGGCACCATGCCATGCAGTAGGAAAAGCCGCGCGGCATCCTCCATGGCTGTTTGCGTATCTTTATGGTTCTCTTCAATGTATCCTGATCTCAATACCAACGGTGCCTCACAAGACATCAACACAGATCGCCCGTGAACATTCTGGGCAAGGAACGCCACTGCCTCAGCACAAGATTGTCTGACAGCCTCACACTGTTCAACTGCTGTTTTAATACCGCTGATCGGTCGTAGGATGTGCCGGACAATTTCCTTACCAGCTTTGGTTGCTTGAAAATCGCTTGCAGCCTCAGAGCTTTCAATATCAGCTTGCTCAGGAACATCTGATATAGCAGCAGGGAAAACGGCCGTACATGTTTCTCGACTCGATAATAACGCAATACGGAAGGAGTCTTCAATGCAGCAGTTACGTATTGCCGCCGCTATTCCGATGCGTCTCGTTTCCGAGGCTGACTTGGCCAGAAATGGAAGTACAGCATGCACAAGTCCTAGGTTAGGATCCGAGAGTACTTTTCGTCCAATAGGGTGTCGAGTTGCATTTGTGAGAATGCTGGCACAGTGATCATACAGCTGAGAAGGCTTACCGCCTATGAGCATTTGAACAAGTTTCGTGATGTAATAACCTTCATGAGGTTGGCCCTCCTGACTCAGCACGGTAAGCCCACCTTCAGTGCTTGTAAGATTCGCTAACAACATGATCAGAATATCCTTTTGACTGTCATCCTGTCGCAAAAAGTCCATCGCACGTTCGACTGCGCCGTGCTCAACTGCAAGAGTAGCAAGTTCTGGCAATGCCGTGAGGTTGACAAGTGAAGAGGTCGCGGTGTTGCCTTCGCTTCCCGTTCTACCCATGAGATGCAATAACTGCGGTATTAGTTTTTCTTTTCGTCCAACAAGAGTGGCAATACCATCCGCTGTGCCAGTAAGACCTTCTACGATTTCTTCAGCTTTCAGTCGCACGTCGGGTCGTTTATCAAATAGGAAAGATATCAAGTCGTCAATCTCTTTGATCATGTGTACAGGAAGGTTTAGAAGTTCGATGCGGCTAATGACAGTGAACTATTGCGGAGAAAAAGTAGCTCAGCTTGGGGACGTGTGGCACCCTTTGGAGGAAATGAATTTTCCGGGGATAAAATGAACATGAAGCTGCTCAGATAGATTAGATATGGAACGACGTATATTAAACATGGGGTTGTAATGGAACGAAGTATATTACCTTCATAATATTAATAATACTATTATATATGATACATATACTATATATTCTTTATCATACAGTATCATAATCATATTTAATATATTATTATTACGAAGGTATTCTGAATTTCATAATAAGCAAGGGTGTGCCATTTTTTTTTGCATAAACGATTTTATATAATAACGTAAAGACTTTATCATTACGATCCACACAATCACTCCAGTGGGCAAACATTGTAAAGATTCCGCTTATGTTCACGTAAGCGACTTGTCCTTAACTATAATCAAGTTAAGTTACGTTAAAAATGGCACACCCTTATGAAATTCAGAATACATTCGAAGCTTATCTATGTCTTCGAATGAAGGTATTCTGAATTTCATAAGGGTGAGACACTTTTAACGTAACTTAACCTGATTATAGTTAAGGATAAGTCGCTTACGTGAACATAAGCGGAATCTTTATACTGTTTGCCCACTGGAGTGATTTTGTGGATCGTAATGATAAAGCCTTTACGTTATTATATAAAGTCGATACATAAAAAAGTGTCTCACCCTTATGAAATTCAGAATATCATCTATATATTATCATATCATATTATTCATAATAATATATTAAATCATGTATTCTATGTTTCGTTTAAATTCGTAAGTTTCGTATTATCTTTATTTTAATATGCATGGATAATTTATGATAATCTATGATAATCTTAATTAATAAGATTAATATTAATAATAATGAACGAATATGAAGAGCATATTCATCCACCAACAGTTTGACACCTTTTCATGAAGTCGACGATTCCAATTCCCCCACTCGCTCCAAGTCAGCTGATACGACACCCTTTCGCCAACATCCTATTACTTGATTGGGCCGAGGCCGTGTCTCACGTCCACGACGTCGAGGAGCCGTCGAACGCGCGCGAAGTCGGATGGTCCAACACATATCCCGTCACCAAATGTAGCGCTTTTTGCTTTGTATTCCCGATTCCACTATTCGTGAAGAATCACCGAGGCACTATCACAAAGGAGGCGGAAAGGAGGCGGAAAGGAGGCGGAAAGGAGGGGGAAATTTCCCAAGGAAGAGTAATTCAGAAAGCGTGTTTCTGTGTGATGGGCCCGAAGTACCCCGGACGGACAAGACCGCACGACCAGGAGCCTGAATGGCACTCTGGCTGTCCCGAGTCGTTAGAAACAGCCTGTGACGGCTCGTGTTCAAATAGGTTTCAAGCGCACCGGCCCTTCGAGTCACTGATGACACATTTCCTTGAAGGAAAATTTGTGCTCTGGGTCATTCATTTGCTCGTTCGCGGGAAGATGATCCATGCAGCGGCGCAAGTATATATAATTCGAATTCATTCTGTAACGTTTAGAAGACGACGAATGAAAGGAGAGACCATTCGACATAGGTCGTTTAGCTCAGTGGATAGAGCGTCAGCTTCCTAAGCTGACGGTCAAGGGTTCGACCCCCTTAACGATCACACATCGAGTATATTTTTATTCAAATTTCCCACCTGAAAGAACAGATGTGTTGCCGTTGAGCAGCGCTCCAATCATCTGGATCGAGCAGGGAGACCTTGATGTTGAAATGTTGCCAAAGTTCGAATAAGTTGATTCCTTCAGCTGAGAGGTATATGATATCCGATGGGTTTTGCAGCATGGCTTGGCGGCCTCCTTGTGTATTGCGGACCAGCCATCTGGTTCTTCATCGCACACATTAGAACTCGGCCACTACTCCTGTCACTACTTCTTTTGAGGTGAAAGTTTGATCCTTTGTGTTTGGGGCTTACTCCTTAACAATGTTGTTGCAGTTGTGCAGCTTGGATGATGACGACGTCGTGTGTTGTACTATTAGTCACACGTGAGACAGCTTGAACTTGTCGCTGCTTTTATTGACTGTTGTCCAAATATACCAGGAGCCGTGCAATTCAATTCCGAAACAGCTTTCTTCACTGCCGTGCTCATGTGCGCAGTATTTCACGAGTTCGCGTCGGCTGCATTGTTCGATTGCGTGAGGAGAACGTGAGATCCAACTTTTGAATATTATATCGTGGAAATCTGAGATAGCTTGTCTCCAGCTTTTCAACCGGTTCTCACGGCCGATTGCATGAACAAAGAAATACAGAAACTTCCGGGGGCGAATACATGGCACTCAAACTAGGTGTGTTAATATTTCTTATTCTGAAATCATATTTTAACTTTACTGATTCTTGAATACAAGCTCTTGGTTTTGGCCAAGGAGCTGCTCGATGTCTTTTGATACCGAATACCATCGCGTCCCCACATGCCGGTCCATCTAGCTATTATGCCGATTTATGTCAGAACATTCCGTTCTACCCGACTACAGGTGAGATACCAAGATCTCAGAATACAACAATTCATATATTATACTGATCCGCGTGCTGTCGTCCTCCTCTCTGCCAGCACTGATAACAATTATTCTCGCACTGCTCCAAACTGCTCACGCACATTTGTTCCCATGTGCAATCAAGAGCCTTCCTACTTCACTCAGGCTGCTTGCTTTCTCATTATCAACTCTCCTAAATCTTCTCACCATTGGTCCGTGTGCTTTTGCTCGTCGGGGACATCATCCTTAGCGATTTTTTTTTCTTTCACAGCGTGCTTATTTTACGGCGGTTGTTCTTTGGTCCTTTCATTCTTATCACTCATTATTATAGTGACGATCTGGTGGATTTTGAGATTGGATGGTGGCGAGTTTGTTTTTTGTCGGCGATGACAAAAAATAGAGGAGTAAACCCTTAGAACCTTTAGAACCATGGTTCTTAGAAAAAATGTACCGGAATCGCAAAAATACATCACTAATCAGCGGGACGTGAGGTCCGTAAATACACTTTCACAGGCACTCTAGCCCGTATCTAAGTAATATTTCCTGAAATGTTTGCGTGGCCTTTGTATTTGTAACCTTCGAAAGAAAAACATGGTGCAGGCGACAATACCTCTGTAGCTTGGTGAGCATCACCCCTATTACAATTCACGGTATTTAGCCCACAAGTAAGAATATTGATGTCGGTCTCTTCTTACCGCCTTTGGATGCTGTATTTCCCTGCAAATTAGTATGTTGTTCAGCGAGCTCAATATATCTATTTATATATCTATATGTAATATCTGCCATCTCACCCGGTACTGAAAGGTTAACAATTGTCGACCCGAGTCCACCTTTTAAATTGAATTGAACATGAAACGATTGAAAAGTGCGAAGAGGCTGATGCCACTCACTCGAAGGTATTTCGCCGCCGTCAAAAATCAAGGAACACTGCAACTTAGGAAGATGAGAAGAGAAAACGCTGCCACTTTGATGTTCACACTCACATCATCCCATATCTCCAAGAACTCGTCCACGTTCAGTGTACTTGGATCACCGCTCTGGTTGGCAGATGTCAGTGCGAGTGCATGCCCATACTGCCTTGCTACTGCCTAGATATATAAGGGCACATCAAGAAAAAATTGAATTGCCTTACGAAGAGACAAAATACTCCACACCCGCGCGAAGCACGCACTTGGCACTCTGACGCCCGAGGTGTAGGATCATCAACAAAAAAATTGAGCTGATGAACACGAATAGCGAATTCTAGAATGAAAAGTTCCTCCGATACCAGGAGTCTCCGACCCGGGTTTATGCCACTCTGTTGAAATGAAGGAGGCCAGGATGCTCATGAGTTATCGAGCTTCGCCAAAAATGAAGTGAACGCACCGGCATATCTGCGCCAGACTTCGTCCATGAAATTACTGTGACTGGGCCAGGGAGCAGTTCCTATGCTTATGATGCGTCAGAGGCAAGATAGCCGATCGGATAAGTTTCTTACCTCAAGGAGCCCCTGAGCAAGGTGATCAGTTTCCAAATAATTTCCAACGTCCTAACGGAATAAACCAAGCTCCTTAATAAACCAAGCTCCTAAATGAAAAGTAAAACGCGCCTCGGCATCGCCTACACAGATTGCAAGAGGCACGACCTCCGAACGCCGCTTTGTAGCATACAAAGCCTGAAAAGTCATAACGTTGCACGCTTCAATCCTTGCAAAGCGGGCCAGAACGAATTTCACTAACCCTTACACCCGTCTCGGAGCGAAACCCTGCCGCGAGCCCATACAGCGTGTCCTACAAAACGACTCCGAAAAGTACAGAGCGCGAGGCTCAACTACAAGGCGGTCCAAACCGTACTGTGGGGAGAGCGATAATCTTTCCACTACGCAGAGCTTCAACTGCCTTCACGAGCCGGAAAGGGATTAGATTACATAAGCTGGTACCCTGTGTTTTCGCACCTCGGCAACGCGGTGCGTTGTTGCGGGAACAACTCGCCCGTGATACGAACGCAGCATTGCGAGGGCGGAGGGGCGCATTTTTAAATACTCTCCCAAAACAGCGAAGTGGCACTTTTTTATTGCCTGCTGTCCCTCACACCTTTATGAGGAACTGGAAATTTGGACTTCTGAAAATGTTTTGTGTTTAAGGTCCGTTTAAGTGTTACCTTCGAAAGTACAATCCTCTCTAACTTTTACGAGGTACCTTCGTATTATTAAATACGAAGGTACCTTCGTACCTTCGAATGAAGGTATCTATACCTCGCTCGCTCGTAACACTAGCTAGCTAGCTAGCTAGCTAGCCTAGCTTCTTATTATTACTCGTAACGATAAGATTTAAATACAAAGAGTTTTACAGCGTAACAATCACGAACACTTGCGGTTTCGTGATAAATACGAAGGTACCTTCGAAGGTAATAAATAAAGACATCGATCAATATTATTATTATTATTAAAATATATTACAAATATATTAAATATATTAATAAGATCTTATTTAATATTATGATCTTATAATTAAGATCTTTTATGATCTTATAATCTTAATCTTATTAATTAATAATTTTAATTCCTTCGTTCGAATTACATCGAATTACTACCTTCTAAGGTTATCTGCATGTGTTACAATACAATCTATACGAAGGAACAATTTTTATTTTTATTTTGGCCCCGGAGGCGGGGATTCAGGCAGAGGGAGTGGCAGACGAGCTGCTTCGCGGCTGTTTAAACTCTAAACCCTGAAAACCCAGACCCAACCTCCAAAAGACACGGCGCGGACCCTAAAGATACAGCGCGGCGCTTGGTAATCGCGCGCCAGCGGCTACATGAGCGCGCATCTTGCTCAAGTAAAAAACGCTCCTATCAAATAGACAGTTTCCACTTTCAAAGCGCTACTATCAAAACCAATCCCTGTCGCCGTCCCTGTCACCCCTGCGCGTGGTCACCCAAGCCACATATTATCCACCGCTCGGTGGTACAAGTACAAGCAGTCCTGACGTGGTGGGTATTTCCGTCGTTGGAGCGACAAGTTAAGAGTGTGTCTAATTAACTCAAGAATGACGATCTGATTTCCGAAAACTCGAAATGCCCATACAATTTTCGGTTACGAATTTCGGAAATGGGGAATCTAATGGGGAAAAATTCGGAAATCGGCACCCTCTTTACACAGCATCGCATGCCGCCTCTTTGCGAGCGCGCCGACGCCTCCAAACTGCACGGATCGACGTGAAACTTCGCCAGGACTCAGCTGAGACTGTGGGGCGTCGTTCTGTGTTCTCGGCATGCAAAAAAAAGAATGCCCGAGAATCGACGGTCTATTCTTGTTTCTTATTTT